>Ga0080013_1002883_pt1 | contig 19213 bp, 28 predicted proteins | sample ETNvirenome_6_85_FD_69236 | JGI IMG/M metagenome (GOLD analysis project Ga0080013, IMG submission 69236) | Marine viral communities from the Pacific Ocean - ETNP_6_85 (SPADES assembly) (version 2) | ecosystem: Environmental > Aquatic > Marine > Oceanic | place: Pacific Ocean | collected 2013-06-19 | reverse complement strand
GTGGCGTGAAATGAAGATGCACCGCCCTGACGAATGGAGTGACGTTGTAGAAATTGACAAGATGATTCGCAGTGGAGTGCGTGGGACGAAGGAAAAGTTATACATACACCGTAGTTTAAAGCCGCTGGATGAAGTTGATTTCAGGAACCTGGAAGACATGGGGCAACTCAACCTGTTTAACGATGAATGCGAAGGGCATTGTGGAACATGAAGACCACGGGAACAGCCATAGTTTATCTCAATGAATGTAAGCACGAGTTCAAGATGGCCGTGACGGAGAAAGACGCCTGGTGCCACGATTGCGGCGCCTTGTTCTTCGTCGATGACCTGGGCGATGGAATCTGGATGACCCCCAACGACATACGCCGCGCCAGGGGGGAAGACTGTGTGCCGAGAGGAGGACGTTTTGAGTGAATCAACCGAGCAGCAGGCGCTGTTTGAATGGGCCGCGATCTATTCTACTGAAGCGCCGGAGTTAGACTTAATGTACGCGATCCCCAACCAGGGAGGGCAGGGCAAGCAGGCAATCATCAGGGGCCAGCGTATGCGCCGCGAAGGGCAGAAGAAGGGGTTGCCGGACATTTGCCTGCCGGTTAGACGGGCGGGGTGGAATGCGCTGTACGTGGAAATGAAGGATGTCAAAGGAGGAAGGCTTTCTCCACACCAGTTAGACTGGATGGTCAAGCTGAACGCCGCAGGCAACTGCTGCGCCCTGGCGCATGGATTCGAGGGAGGAAGGGCTGCCATAATGGAGTACCTCACCCTGGAAGGCACCGGCGACAACGGCGGCAACAACGGCCACGAGCCTTGCCATGAGCCTTACCAGGAGTTCAGGTAGCCAGTTAGACTATAAACTTTCTCCCAATTGATCTTCAGCGGAATCAAGTTTGCCCTCTAATACATCTTGAGTGAATGCATTAATCATCCTGATTTGATCCTCAAATTCTTGAACGTGCGGAGCATTTTCTAACAATATTTCTATTGCCTTTAAAGCTGTAACTTTAGCTGTTCGTTGTTGCTTCTTCATTTCAATTCTCCCTTTTTAAAATTAAAATGTACGCCGGTTAGACTAATCAATCAGCCCCTGGCGCTTGAAACTGGCGATCCCTTCCTGAATAAAATGGCGGATCAATGCGGAGTAAGTCACGCCATGAGTTTTAGCGGCGCGGCGAACATCGCTTAATTCATTAGCGGTTAGACGGAAGCGCACGGCTTCGGACTTGCGCTCATAAGGCTCCAGGTTGTTCGGCATAGTGGCTCCTGTTTAAAATTCAGCGGCAGTTAGACTGCATTTTTTAAGATTTTATGTGATAAAAATGCCTGCCTGGAATTACTAGGTTAGCGGATATTAATTTTTTCCCATGTATGGATTTGTTCTTTAATTCCTTTTGCAATCCATAAAACATTACAATCACCAGAGCCAAGCATAAAACTTAATTCCTTTAAGTATAATGACTCACTGATAAAATTATCTATTTCCCCATGCATTGTGGCAGCGGTTCCATAACGCAAATTCTTATTGCCAGTGAGTTTGAAAAAATACAATTTGCCGCAAGAATCTTCAACTTTTGCTTCCAACTTTTTTAAATATTGCATCCGTTTCATTTTTAAATCTCCCTTTTTAGAATTAAAATTCAGCGGCGGTTAGACTATCGCCGCCAGTTAGACTGCAATCCCAGGGGTAAACCCTTGCGCGAATACCCTGGCGATGATTTGCCAAGGTATTCTGGGAAAGGTTTAAGCTATTGCATTCCCCTCCTATAATTAGCATTAATATTCAACGGTAACCGACATCTTTTCTTTATTTTCCGGCTTTTCAGTTACCAAATAACAAACACGGTTGACAATTCCGATCCCGTTATAAATTAACCAGATATCGCCATCACAGCCAGTCGCGTGTTCTCCATTTTCATCATAACCACAGTCGCAACCTTCGCCGTGCATAACTGTCCAGATATATTTTTTGTCGTGTTTATTTACAAAATCCAATTCCTTGCCGTATGATTCAAAACCGATACCATCCAAGTGGGAATGCTTTGTTATATGATTTTTAACAGGTTTATATTTTTTTCCCCAGTCTTCAAAGGTCATAATATTTCCCTTTATAAACTAAAAACCAGAATTATTAAAAAATAGCCAAAAATAAACATAAGCAAAAACTCGAAAAATATTTTAGTCATAGTGGAGACCTCATTTACACTGTCAATAGATTTAACTGGCGTGCCATATTTTTTAAAACGCCATATTTAATATGGTGGCAGCCTGCCCTTAAATTACCGTTCAAATCTATTTCGTTAACCTGGAAATGACCGGCGCTCAAAGTTTTGCCATTTGGTTGAAAACTAACTTTTTTAGATTTACAATGCTTGACCATTTTCCAGATGTTTTTTGCAAACTTGGCAGGCATTTCGGCATTTTGGGAGGTTTTAATCGTATCGCCATCGAGCCTTAGTAAGGTGGGAATTTTGGCAATATATCGGAAGGGATTCTGACAGGCAAATTTACTGTTTGTTCTAAAATCTTTTACAGCCTTTCTAATAGAATAAATTTGCTTTGCGCGTGCGCGTTTTTCTTTTGATTCTTTTGCGCGTCGCCTTTTTTCAACCTCCTTGGGACTATTATATTTAAGATCATTTTTCGACTTCCGCGCTTTGATTGATTCAAAATAAGCGCAAATATCTTCCCAGTTTAAATTGTAGTCCATGCCAAACTCATGGCAATAGTCTAATAATTCACGGTTTGTAGTGATTGTGTCATCTATCCAACATTGCGCGTTTTCTAATGAAGTCTGCCAGGAGGTGCGCGGCGCGTTTTTTGCCTTGCGCACATTATTTGTAATTAAGTCTTTATAACTTTTTATATTGCGCGCATGGTCATTAATGGTAGGAACGCGAAATACCTTGATATGACCAGGCAGTGCGCGTCTTACCTCACCTTGATGTTGACTAGTCGTGACGCCATAACTCTGGGAATTTAATAGAACGAGATCAGGTTTTGCGAAATGGCCAAGAAAAAAATGTCTGCCGTAACTGTAAATTGTTGGGCCTTCAAAAAATATAGAACTATTGCTATTTCTGCCTTCTTCCTGGGATTGTTGCGCCCAAACGTGGGCGGTCATTGAATTGGTAAATACTGTTTTCATAGCATTCCCCTTTATTTGTCCAATTTTTCAAAAATATCTATATCGTTAAAATCGATGCCGCCTGGGATCTTGTATCCTCTTTGTTTTCTTGAATAAGGTTTTAACAATTTCATAAGCTGGGAAATAGTCCGATATGCCGCCGCTTTGCCCCAGCCTTTCATTTGTACATCTTCCACTTCCAATTGGTTTTTTAATTCCTCTTTTGCTGCCTTGACATTTTCAATTGCTTCTTGTTTTGTCATAACGATTCCCCTTATTTGTTAATTGCATTCAAAAAAATCATAGCGCCGATAATTCCAGCAAAAAAAATCAGTGTTACCAGTAAAGAAATAATGTTTTCAATTTCACTTTCCATTGGTTTCCCCTTATTTTTCTTCAAAACAATTTTCTAGATGATTTCTGTAGTCAATTAATGAAAGTACAAAATCATCAAATGATTTATCAGTAAAATTAATTTTGCTGTTATGTTTTGGATAATCTTCGTCTAAATTATGAGTATCTTCGTAGCTGAATTCGATAAAATCACGAAATGATTCCACGGCATTATCTAAACTTTTAATTATTTCTTTTTTGTGTTCGTCGTCGTATTTCATTTTAGTTTTATCCATTGGTTTCCCCTTATTTATAGTGTTGTACAATGACAATAGAATACACGTTTCAAGGTATATTACAAGCGAAATTTTAGGGAAAAATAAGCTTTTAAGGGTAGAAATAGGGGATGCTAGGGTATACCAGGTAGGAAAATATGCTCTTAAAACGGCGTAGAATGCGCCGCTTTACCGGCGGAGGGGCGATACTAGGGGAAATTAGGGCCTAAAACTATTTTAGCGGATTGTATGGCGGATCACTATTATTTGGTAGGACGATCGATAGGGATATGGTCAGCAGCGTAACAATGCTCTAAAACACAGGTTGCAACAAAATCGGATACCGATACGCCAAGTGACTTGCAGTATTCCTGAACCCGGGCATGATCTTGGGGAGCAATGTAGCTAGTGAGGCGCTTCACGTTACGACGGGAATATCGGTCTTTCAATGTTAGACTGTATGGAACTGGCAGAAACCTACCTTGATCATCACGATGTTTTGACCAGGGCGTACCGACTGGTCTATCGTGCTTCTTCCTTATCGACCCCACAATATACCCCCAGGAGATGGTATGGGGTGGCCTAACTGTTTATGATAGCGTGCTTTCATATTACTGGGGAATTCGTTAATAACGAAATAAAATGTTTTTCGAGCTCGTTTGCGGCCTGGAAAGCGAAGGGGTACCCCCCCCCAAAATTTTGACCCTCGTCGTATATTGGTTGCCCCACACGTATTAAACCAATTTCCAACTTGTTGTACATAATAAATAACAGTGGAGGCGGGGGGAGTCGAACCCCCATCCGCGAGTATTCAGCCTGACATATCGCCAGACCGCCTCTGTATCCAGAGGTACCTCCCGTCGAAACCGGATCGCCCCCTGTTTTACCCTTCTTCCATCAGTTTGGCGCCATCCTCGCCCACCCGGCTGAAAAAGTCCTGCAACGTGGCGATATCCATGTCTTTGAAACACTCGGCAAAATCGTAGGTAACAGGCTGCCCATCCGCATCCAGGATTTCGCCAAAGGTGATGGAAGCGCTGAGAAGCACCTTGTAACCCAGTTTAATTGCCTGTTCAGGGGTAAAGCTGCCTTCTGGAGGGGTATCGCTGTCAGGTTGCTTTTCGAACATGGGGGATGTCCTTTTCCGGTGATACCTGATTTTAGTGGCGTGCTTTTGCTTTTCCCAGCGAAGCTGGCGGGTCTGCGCAGCAGGGTCTAGCCATAGACACACCTCTGCGGGCGATTGAAAATAACGAACAGCGTTGAAGGTTTCAAGCCTGGGGAAACCTCGTAAGAAACACTCGGTTTCCAGGTGGGGTAAACCCCACCGATATATAAGAGGCACTCTCTCTGAGAAACAAGCGCTTTTTGTCCTGTAAACAACAACTTGTATTTAGTCTTACAAGTAAATATTTTACCATATTTTGCTTCAAAAAGCAAGTAAAAAATGCACTCACGAATGAATTATTTTTCATAGGGGTTTGCATATCCCTTTGGAATACACGGGTTAGTGTATTAACCCTTGACAAAATATAGGTTTTATGGTATAATATATGGAAACTAATAGTAAAAGTAAAGGAGTTTATTTCAATGAAAATGTATGATTTTGGGATGACGGTGGTTGTGATTGCTCTCGTGGCCGGATTGGGAACTTACTTTGGCTGGTTCTAAGCGGGGTAAAAAAAAAATTGCTCACGGGGGCTGTCTGGGTCAGCGCCGATGAATGGCTGCGGAAGCACGCCTCGGACACCCCTGTGTCTTCAAGCTGGCCTGAACCCTGGCAGTGCGCGGTTGTGGAGGGGGAGGAGAAGGAGATCCCCTCGGGCTTGATGAACGTGGATCAACCTGATGAAGAGGAGTACCGGTTGCCCGACATGCGGCCACCTGAATGGGATTGAGGAGGAGAGGATCTTTGACTCGGTATTCGACTGGTTTGTATGTGAACGCTGTGATGATGTCTGGGTGGAGTCACGCTACGGCGAGTGGCTGGAAGCCAACCCCTACCAGGAGTATATCGAAACTTTAAAACCACGGTGATTGAACAATGACTGCAAAGAAAAACCCCAGTTCATCGGGTATGCCCGGTGATTTTGTAAAAGAAGCTGGTCTTGCTTATGGAGGGGGTGGTGGCAAGGGCAGCATCCTGACAGGCAAGAAGAGTTCTGTCTCCAAGAAAGCTAAAGAGAAGTTGAAAAGCAAATACCCTCGTAGCGGTAAGGGTAAACGTAAACGGGAGATGAAGATAGGGGAATCTCCATCGGGCAAAGGCTTTCACGAGCAAGAATATAAAACCACTATCAAGGTTAGGGTGAAGTTCCCGGAAAAAGAGGGTGGTGTTGCTTATAAAATGCGTGGGAACAAACCATTGGAATTTACAGACGAAATCAAAGGATTGAATGCGGGCCATGCTCTTACTCGTGCCAAGAGTAACTGGCCGGGTGCGGCTGTGGTCAGAATTAAATAAATGCCCCAACTGACTGAACATTTCTCCAGGGAAGAATTCGCCTGCAAATGCGGGTGCGGCGCCGACAAGGTGTCGAAGGAGTTGGTGGAGAAACTGGAACTTGTCCGCTTGATGTACGGCAAGCCCATGCGTGTCACGAGCGGGGTGCGCTGCGCTTTTCATAACCAGGGAGAGGGCGGAAAAAAGACTTCAGCCCATTTGCAGGGTGAAGCGGCGGATATTGCCGTGAAGGATTGCTCTGAGCGGGATCTCCTGGTGGGGTTTCTCAGAACGCAGTTTCTCCGCATGGGGGTGGCAAAGAGTTTTATCCACGTGGATATACAGAAGCACAAAACCGCGCCGTGCTTATGGGTGTATTGAGTGTCAAACAGCAGATCCGCGCCCTTCAGCCTGAAGACTGCATCGCCATTGAATGGGATGACGCCGGGGATATCGAGGGGGAGAGTACATGGGCGGATCTGAAGGATGTGGAACATTATAAGGAAATCCCTGTCAGGACAGTTGGTTTTTTTCTGAAAGCGACGAAGAAGACGATTTACTTCTGCAACAACATTGAATCGGGTGACAAGGAGAATAAGAGTACGGCAGTACGGGGGCAGATCCCCATAGGCTGTATTAATAAAATTTATAAACTGGAGGTTCTTTAAAAATGATCAAGGTATTGATCGACATGATTGACAACTATGCGTCGGGATACAAGACGTACGCCCTGATGTTCCTGGGATTTTTGATGATGGGGTGCCAGATGATGGGGTATCACATTTTCACGACTGAAGCCTGGGGGATGCTGGGTATCGGCGCGGCAGCTACATGGAAGATGGGGGCGGACAGGAAGTAATGACCACCCTGATCATCACCCTCGTGATTGGAGTGGCGGTGGTGGTCTACTTTGTCCGGCTGGGCAGGAATCTGGAGAAATCATCAAGTTACAGAGCGGCTTTGGGAATTCATGGGAAGGTCAACAGGATACGCGATGCTTTACGCAAACAACGTAAAAAGGATTACAAGCGCCTGGAGGATGACCCCCGTTCTGTGTTTACTCCTTCTGACGATTAGTTGTCACTCCCTGCCCGGCGGGAGCATGAACATCGCGTATCCAGAGCGCCCGGAAGTTCCTGCCCTGTTCTTTGATGATGAAGGTAATCACTGCTTGAACAACGAGGAACTGACGGCGCTCGGTAAATATTACATCGATAGCAAGGCTTATTACAAGGAAACAGAAGCCCTGCTCGATGCAGTCAATGGCAAATAACATCGCGGCTTTATTATTGTTGATCGCGTTGGTCTTGCCCTCGGCTGCATCGTCCTGGGGTAACAAGGACAGCGTGGTTGAACCGCCCCGCGAAATGGTGGTCGGCTGGTCGGTCAACGAGGTTCCGGCCAATGTCACGGTTTATTACGATGTAACGGGAGACGGTGCGGCGGATATTGTTTTTGCCCACCCGATTGTATCGATGAATGCGGGGGTGTACTGCAATGCGGCGCGTCAACCAGGGGAAGGACAATTACTGTTTACGACCTGCCCCGCTGAACACGCGGCGGATTACTTCGTGACGCAGCAGTGGACATTATATAAATTCGTGGGGGGCAACTGGAATCGCATTTACCAGTATATCGAGAGAGATGAACGAACAGGAACTTGCAACATACGAAAGAGTGAGCCGGACACTGGGTGTCCGCACGGCGAAGCAGAAGGAAGTGGCCGTCCGGGAGACTGAAGACCTTGGTGTGGCTGGGACGATCAAGAAGGCTGTTGCCAATATCGGTGGTGTGGACGAACTGACGCTGTGGGCAAAATCAAGCGATAGAAATCGCAGGGAACTTTTTGGCTGGTACGCGAAACTCGCCCAGAAAGAAGAGAATGATACCGGGACGAAAGTCCAGGTGAATATCATAAATTATAATGGTCAACCTGACACTACCACACAAGTTCACACCGAGGAGCTACCAGGTTCCCCTGTTTGAAGCGTTTGATAACGGGATCAAGCGGGGAGTGCTTTGCTGGCACAGGCGTTCAGGAAAAGATAAATGCTCTCTGGCATTATGCTCAAAAATGATGTTCCAGAGGGTGGGACAGTATTACCACCTGTTCCCGACGGCCAGGCAGGCGAGAAAAGCGATCTGGGATGGCATTGATAAGTCTGGGTTGAAGGTGATGGATCATTTCCCGAAGGAATTGATCAAGACGAAGAATGAAACGGACATGAAGGTCACTCTCTCCAACGGGAGTATTTACCAGTTGGTCGGAACCGACATGGGACTGGATTGGCTGGTGGGAACAAATCCCGTGGGGCTGATCTTCTCCGAGTATCCGATTATGACGCCGAAAGCCTGGGATCTGCTGCGCCCGATTGTGAGAGAGAACGACGGCTGGGCCTTGTTCATTTATACACCGCGTGGACAGAATCACGGGCATAAATTGTACGAGATGGCGGATAAGAATGATAAGTGGTTTTGTTCCAAGTTGACGGTGAAGGATACCAGGCGGGATGCCGAGGGGGAAGACGGGTCATGGGTGGTATCGGAGGAAGATATCGCTGATGAAGAACGTGAAGGACTTTCGCCGGAACTCATACAGCAGGAGTATTTCTGCTCGTTCCACGCGGCCATTCCAGGAGCTTACTTTGCTAGGGAGATGACGCAGGCGGAGGACGACGGAAGGTTTTTGAATCTGCCGTGGGAACCGAAGATTGATGTTTGCACGGCATGGGATCTGGGCGTGGATGATGCCACGGCAATCGTGTTCTACCAGACGGTAGGCAACGAGATTCGTTTAATAGATTACTACGAGGCCAGCGGTGAAGGATTACCCCATTTTATCAATGTTCTCAAATCAAAGCCCTATGTATATGGCGCTCATCATGCTCCCTGGGACATCGAAGTCCGGGAACTCACTACGGGGAAATCCAGAAGGGATACGGCGCGAAGTCTTGGAATTAATTTTACAGTGGGAAAGAAAGTCCGCGCCAAGGAAGAAGCTATTGAACAGGGCAGGCAGATTATTTCCAAGTGCTGGTTTGACAAGCGAAAGTGCGAAAAGCTGATCTCCGGGTTGAGGAACTACCACAAGGAATTTGACGATAAGCTGGGGGTCTACAAGAAAACGCCGGTACACAACTGGGCCTCACACGCTGCTGATGCGTTCATGCAACTGGCAATGGATTACCGGGCGCCAAGGGATGCCCCATTACAAACCATAGCAGAACAGGAGTTTGAGGTTTTCTAATGAACTTTTTTGATATTTATTTTTCAGTGATGGGAGGCAGTCCTCCACCCCCGCCCCCCGCTTACCGCCCCCCACCACCTCCTCAAGCGCCCGTGGCGCCAGGTGAGACAGATGAAGCCAAGTCCAGAAAACGGAAGGCGACGCAGAAACGCGGTGGACGGACTTCCCTGATTACGAATGTCGGCGGTGCAACCGGACTGGGAGAAGATGATTCAGGTAGGAAGAAAACGCTTGGAGGTAGGTAATGAACTTATTTGATTTTATTGTTACAGGATGTTTTGGTGGCGCTCCGAGTCTTCCCCCGATGCCCCCTCCTCCTCCCCCGTTACCTGATATCAGCGCGGAGCAGGAAAAGAAAGAAGTGGCGGCACGTGCGGCTGCGGCCAAGACGAAAAGGCGCGGCAGGAGTTCACTGATTACCAATACCGGCGGAGCGGCAGGACTGCTTGAAGATGACGGCAGCGCCGTGAAGCAGAAACTGGGTGGTAACTAAATGGCAGTCAACGCGAAGAGTCTCGTCAGGCGTAACGATAAGCTAAAAGAAGACCGTATGCTGTGGGACGGTTTCTACCGCGATGTGGTGGATTATATCCGCCCCCGCAAGCAGACGGCGGATGAACATCGTGTTCCTGGAACGGTACGCCACAAGCATTACGATTCCACGGCTCCCCATGCGTCGAACACGCTGGCGTTGATCATGGCGGACACGCTGACGCCGAAAGCTATCCAGTGGTTTGGCTTCAAGATACCGGAAGCATCTCCATTCAGGCAGTTCAATGAGCATCAGAACGTATTGAACTGGTTTAAGACGGTTGAGGATGGAGTTCGATTTGCCCTTGATCAAAGTAATTTCTACCCCGTGATCAACGAAATCTACCTGGACTTCAATTCGTTTGCCACGATCTGTCTATACGTCGAGGAAGCGGAACTCAGGCAGAAGGGTTTCAACGGACTGACGTTCAGGGCGTTGCCGATTGCTTCCTACGTGTTTGCGGAAGATGATGCGGGACGGGTGGACACGGTGATGCGCGAATTCGAGTTGACGGCGCGTCAGTTTGCCCAGAGGTTTCCGGCGGCATCCATGCCGGACGTTATAGCCAAGTCATTGAAGGATACACCGGACGATGCGTTTGGATTTTTGCGGGTGGTCGCACCGACACGGGATTTAGATTCCAAGGTGAAGTTCCCCTACGCTTCGGTTGACATCCTGCTTGATAAGCAAGTGGTTGTCGATGAGCGTGGATATAAGGAATTCCCCTACATGGTCGGGAGGTGGGATAAAGCGTCTGGCGAAACCAGGGGCCGTGGGCCTGCCGCCATCGCGCTCGATGACATCAAGTCATTAAACCAGTTACGCAAACTTGAACTGGTGGGCCTGGAGAAAGCGGTCAACCCGCCCATCCTCGCACCGGAAGAAGGGTTTATCGGCACGGTGAAGCTGGGCAGTAATTCAATTATCTACTCCAGGAATCCGAATGATGTAAGGACATTACCGGCGGAACTCAGGTTGGACTTATCTTCCCTGAAGGCGAACGAACTTCGCCAGTCGGTCAGGGACATCTACCTGACAGACCAGTTGAATCTGCCGAGAACGAAACAGATGACGGCGGAAGAAGTAGCCACCCTGCGTGGTGAAATGGAACGCCTGCTCGGCCCGACGATCTCGCGGTTTGAATCGGAAGTCTTAGGCCCGATGCTTGAAAGAACGGTGAGCATCATGTTCAGGACGGGAGCGCTTCCCGCCCCGCCGCCTGAACTGGAAGGACTGGATGCTATTGACATAGAGTATGTCGGCCAGTTGGCACGCGCCCAGAAGATGGTTGAAGTCCAGTCGATACAGAACTGGATGAACCTGATCGCGCAGTGGGGGCAGGTTGATCCCAGGGTGATGCAGTTGCCCGATTTAATGGCAGCCGGGAGGATAGCGGCCCCCATTCTCGGTGTACCCAAATCCGTGGTGAAAGGTTCTGCACAACTGGAAGAAGATATCGCCGCACAACAGCAGCAGCAACAGCAGGCGGAGCAGATGGCTAAAGTGGGTGCAACAGCGGAAGCGGCGGGCAAGGCAGCCCCCGCGCTGAAAGTTCTCCAGGATGGAGCGGCAAATCTAAGTGAAGAAGACAAGCAAGCGCTTGCCCAGCAGTTCGCAGGTACTAACTGAACGGCAGATCGCAAGCGCGTTTCATAATACATTCACGGGCAGTGACGGGAGGTTAGTGTATGAGTGGCTGGAAAGCCAATACAACAACACTTCCAGTTTCGTTCCAGGTGAACCGGAGACAACCTTCTACAACGAAGGATGCCGGGCAGTGTTCCTGCAAATCAAAAAAAACCTGGAATACTGGAAACAACACGGGAAGGATTTATGAGCGAAGAGACTGTAACCTCGGAAGAGGTAGTCGAAACAGAAGAAACAGAAACCAATGTAGAAGAAACATCTGAAGAGCAGAAGGAAGAGACATGGCGGGATACCCTGCCGGATGAACTGCAAGGGGTAAAAACCCTTGAGAAGTTCAAGGATGTAGATGCACTGGCGAAAGGTTACGTGCATCTGGAGAAGTATTTCGACGGGACGATAAAGATTCCCGGAGAAAAGGCAACGCCGGAAGAGTGGGAAAGGTATCACGCCAAGCTGGGCAGGCCGGATAATCCCGAAGAGTACGAGTTTGAAAAGCCTGACATGCCGGATGGGATGCAGTACGACGAACACATGGAACAGGCTTTCCTGAAGAAGGCCCACGGCATGGGGTTGAACAACAAGCAGGTGGAAGATTTATACGCCTGGTATAACACCGAGAGTAAGGATGTGTTTGTTCAGCATCAGGTGGCACAGGAAAACAATATTCAGAAAGCAGAGATTGAACTGAGGGCGGACTGGGGCAGGCAGTATGACGAAAACCTGGCCGCCACTCAACGGTTGGTAGACCAGTATGCCGAGCTTGGCGAAAGGGAATACCTGGAAACCTCCGGGTTTGGTAACGATCCGCATGTCGCCAAGTTCCTGCATAAAATTTCAAAAGATTTTGGTGAAGCAAAACACCTGGGTGATCCGAAGATCAACGCATTCTCTGATCCCGAATCCGCCCAGCGTGCGAAAGACGCTTTCTACAAGGACGTAGAGAGTGATGACTATAAAGCGTATTTCAGTGCGACGCATCCCCGCCATGACGAGGTGGTCAAGATGTTGGATCGCTGGAATACCACGATCCACGGGGATGAATAATGCCGCTCAACAAAGAAGTCAAGTGTGCGGACTGTGTTCATCTCGTGCCGCAGACACAGGTTTGCATGGAATACAAGGCATCGGTGGAAGTCGAGGAAACGCGCAACTGCTATTTTTTTACCGCAGGTAAGTACGCGCATTCCACCTCTGAAACGAAGCCTGTAAAGAAGGGACGCAAGAAGAAGAAACTTCCTTCGGTATTCCAGGAGGGACAACCCGCGTTACGCGGATAATTTCCATCCGCAGTACACATCTCAGTCCTGGTAATCCGCGAGGATCAGGCATGTTCTGAAACCAGGAGAGTCCAACAGTGGATAACTCTCCAAGCACAATGATTATTAATTAGGAGAGTAAAATGTCTACACAAATTAACAAGGCATTTGAACAGTCATTTTCGGATAATTTTATACACTTGGCGAGTCAGAAGCAGTCCAAGTTGTCCGGCGCTGTTCGTGTTGAGAATGTCAACGATGCCAAAGCTTTTCATTTTGACAGAATGGATACCGTGAGTATGGTTCAAGCTGTCAGTCGTCACGAAGATACTCCGTTGACGGAAGTACCTTTTTCAAGACGGCGTGTTACCTTCAACACTTACAGGGCGGTTGATCTGATCGACAACCCTGACCGTGTGAAGATGGCGAAAGACCCAACGTCACCCACGATGCTGCAATTAACGGCAGCTATGAATCGTCAGAAAGACGATGCCATTATCGCGGCTGCCTTGGGGAATGCGTATTCGATCAGTTCTTCGGACACTGCGTCTACGGTAAGTCTACCGTCCGGGCAATCCATTGCAAATGGAGGAAGTGACTTAACATTAGCAAAATTGTTGAACGCTAAGAAGATCCTTCTAAATAACGATGTAGATCCTGGCGAAGAGCCAATGTATATCGTGATTGGGCCTGACCAGTTGGATGCATTATTGAACGTAACCACGAATACCAGTATTGACTATAACAGTGTTCGTGCCTTGGTGAATGGTGAGATTGATACCTGGGTAGGTTTCAAGTTCATCATATCTACACGCCTTGCAAAATCGGGCAATATCAGAAGTTGTTTTGCATGGGCTAAGTCAGGCATTGGCCTTGCTATGAACGGTACTCCGAATGTTCGGATTTCAGAACGCAGTGATAAGAACTATTCCACACAGTGTTTCGTGGAGTGTTCTCTTGGTGCCACACGGATCGAGGATGAGAAAGTTGTCCAGATCGATTGTGACGAATCTGCGTAATGTAAGGCGTGACTGAATCTTAACTATTTTTTTTAAGGAGTATTAATCATGGGAACAGCTTATTCAACTGAGCTTACCAACTACGAGGCAACCCCTCAAGTGATGGTAAGTCCTGGAAGTGCTACCGGCAAAGTTCGCGTATGGAGCGATACGATTGCTGCCGGTACTGGTGATATCGATGACGATGATATCCTGATGATGGCGGAAATTCCGTCAAACGCAAAAATCAAGTCCATCAAGTTATATAACGATGACTTGGACGGCAGCACTGGATTAGTTACTGACCTCGGAATTTACAATGGTAACGTCAAGTTCACTGACACCGATGGCAGTGCGACTGCATATGCTGCTGAAGCTGTTATTGACCGCGACTGCTACGGTACGGTAATGACCGTACTTCAAGGTGCGGTAACGGCGGGAACCGAATGCCGTTATGAAACTCTCGGAATCGAAACTGTTGGCAATTTCATGTGGGAAGACGCCGGATTGACTTCTGATCCTGGCAGAATGCTCCGCATCGCGCTGACAATTGAGACGGTGGCTAGTTCAGCACAGGCCGGAGACGTAACGCTGGTTGTCGAGTATATCGTCAATTAACTGATTGGGGGTGGGGCGACTCACCCCCTTTCTTTTAGGGAAACAATATGGCCTCTTTTGTTGAAATTGCTTCAAATTCATTGCGCCTGCTGGGAGACGATCCCATCACGGCGTTCGGAGATGATACGGAACGCGCCCGGCTGGTCAACGCCATCTACGAGGAAATGCGTGATGAGGTGACACGGGCGGCAACATGGAACTGCTGCAAGGCGAGACAGGTATTGGCATCGTTGAGTACAACCCCGGCATTTGGCTGGGCGTATTACCATCAACTGCCATCGGATTGCCTGCGCGTCGTGGATGTACTGTCTGGTGATACGAGAATCGATCACGAGGTGGAAGGCAGGCGCCTGATGACGGATGTGAGTTCCGTTAATCTTATATTTCTAAAACGAGTAACAGACCCCAACGAACTGGATGCCTTGTTCATCTCGGCATACACCGCGAGGATTGCTGCTGAACTGGCGCTCCCGGTTACGGGAAGCAACACGGTGGCAAACGCCATGTGGACGCTGTACGAGCGCAAAGTCCGCGAGGCCAGAACGGTGGACAGCCAGGAAGGGACTCCGGCGGGATTTGACGCCCAGTCAATTGTGGATGCTCGTGTTGGCACGGTGGTGTAATGGCTAAAGCCCATGCAATGTACGCCACGTTCACGACGGGCGAAATTACAGAGCGCCTGGAAGGACGGGTGGATCTCGCCAAGTACAAGGATTCGCTCAAGACGCTGGAAAACGGCATCGTGATGCCTCACGGCGGAATCAAGCGACGCGGTGGGTTGCAGTATGTTGCCGATGTGAAAGCGGCTACGAGCGGTTCGGAGTTGGTGACCAACGGCACGTTCGCAAGTGATATATCGGGGTGGACGGATAAGAGTGTCGGGTCAGGATCGATTGCCTACTCCACCAACCTGATGAACATCGTGTCTACGGGCGCCAGTCATTACGGTTGGGCGGAACAGAGTGTCACCACGGTGGCGGGGCAGCGTTACATTATCAGTTTCACCATCGGCACGGGTGCCATCAGTTTCCAGGCGGGAACGGCAACGGCGGGTGAACAGGTTTACACCTCGACGAGTTTCGCGGTTGGAACGCATACGGTTGAGTTCACCGCGACCACGACTGCAACATTCATAGGATTCAAGCACACCACCAGCGCAACGCATACCCTGGACACCGTGACGGTCAAGGCCGGAACGCAGTCGGCAAAAGTCAGGCTGATTCCGTTCGAGTTCAGCGTCACGCAGCCTTATATCCTGGAGTTCGGCAACCTGTATATCAGGGTGTACCGCAACAACGGGCAGATCCAGAGCGGCGGTGTGCCGGTGGAAATCACGACGACTTATGTTACCGCAGATTTACCGGATTTACACTTTGCTCAAAGTGCTGACACGATTTATATATCGCACAAATCTTACGCTCCCCGGAAACTGACGCGCTCATCGCACACGAGTTGGACGCTGACGACGATCAGTTTCACCGGCTCCACCTTTCCTTCGACCTTCTGCGCTGGTGCGGCGGGTACGGGAACGGACGGGAACGACAAGAGTCCAGGCGCGGTGACGTTTTACAACCAGCGTCTGTACTGGGGCGGCAGTAATGATGACCCCCAAAAAATATGGGGAAGCAAGGTAGCTGACTTTGAGAATATGGATCAGGGATCAGCCGCCGATGACGATAGTGTTGAGTTCACCCTGGTGGCGAATGAAGTGAATGCCATCCAGTGGCTGGCGGAATCGACTGACATGCTCTGCGGCACATTGGGCGGAGAGTTCACAATTACCGGTGGACAGGATGACAATATCACGCCGACAAATATCAAGGCAGTACGCCAGGCCAGTTTTGGCAGCAACAAGGTCAGTCCGCTCAATGTGGGCAACCTGCTGCTGTTCAACCAGAGGGCGGGAAGAAAAGTCCGCGAACTGGTGTTTAATTTTGATGTGGATGGATACCTGGCTCCCGACATTACATTACTCGCGGAGCATGTGACGGCAAGCGGTATCACTGACATGGCGTACCAGCAGGAAGAGGATGCTTTAGTATGGGCCGTTACGGCGGACGGCGTATTGATTGCCTGCACCTACCTTCGTGATCAGAACGTGGTGGCATGGTCAAGACACCCTGTGGGTGGGGAACTGGCATTGGTTGAATCGGTAGCTGTGATACCGAGTGCCGACAGTTTGTACGATGAATTGTGGGTGACGGTGAAACGGCGGGTGAACGGAATCACCAAGCGGTTTATCGAATACCTCAACAAGGATATTTTCGTCGATTCAGGGTTGACCCTGGATTCCCCGGTAACGATTACGGGGGCGACGCAAGCCAACCCAGTGGTAGTCACTGCGGCTTCACACGGGTTTTCCAACGGTGATCTTGTAGACATCAAGGATGTCGTTGGCATGAGCGAAATTAATGATATCAGGTACAAGGTTGCCAGCCAGACAACGAATACTTTTGAACTTACCAACCAGACAACCGGCGTTGATATCAACGGCAGCGCGTATACCGCTTACGATTCGGGGGGCAAGGTACGCAAGGGAGTGACCACGATCACGGGTTTGAGTCATCTTGAAGGGTCTACCGTGCAGATTGTCGGCAACGGGGCAGTGTTTCCCGATGCCACGGTAACGAGCGGGGAAGTAACGGTATCCAGCGAGGTATCTGAAGCCTATGTCGGCCTGGGATACACGACGACAATGAAACCATCCCGCCCGGAGTTTGGATCACCGATGGGAATCACCCAGGGAAAACCAAAGCGTTGGAATCATATTTTTGTCCGCCTGGTGAATACGCTGGGAGCAACGATCAACGGCGATCAGATGCCGTTCAGGACTTCTGCTGATGCGATGGGAAGTGCGCCCGCATTATTTTCCGGCGACAAGAAGGTAATGAACATGGGTTATGACAATGATGGGTTTATCGAGATCAAGCAGGAACAGCCCCTTGATCTTCATGTGGTAGCCATTGGCGGAGATATCAACACGGGTGAGCAGTTCAGCTAAACGCTGGATTCAGGGATACGAACCTTGGCACCTCGATGCATTGCATTTGAGGTGGCGCGAGGAGGAGACGTTCAAGCTGGTTGATAAGGATCTTGATAAGTTGATCAAGGCCAACCAGAAGGGATGCGCTTTCACTGGATTTACCGAGGACAGCATCATTGGCAGCGCTGGCATCCTTCCTCTCTGGGAGGGGGTAGGCCATGCCTGGGTGGTCTTTGGCGCGGACTACCGCAAGCACCGGATATGGATACACCGCCAGGTGAGAAACATGTTCTTCAAGATCGCGGTGGGGATGAAGTTCAGGCGGGTGCAGGCCAACGTGCAGGCTGATTTCTACGAGGCGCTGCGGTGGATCGAGGCATTGGGGTTTGAATGTGAATCGACACTCAGGCAATACGGGCCTGACGGAAAAGATCACTATATGTATACGAGGTTTTTTGAATGAGCTACGGATTATACTTTTGCGAAGATGATGACAGCAGGCGCCAGTGGCTGGTAAAAAAAGCATACCATGATGCAGGCACGATTATGATGGTTGCTACCGTGGCCGGGACAGCCATGTCTTCATACAGCCAGATACAGCAGGGAAAAACCGCCAATAAAATTGCCCAGCGTAATGCTCAAATACAGACACGCAACGCCCAGATCGCCCAGCAGAACGCCGAGTTTAACGCCAAGCTGAAAGAACGGGAAGACAAAAGAAGGCGTTCCAGCCAGGTGGCCGGGTTGCAGCCCAGTGGCGTGGAGATATTTGAAGGTACGAATCTGATTGCAATGGCGGAGCAGGAGTTCACCGATGATATGAACGCGCAACTGATACGCCGTGGCGGGACAATTGAAGCACAAAATCTGCGTATGCAGGCGGATATCACTTCCGCCCAGGGAAAGGCTTCCCGACAGGCAGGTTATATGGGCGCCGGGTCTTCGCTGCTTACGGGCGCAGGTGAGGCGGGTACGCAGTATTACCAGTTGAAGAAAGCGGGGGCATTCGTATAAATGACTTTTCGACTAGAAACTGGAATCAGTAAAGTAGGATTACGCGAAGGATATTCGCCAACAATAGACCCATCCCCTTTTGTGCGCTCTTTTGACAGTGCTATACGGGCCGGGGAAAAGTTGCAGGCTTTCGGCGCACAGATGGGAGATTTGGCGCTCCAGGAGCAGAAGGTCTACAACGCCACGCAGGTGGATATGCTTAATACGCGGCGCAAAATGCTGACGAATGAGTTGTTGCAAGGATTGCGTAATTCCCGTGATCCAGCAAATTTAGAAACTGAGTTTAGATCTGGGTACCGAGTGATTGAAAAGGGTCTTTTAAAAGTTCCCAAGGGGGCACAACCATACAATGATCGCATCAAGGCTTTGGTGGTGGCTGAAGGAAGATCATATATTGCCACCAAACTACCATCGGTTCAGAAAGAAGCCCGTGTTTACAGGTTAAATGCACAGAAGACACAAGTTATAGACACGGTCAAAGCATTGCGGGGATCTTTATTACAGTTGAAAGATCCTATTATGCGCCAATCGACTTCAGATAGTATCAGCCAGTTGTTAGCCACGGCGGTAGAACACGGCATCATGCTTCCCGATGAGGCATCGGATGAATTATTGAAAATTGACAAAGATGTGGAAGGGGCATTTATACGCAGCGAAATGAATGCTGCGGATACAATAGAAGAGTTTGATGCGGCACTGGCAACAACTCAGTATATGGATGAGGAAACCTTGGAAATACGTCGTGA
>Ga0080013_1002882_pt1 | contig 19219 bp, 18 predicted proteins | sample ETNvirenome_6_85_FD_69236 | JGI IMG/M metagenome (GOLD analysis project Ga0080013, IMG submission 69236) | Marine viral communities from the Pacific Ocean - ETNP_6_85 (SPADES assembly) (version 2) | ecosystem: Environmental > Aquatic > Marine > Oceanic | place: Pacific Ocean | collected 2013-06-19 | reverse complement strand
AGGCGCTGCCGACAAAGACTATCTCGCTTCCTGTATCGGTAATAGAAGTTTTGAGAGCGGTTTGTCCCGTCTCACTTGCTATTTCGCTGGCAAGCAAATGCTTCCAGGAGGTATTGACGGGGGTTACACTATACGGAGCAACCACATCGCCCACACCAATCGGGACAATAGACATTACTGAACCTCATCTTCGTATGAATAGAGGTCCGCACTTGCGACGGTCACCGTTCCAGCATCAGTCTTGGTCATGAGATACCAAGTCTCCGCTGCCGCCCCTGTCGAAGCCCACGGTATATCAATGGAGTAACCCACCATACCATCGCCGGCAGTTGTGACACCAGTGGAAATGGTCGCCTGTGTGTCTGGGAAGATACACTCGTCGCCACCACTATCGATGGTCACACGCATTGTTATTTTAGTTGCGGAACTTACGCTCGTCAACAGGACACGCAGGAAGACCGGCGTAATCGTTGCGACACCACTCGCGGACTTGATCGCCAGCGTGCAAGCCTTCGCAGCAGCATAAGAGGTTCCAACACTTGTGGCTGCGGTGCAGGTGAAACTGCTTTTTTTGATATCTCTCTTAGGTGTAACGATAGGCATTACTCACCTCCTTTTAGCGCTTCGGCTATTTCGCCTGGGCTTGTGCCGATCTCGACATCACCAGTGGTCCAATCATAGGAACACTCCCCAAACATAGTTCCTAATACCACAGCCGACCCAACGATCGCGATAGAAATATGGAACCGTTCTATCTGCTCTTTTATCCAAACCATAATAACTTTCTCCTACTAATAAATGTTTTGTCTATTCTGACTGGTTCTCTAAATGTTCTTCAATTTTTCGTAGGTCGCCCAGCATAAAATCAATATTAGCCTCTATGCGGATCAACCTATCATTTGTTTCTCTAAATTGGCTGTCGTCAAACGCTTGCTGTTCCACCACCTCTGCCGCTTGAGCCTCGATGGTTTGCAGACGAAATGAAGTCGAGTAATAAAAACTTGCTCCCGCTATCAAAAAGCCGCTGACGATTGACACATCCTTCAACGTAAACGTTCCCATTGTAAAATTCATCTTCTAACTCCCAATTCATCTTTGATGTTTCGTAATATTCTTTTCTCCTGTTCCTTTTGACTGGGAAGCTGTTCCGTATGGACCGCTCCCACATCAAAGGGAAACCCTCTTACCTTCGGTTGTTCCAATCCTTCTATCTGGAATTGAGGAACAAGAATGTTCGAAGCCTCTTTGGTTGTTCTCTCAAAGCCTGACGCCTTGAATGTCTGCTGCCATCTGTTGAAACTGCTTCTCGCTTTCCCGTTGTCCGGGTTGATCTGCCATTCATAGCCCATATAGCTTCCTCGTCCTCGTCTTGGTGCTCTTGCCACCACGTCAAAGTAGGCTTTGAAGGTATCCCAGTTGCCGGTGGCGACGAGGAAGTTGATGTAGGCTGGATCGATATAGGCACTTGAGTAATCCGAATCAACCACCATGTCACCCCAAGAAAACTCCACGCCAGCCATACCAAGTCCAAGCTCCACCCATGGCCCTAACTTCTCTCCTGCGGTCATCAAAGCAGTCCGAGGGGCGGTGCCCTGTGGGATGGTGAGGAAGCCCTCTGTGGCCCACACAAGGTCCGCAAACGCACCGATTACAGGAACGTCTGGTCCGTAGAGAGCAAACCTTTCCATCGTATCCGGGTCATTCCGTATACCGAGGAACACTTTTGAATTTTTATATCTTGAAATGAAGGGCATGTTTTCGTCCTCGTCCCCGTAGGGGTAGCCCCTTGCTAACTTATACTGCTGCAATAGCCTGGTCGGGTTGTTGACTAAGTTGCTGAACGCTGTTCTCCACGCCTGAGACTGGAAGGTATAAATCCATATCCCCTTCATTACATATTCTTTTTCGATTGGGGTTAGGTTGGCATAGTCAAACATAGATTCTCTCGCCAGATCTATTGCTTGTTCTTCGGATACGCCTCTCTTGAGCGCGTCGTTCAGAACGCCTACACGGAAATAAGAGTCACACGCATTCGCAAAGTCTCCCCATACGGTTCGGCCCCCACCCAACTGACCCCTGAGTGCTCTTACGAAAGCATTTATCGGAGCTGGGACGTTGCCTTTGGTGTCCCTCATGTTCTCTCCGGTCCACTTTACAAGCTCTCTAAAGATCTGGGTTCGAACTTCGGCACTCGCTTGCGACTGGTTGATCCCGGAACGAGCCACGATATCCGCGACGTCGCCAACTGTGTAGGTTTTCAGAGGGTTCATCTTTGATGTGGGAATCAACACCTGATTCGGGTCACCTAACTTTGGGAGACCAGGAAGATCACGAGAGTATAGCTCCCGCAGAACCTTGGTGCTGCCCCACCTGGGCCACATAGCCTTGGCACCCTGCATAGCGCCCAGAGTTGACAAGATAATGGCCGGCGCACTAAGAATATTGACTAAGTGATACTTCGGGTTGGGAACTATATTTCCTGCTAACACTCCACTCTTTGATAAATTGCGAAGACGGCTGGGCAGGCTGGCCGCATCGATCGCCGGCATCCCCAGAGTGTCTGTGATAAAGCGCCTGGCAGCAATAGAACCAGCATCATCACCCGAAGCTTTCAAAACTATTTCCGCATTCGCAACAGCCCTCTTGAGGGTCTGGGCATCCGTCACGTCCCAGGTCTCAAATAAGAGACGCGCCTCTCTGGGATGGGTCATGGTTACGTCCTCATTTAGACGAACGTATTGGTTCTTTAGATGTGTATTCTGTAATACTTGGTTGACATCCGATCTCAACTGGGATGGAGTATCAAAGGCGTATAGTGGCAAATCATCATAAGCAGTTAGCTCAGAAGATATATTTCCTAAATGGGGCTCCGCTTCCTCGCCTGCTTCGAGGCGCTTTATTGCTGCTTCAACTCGCACACCAAGCACATCCAAATACCCTTGGATCTTGTCAGCCGGGACATTCTTGGTAACGGAATCCAGATATGTTACTTCAAAGATTTTATTTGTTATCGGGTTCTCAGCCCATTCTTTGGTTAGTAATTCGACAAGGAAAGTCTCCCACTCTCCTTCTGTAATCCTCTCCCCCGGATGGGCACCGTCGCCAAAAGCGCGAGGCTCTGCATCCTTCAACTCCTGAAACGTTTTCTCCCCAAAACCCTGGTCAATAACCAGTTCCTCGACATATGCTTTGACGTGGTGGGGACTGCCACCATTCGCAGCCTCAACACGATCTCTGAATGCTGCCCTAACAAGCGTGGCAATATCAGGGGTTTTTCCTTCCATCCGGAAGAAGACATTGCCGACCGTCTTTTGTATCAATTCTGGGAAGGCACCTTGCCCCACAGCATCTTCGTATTTCGTCACCCAGTAGGGCAGCCTCGGATATACATATCCACCCTCCCGTCGAGAAGCTTCCAAAACGTTTTCTACGGTGCGGTCGATGTCTGCCCAAAGGTAGCGGGGGTCATCGGTGGCGTGAGTAAGACCTTTATAAAAGTCCTTTCCTTCAAAGAACTCTGGGTATCGCCGAGTTATTTCCTCACTGAATTCTCTAATGGCCTTTGTCCTAAGACCAGCAAAATAAAGTCTTCCAACGTTTTCACCGGAACTCTCCGGTTTCCATCGCCACACAATCTCATGCGCCCCCCGGACAGGCTTAGGCGTGATATCGGCTAATGAACGACCACCCAGAAGAACACCGACACCATCCAAAAACTCAAAATACTCTGGACTAAATGTCAAGAACTCATCATTGACTATGTTTTGTAGCTTTGAGAGCGGTGAGTTGGGATCCTTCAGTGCTTCGTCAATTCCCTTGGAGATGGCCTGCTGGTCCGTTGAGCCTAATAGTTTATTGCCATAACGCGTCGACCACAAGATTCCAATATCGTCTGTCGAACCGAAGGCTGTCTTCACCAGTTCGTTGAAGTGTTGAAGGGGGGTGCCAAAAACCTCGGAGTTGACTTCACCGAACGCAAGGATGTTCTTATACTTTGGAACATCTTCTACTGGGATCCCATGTTTGTCTGCGTATTTCGTTGGGTCTCTTTCTATGTCTTGTGCTCGTCGTGACAGGTTGAGGGCCGCTTCTTCATCCATGTTGCCCAGTCGATCCCGAAGCCTTTTGAATGCGAGCTTATAGGCTGGGCCTTTGCCAACTCCACCAACCTTGCCTCCTTTGGCAATCCAGGGGGAAACTGGAACTCCCGTTGGGAAAGCATACACCATGGCCGCTTCAAATAGTTTTACTGGGTAAGACTTTTTGAGTTCCGGGGGGGTCATCAGATCGTTGATATCAACAATGTTTCTGGCTGCTGTTATTTGCTGCGTGCGACTTGGCCGAGCAGCTCCCGAACCTGCCGCGTCCCCCACTCCAATTGGTTTTGGTGAGGTTGTCAGTGTCTTAGCACTCCCAGCATGTATCTTTTCTAAGTCGGCTATACCGAGTATTCTGTTTGGCGCAAGCTCAAATGCTACTGCTTCGACTACTAAGTCGGCTATATCCCTTGATATCCGGCTAACATTACCAGCATCGGTTGCCTCGGCAAACTCTTTGCCCAACGCGTTGAGGGTCGCCTCCATCGCGATTTGATCGACGTCGCTCCGTTCCATGATGCCATAGAAGCTGTCGGACAGCTCGGCGAGCAGATCATCTACTTCAGCTTTCAACCCGGGTCTTGGTGCGTCTCCCGGGCCAATGTCGGCCTTCTCTCGCGCTAACCGAGCAAGCTCAGCAAGCGCTTCACCCATGGGCTTTCCACCCTCAAGCTTGAAATCTTTGGCACGTCGAAGAATATCTTTTACAATGCCAGCCGGAACTGCCAGCCTTGGCGTAAGCAAGGTAAGTTCGCGAGGAAGAAACCACCCTTCTTTTCCAACACGCGCCCTTCCGGTTTCCATCGCCTTCTGTGCTTGTCTCTTTGCTAACTCAATTGAGACTTGCTCTTCTAAGAACCTCTGAAATATCGGGCCCACTTCATCGAGGGGTGGGCCGTGGTGGATGGCAAACTCCCCCGGGGTGCGTATGCTGACCCTCCCGTCTGCTTGAACAACAGCCTTCTCCGCTTCCTGGAGCCACGAGATGACTGTCTCTGTTAGAGAGCCGCCTTTCTCACGCGTGTCAACTCTCGGACGCGCGTCCTCTAAAATGTCCTGCTCGCGTGTGAGATATCTTTGCCCCCTCTTCGCAGCATCACGGACAATCTCCTGGAGGTCGGATGACTTGACGCGTGTTAGCGGGGGGCTGTGGCTGGTGTCCACCTCGTGTGCAAGCCCAGCTTCTTCGAAGATCTTGACGTCATCTGGGGAAAGGTCACGGTTATCCATAGCCCTCTTCACAGCACCCTTGGCTGTTTCATTCAGCGCCGCACTCTCAACCAGATCCAAACGAAGGTCGTGAGGGTTCATCCCTAAGTCATCAGCAAGGTCTTGTCGCCCCAGAAACCTCCCTAAGAAGGGTGCCTCGTGTGTAGCACTTGCGGCCTTCGCAGCCTTCGCAGCTTTGCCAGCCACCTTTGAAGAAGTCTTAGCAGCCCAACCGAGATACATATCAAGCGGCAAAGCAAAGGACGCAGCGAGCCCTACCCACCAGAGCCCATCACCGACGTTCTTGGCAAACTCCGGGTCTTCTGCGAGGTCCTTGATGAATGTGTCATCAGGCCCAGTCAGCCCCGTCTGACCAGACGTCTCAACAAAAGCTTGTGCTGCTTGTTGCAGACGTGTTGCCGGAAGTTCTCCAAGGTCACTGGCTAACTCTTCTATGCCGTATCCCATTTGCTGGTTCTTAGCCCAACGATCCCAAAATGTTTTTGTTCCGACAACATCACCACCACCAATACCTTCTAATACTTCCTGCCCTATTGCTGTGGCTCCACTCTCAAAGATTAGGAAATCTCTTAGAAGCGCGCCATACGTTTCTTCAACTACGGCTGGACTCCATTCGCGGAGGCCAAGATCATTTGGGTCTCCCATCATGGTCTGTTCGCTGCCCAATATCTCTGTGCCAAGAATGTGGAGCCCAGTCATAACCCTGCCCTGGTCATCACGGATTAGCCATTGGCCTCTCTTGCCGGCTGACTTTATGACTTCATCTTCAAAAATCTTATAACCTTCTGAGGTGGTGGCCTGGTCATAAGTCTCACTTGGAGTATTTGGGTTTTCCTCCAGCTCGTTCAAGTATGTTTGATAGAGACCGGGAATTATTTTATTTCGAAAGTTCTGCTCTGCTGCTCGTGTCTCCTGCTCCGTAAGGATTTTCTTTGGCATCATCGCACGAAGGACCTGCTCTGGTCCGTGCGGAGCCCAGCTAATCGCTGTCTCTACTGCCGCTGGGAGAGGCACGGCTCGCTCACCGGTTACTAATCGGTCTGCTTCACCGGCCTCTTGTGCCGTCACCACAGCCTCTTGTATGGCTTCCTGATCTTCGGGGCCTGGTTCTAAGCGCTGTGTCTCTTTGATTCGCTCAACATACTCGCTCTGAACCCTTGGGATCTCTACCTCTAAAGGCAGTGCTTCGGCCTCTTCGGTTGCGGAAAGTATAGGGACTTCTTGCGGACGGGGCATTACGATTCCTTATGAATAGTGTTTGGCGTTTTCTACTACAAACGTCGCCAGAAGACGCTTGTTCGGATCGTGCTTATCATCGCCTAATATGTCATCAATATTTCTATCCGTCACTCGATCACCCCCGACTCTGCCCAACTCTTCAAACGCCTCACGTTGTGAGGCGGTTAGCGCCTCAACGTTTAGCGCTGCGGTGTAATCGTCGATCAGTGCTCGTTGAACTTTCGGAAGAGCCTTCCCAGGAATGGGTGTGCCTTCGACCCAAGCTTGACCTTGAATATGCGAGTTCGCTGCACCTGCTGCCTGCCTCCCTGTCTGAGCGGCCAGCATCTCGACAGCGTGGCCAGGAAGGACTCTTCGAAGAACGTCCTCTTCCGGAGAATAGGAGGTTTGCTTGTTGGCATCCTCGTCGAGGACCTGTTGAATTTTTTCACGGGTGTCAGCCCCAGGATCAACATATGGACCGGCAGAGCCACCGGGTTGACGCCTTGTGGTCGACCGAGGCTGGCGCGTGCTCAGCTCGCCCTCACGACGCGGGTATCCTGTCCCCCTCTCGGCGAAGCCTTCTATGATGCCTTGTTGCCAACCGAGCCTCTCCTTCTCTGGCAATTGCAACATTTGTGCATACTGCTTCATCAACACCGGCATGATTCGTTGGGTTTTCGGAGACTGAGATAACGCAGTCATATACTCCCTCATTGTCTCAACCGCGGCAGGGTGGAGACCTTCCGACGTAGCTTCAAACAAAGCATCTAAGGTTCTTATCGGTTGCCCGTCATGTTCCAAGCCTTGTGTTCCTTTATCGTATACTAAAAGATCATCTGTGTGTGCATCCCCGATCGCCTGTGCCACTTCTGCCGGCATGACATCTGGTCCCAATCTCAGTGGATCTTCTTCGGCAATTGCCGACACCGCTGCCTGCATCCTTGAATCGCCCGTAAGTCTCTGTTCAGCCATCTTCCTTTCATTCGGCGAGCCCTTCCGCTTGAAGAGGCTGCCGTATATCTGTCGCGCCTCTTGGTAGATATCTTCATAGTCTCTCTTGGCTTTGCCCGAAAGGCCTCTATACTGTCCTCTGGCAGTCGCCAGGTCTGCTTCTGCGAGACCAATGTCGTATAACTCTCGGGCATACTGCCCTTCAGAAAGCAGCTTGATATCGGCAGGCTCCATACGAAGAACATGTCTATATAGAGCTATAGCATTTTCATCATTGTTCTCGATGCGATCTATAAATTGACTATACGTCTCGTTCTCGTTCTCCTTCAGGTGTTCTTCTTGGAACTGGGGAAGGTATCGTGCGTAATAAGCAGCAGATGCCATCCGTTTATCGATCGTCTTGGTGGCCTTCTCCCAACTTGCTTCGTCCATACCCAAAGCAATAAGTTTTGATTTGCTCGGATTGGCTGCCCATCCAGGTTTGATTTCTTCTTTTATCTCTTCAAAGTCCTGCCTTGCTGCGATCCGTTGAAAGGTCGAATCCTCAACAGCATCCAGTCCAAGCTCAACAAGAACCTCATCTTTTATTGACGCTGCATCAGTGGTGCTGATGGTTGTGAACCCACCCTGTGACAACCGGTTGGTGATAGCGTCTTGTAGATCAGCATCAAGTTTCTCGTTATAGATAGAGTAAGCAACAGACTCATTCCCCAGCGATTCCATGGTGCCCCTATGGACGCCCTCAAAATAGCGCACGGCTGAGTCAACAACCATCTGCCTTTCATCAGCCGGGAGCATAGCCCCAACGATCGTAAGGTTTTTGAGTTCCTTGTATTGTCTGCTCGAAGGATCGGTCGCCCCGGTGAATGCTTGGGTGGCCTTGGTGTCCGCTGCACGATCGTCTTTAGAATACTGCTCTTCAAGCTTGGCCTTTACCTTGTTGACATCTGTGACGGCGGTCATTCTTCCGACAGCTATGTCACCTTTGATCTTCTCAATCGCGACCATCAAGCTTTGATCACCAGCCAAGCCAGACTGCCGTATCTCAGCAAGGTCCATCCTTCGTTGCTTGATAGCCGACTGCTGACGCTGGATATCTTGAACGAGAGCCGTAGCAATACCAGGCTGCAACGTTTCCTGCTGTATCAGATAGTTGAGGATGTTATTGAATTCCGCCTCTTTGAAGGAATACAACATACCCATATCGGCTCTAATCTTCTCTGCGAAAGTCGACATTTTATTCTCCCAGTGCCTTCTCTGACTCCTGCGCGCTATCAGAGATCAACGCATCAATAATGCGTGCGGCCTGTGCTTTACGCATCGTTGGATTGAGCATACCAATTATACCAACAACATAATCTACTATTGCTGTGGCCTGGCCGGCATCAACATCAGCCGCCTCAACAAGATCCTGTCCCGGTCCCATCACAACCTCCAAGACTCCCAGGTCTTCAGAGTGCAATTCTTTCTTTAGTTTTTCGGTATCCATTAGATTCTCCTAATCATTAGTATATTTGGGCGTCTCGCCACCCATGGAGCCGGGCATTGGGTATACCCATGCCTCCTTCTCCGCGGACCACACCGGGTCGCCGTGAGCACCTTGTGGTTCTGTGAACATAGGATCACCGCCATACTTCATTTCCATCATATATGCAAATGTAGCTACATCCATCGCACTCGATGCTGTCTCTTGAACAGCAGCAACCGACGCCCCTTTCCTTCTTGCTTGATCTGCCGACACCTGAGCTTCAAGGTTTGATAGTTCGACCTTCGCTTCATTTATTTCTGCTTGACGTGTGGCCAAATCAAATCGCCTTATCTCTGAAGAGACCTCACCGCGTCGTCGTTCTGCGGCCTCTTGTCTGGCCAAGTCTTGCTGGATGAGAGCACCACCGGTAATCCCCTGTAAAGCAGCCAATTCATTCTGACGAGAGTAATACTCTCGCTCTGCTCCTTGAACAGAAGCCAAGCCAACGTTAGCCAGGTCTTCTCTCTCCGCCGCATCAAGTCCCCAGTCTCCTTCACGAAATCTCTTTTTCGTTGATTTCCTTAGATCCTCAAGGCGCTGCTTCCGTTCCTTCTCGGATTTCGTCGGTGTCGCCGCGACTATCGATCCGGTAATTCCTGCCGCAGCAGCGACTGCCCCGACGACGGCGATTCCTATTAGTGCTGCCATAATAACGTTTCTCCTAACTTATAAATGTTTTGTCTATCCACGATGCCACCACTCGACTGACATATCAGTTTTCCCGGTAAGCCTGATGTGTGTCCCCTCCAAGGCACCTGCCGCAGATGACTTATGGATCCCCGCTACAACAAACCAAGTATATTCTCCAACATCAGCAGCGTCGATCAACATCTCGCCAAATAGGTGCTGGTCCCTAAACTCAATCCAAGATTGTGTATACGGTGCCCGGCTTCCGGCCTTTCCTTGCGCACGTTCAATTGTGCCATCCGGCTTTCGGACCAGGAGATGAAGGCGCTGGCCGACACCATCCGATTGCTTGCCGAGGAGACCGCTCACCGACCGGTTCATCATATTATTTGTTATAGTTTTGAAGTGGACAACAACCTGGGAAGGTCTTTCAATATTGACCGTGATCCCACAACCCGGCAAAGAAGCCATCTGTGAATAGTCACCGGAAGCCAAAGTGGCCTCAGCGACAAGATGAAGCATGGTATTAGCCCCACTATTCGCTGGCCTTGTGGAAGCTGGCGCTGGGGAGGTCTGTGGATCCCCCGTCGACTTGTCTAATATACTGTCGTCCTCGATGGCATACAGGTTTGCTGTTGGCTTAGCCATCCACTTCAAGCCACCCGATTCAAGCCTTGTTTCTAATACCCTTGAGCCGTGGTTGATAAGCTCCGGACGAGCAATGTTTTCCTCTGTTAGGGTCCTTGCAGCGAAGTCAGACTGAGTAAGCTTGTTGACGTTTAGTTCTGTCCGAAAGTCATTTACACGAGCCTTTACATCTGAAACCTCTACCGGATTGCCCGGCGTTATGGATGGTGGGGTATAAGCCATTAGCTTTTTCCTTTTCGTATAACGTGCGAATACATAGTAAAATCACTATAGATCTTGATCCCTGGGTCGGCGAACGCACCGGCGAAGCTGCCGGGGCCCGCGGCTGGGTTGGCATACAGGCAGAACCTCAACGCTGTCTCATTACCGGTGACTGGGTAATACATTTGCATTCGAAAGTCCAAGCCCTTCCCCGGACCATAGTTCGTGGCACCATCAAATACCTCCTTCCCTCTCGTCCAAACCTGTCCCACTCCTGCGTTGCCCCACGTGTCGGCGTTATAGGAAAGCCATGGCGTAAAGTAATGAGCGCAATGGTGCTGCCAGTGAGGTTCTTCCCACCCACCGAATGATGTGTTCGGGACAGTGGTATTCTGTTGGAAAGACAGAGAAGCAAAGTAAGCGCTCCAATAGGCATCGGTCATGGCGACCACGCCGCCGGCGGTCACATGACTGCCAGGGGTCTTCGACGACGCTGCTGTCCCGGTCCCGTCGGTGTTCCAGTTACCCATTCCATAAGTGACCGTATCCAGTCTCCCAACCGCTTCGATAATAATTACATCCCCCGTGCCGAGTAAGTCTTTCTGGTCGGTCCAGTCGATCTCATTCATCAACTCAGTCGCGGACAGCGCCCCGCCAACGTAATGTCCAGATCGTCCCTGGTGAATCCAGTCACCGGACAGTGTTGTGCTTTTCCTACCGAAGTAATAGGGGCACCCTGACGCGTCTGTCGTGGCGCTTCCTTCGAGCGTTGCACGGCCCTTATTGACAACATCACAGGTGATACCTTCCTTGGCAACCTGCTCCCCGGTAATACCCTCGATGGTTCCTTGGAGACCATCGAGTTGGAAGGCGGCATCCCACTCATCAGCCTTTATTCTCTTCCCTTTCCCGAAGGGGGTAAATGTTTTGATGGCCATTAGCGAACCCTCACGTTAGCTGTATACAAGAAGTTTTGGATCCTCATACGAAAGTCGGAGCTGACATCAGAATAGGCCACGGACAAGTCGACGAGGGATCCCATCCCATTCGCGCCGGCATATAGATCAACCTGAATATCTCCACCCGGATGATAGAAGCGAAAAGGAATTGTTGCTGCGCCTCGTGTCCCCTTGGAAACCACATCTGTCTCACCCACCTTGGAACCGTTGACATATATGGAAAAATCACAAGTTAGATCGCGGCTATAAATGTCATCGTCATAGCCCATGTCGGCGGCATTGGCTTGCGCGAGTGAGTTCAACCAGTATCGGACCTGGAGGACACCGGAACACATGCCGGCCTTTATGTTGGAATGGTTCCTCGTTGCATACCGATGCTGCTTGACAGCATATGAATTCATCGCGACCTCGAAGACACTTGAAGTTTGTGAGGAAGAACCTTCAACTCCGGTGAAGAAATGGTTCCAACTATTCAAAGCAAAGTTACTTGATTCCAAGCCACCTGTTCCACAGGTCGACGTGCCAAGCTCAAGGTTATACTGGTCGATACCGCCGTTAGATACTTGGAAACACTCCCTCGTCTCTTGGTTCAGAGTTTCAACCTGGATATCATTTCCTTCTAAAATCGTATTTGTTGTTGGGTAAAGTTTCATTATAGTCCCATCACGTTTCTTATGAGTTCGGCACCCGATGCCTGTCCTGCTGCGAAGTTCAATTGTTTTATTCCTGCGGCTGTTTCATAGTGGATCTGGAATCCAATCAGCGCGATTGGTTTGTTTCCAGAGAATTTGACTTTATACCACCTGGAACCACCGGCTCCCCGCTCGGTGGAAGTGTTGACAGACGGGGCCTCAACTATCTGAAATGCTCCTTGCGGGCTGTCAATCTTGACCTGGACGATCTCTTTCGTAGAGTATCTGTTGTCGTCCATCGTCTTCACACTATCAGTATAAAACGATCCGTCGAATACCGTGTCAGTAGACCCATATAATCCTGCGGTTGTTTGCTCGCTATTATAAGAAGCAAAGTCTGTCACCACCCTGGAGGCCCCCGCCTGGCCGTATAGGATGGGCTTGAAGTCCACACCCACCTCCATCTCACCACCACCAGCGACGTTCTTATAGCATATCAGAGTAACGCCAGTGAGGTGCTTGATTATGTTGGCGTCATCAAAGTTGAGCCAGGTGGTCTCCCATACATAATCTTGTGCTGTTTCACTCAAGGTCCTTGGATCTTGTTCGCTTGCCCCGGAGACATAGCCAGTTCCCTTGGCTCCGCACCATGTCATAATGCCGACGTTCTGGGCTGATTCATCCACGCCATCGACGATGGGAAGGCCAGATAGTTTTGCGTTAGACCCGAAGGTAACCCAGCGCTCGGGGATCTGGGTAAAGCACGCGGCTGGGATATTCATTCTTGTCGACCAAACTTTGGGCTTAGCGTGGAAAACAAAACCTTTCGTCGCATACCTGTCGCCATTTACAGGGGCATGCGCCCAGTATTCTTCGTCCCTCTTGGAGTAGACAGCGAAGACACGACCAAGAGCATTCTCCGATATGTCCTCACACAAATCGTAGATTGGCTCGGACAATTGAATAAGGCCGGTCTGCCCTTCATAATAGCTATTATCCCCACCAGTCTTCAAGGCATAGAACTGCTTGTCCGACCCACAGAAGAGGACCCCTGCACCGGGCACCTCGCATATGCTGTTGGGGGATTGAGTGCCTACGCCTGAGACAATGGGAACTATCTTGAAGGGCAGATCGACGTTATCCGTAGCAACCAAAGCGTCTATTGCTCGTTCTCTAAAAACATAACAAACATTAGACGCTGTGTAAAGTGCGGTGATGGCTCCTCCGTCTCTGTCCCCAATATCAAAATAATTGAAAGCCGGGAATTGTTCCGGGAGGTTGCCTCTGGAATAGTAGAGAACACTGGGGTTCTCAGGCGAACCTGCTGCGATCAGATGGTTTTTGAATGCGGCAAGAAGACTAATGCCGGTTGGAAAGGGGGCAGACTCCGTGACGGAAGGAGCGACAGCACCAAGACCCGAATCAGGGATTAGGTCAAAGAAAACGGTTGAAGAATTATCTGGGAGGTCAGCAAGAAAATAGAGTTGACGACCAGCGCCGGACTGCCCATCGCGCTGGTTCTTGGTCCGGTATAGTCGGCGTTTGACTGTGCCCTTCGGACCCCGAGGAATATCTCTTATTGATAGCCCGTATTTGTATTGGTCGCGTGTTTGGGATCTCTGGAACCCCGTGGGGAAAGCCCAGTTGACCTGATTAGAATAATATGATCTTTGGCTCTCTGCTCCTGTATCCAACACAAAAGACACAGCGTATTCATAACAGTTGTCCGATTGTAGCGAGAACTCCAGGTGGCTTCCAGTCGAGAAGTCCGCGACATACTCCGGAGCAGGTGCCATACCAAGGTTCCCCCGCGAATCAAAGATGTTGATTCCGGAGTTGCCCTGGCGTTTCTTCTTCAGCAAAGTTCCCCTTGTTTGTTTCCCAAACTCAGCAGTCATCAGGTTTGGTGCTGGGTGGGCAAAGGGAGCGGCCGGTCTGCTATGAAAGAATGCCGGGCGTGTGGTGCGGCCACCACGATAAATGAGAGGTGCTGTCTCGCCGTTTACCACAAAGAGAAACTTACCAATTCTACAATATTGTGTTCCAGGATCATTGGCGGCAGGGATAGGTCTGCCGGTTTCCAGCGTCGTTGTCACAGGACCATTGATAACTTTTAGATCCAGCGTGGATCCGTTCAGTTCCTCAAATAGCATCGTATGAACTGAGGACTTGTGGCGTTGATAGGAGTATATACTGTATACAGATTCAGCGGCTGGTTCTCCTGCGACGACACCATCACTATCCGGGGCATACCAAGAGCAGTAAGAACGATCGTTGGCCCAACATAGACGCTGGCTGTCATAGCGAAGGTTCTGAACGTCATCTGCCGCGATAGCATATGGCGCGTGGTTTATTCCCCCAAGATGTTTTATGGTGGCTTCAGACATGGGCTATCCTTTGTAGATGAGTGATCTGTTCACAGGCAGCGTATTGCGCCCCCCTCCCCACTGCATTGATTGGCCCCTCTGAAGCACTGCGTCCCTCTCGGTGGAGTAGCGAGCGTCCAACGCCTTTACTCTATTGAGAAAGCGCTTCTCGGCTGCGAGAGAGGCTCTTAGGTTGTCATACTTGGCATGCACATCCACGAGTGCTCGGTCAATGATCAGGTGATGGAACTCACTGGGAATGAGGGGGGTGTCATAATCATCAAGTAGTTCGTATGGGTTATACAAATATCTTAGATGCCAGAAGGTTAGTTCCACAGGAAGATCTTCTCCGACGACTGTTAGCGACTTATCCACAGCTATGGGTCGTGGATGAAAACGAATCTTCTTGGTGCCAGAGGCTTCGTTGAACCTTTTGTTGTGGTAGTTGCCCTTTTTGATATCCGCGAAAACAGAAGAGGTAAAACCAACAACGCCGGTAGAACTATCAATAACATCATTGAGCGCCCCAATCCTGAAGAAGACATACCGATCTTGGCCTTGTCTCTTGTGGGCATAATAGACATTGAAGCGGAACTTTCTGTATTCATCAGTTGAGGCACCGGTGTCGGCCAGCTCGATGGTGATGGTGTCGTTAGAAGAGGTGGTCACGCCAACCAAGTCAGAGAACCCGGACTCCGATCCGTCGCTTGCTACAACAGTATATGCAAAATAATAGGTGTCGTCAGGCAAACCAGCCGCGCCAGAAGCAGTAGCTCGGAGCGTGTTAGAAATTTCTGGGGCATAAGTTTTGGCATACGGGATATAAAAGTTAGGTCTGGAACCTGTAAGGTCCTGATTCAAATCAACATCAACATCAATTCGTCTGGGAATAGAATGAACCTTTCCTCGACGACGAACGTTGATGGGGAAGTTTGGAAATGAAATGTCCATTATCTCAATCAAGTCGGATGGCAAGTAAGCGAAGCGATGCTTGATTGTAAAAGTTGTGTCTGTCCCAGATGGACCAGCATAGGGACGATCTAATTTGATATCGGTGTTGGAGAGAATATTGACAATCTCATATGCAACGCCGTTCTCGTCGGTAATGAAAGCACCGACAAACTTAGCCGATACATCCGCATCCGAGGTCTGGTAGAAGGCGTTGTTGAAGGAAGCAACATCACTGGCATGGGTCCAAGTGATATAGTTATCTCCGACAGGATCGGCTGCATTCCAAAGGTTGTCGACGGTGAGGTCTTTGAAGATCCTTATGTCGACCTCTTTCTGGTTGAAGAGATACGGACGACGGAGCCAAACCTCCATGTAGGCATCATTGATAACCGAATCCAAATAACCACCAAGCGCTGCTGATGGCACTGGGGTATAGTCGATTTGATTTTTTATTCTGCCTTTGATTTGTGCTAAGTTCAATTGAGGCTCCTTATATGATAGAAAGGCACCCTCGTCTCACACACAAAAAGACGAGGGTGCCGGCCGGTTTCCTATAGTTTACGAAGTAACATAACGCAAGGTGACGGCTGAACCTGGGCTGGCTGTGGATGCCTCTGCCGCCGAGGTCACACACCAGTGTGAGAAGCCCGTGCCAAAAGATAGCCCGTTAGGGAAAACGTATCTCTTGGTCGATGACCCATCACAAAGCAAACAAATGTCTGCTGCGGTGGTGCCCCCAGTGGCATTAGTGCTGTCTGCGAACTTCGCATACACAGCACCGCCGTTGGCGGTATTGTCGATCTCGACATAATACAACGTGCCGGTAGTGCCCGTCGTATTATCTGCTGCCGTGGCATTGGCGTTAGTATCCTGCACAATCCGTGCCCCGAGGGGAGTGGCCTGATTTGTCACACTGATCGCCATTAGATTTCTCCCTTATATTTTTTATTCATTGTTTGCATCGCTATTTGTTCCTTTGTATAATTCTCTTTGCGCTTGAGCCATCCCTTCTTCGCAGCGAGGGACATCTTGGCTTTGGTCTCGTCGGATCTTTTCCCACCGGTAAGACCTCTGCCAATAGCGTCTTTATGCTCCTGGGACATAGGTCCCCTCACCGCACCTTTCCACCGGGTGCTTATAGCGTCACGGTGTGCCTGGCTTCTGGGAGGGTGCTTCCGTCCTCTATTGTCGGGAGGCTTATTCACAATGAGACAGATGTTCATCAGCTTAGGATCAGCCTGGTGATGGTCAAGGAGTTCTTGTTCGAACTTGAACCTTTGGTCCTTGTGACATCCTATGACTCTCTCAAAGAAGAACTCTTTGTATTTGTCATAACTTCGCTGGAGGCGTTGGTTCCTATGGTTGCCGCGAATCAACGCAGCCCTATGTTCCAACTCCCTCTTGTGGAAGTCCTTGGTAGAGCCATAATAATAGCCCTCCCCAATCCTAATCTGATAGACGCCTGCTTGCATTAGCTAAAGAGCCCGATGACCCAAACATCAGCGGTGTCACTGGAAGCTGCTTCCAACGCCTGCGCGAAAGGAACCTGATCATTGCCAGAACCATACGCGATGGAGAGACCTGCGGTCCCTCCGGAGTTTAGCGTCGTGCCGGCGACGGACACGGCGTCGGCGACTGCGGCACCTTCGACATAACCTTTGACGACAACACGGATAACATCACCAGCAGCCGTGGCTGCGTCAAGGGCGAAGCCAATTGGCTGTGCCGTCCACGCGTTGGTGTTATCAGCATTTACGACGGTGATTACACGATCGGCACCAGTAGCGCTCGTGTCAAAAGCCACGGCATTCTTGGCGGCAATAGCGGCACCTGCTTTGAAAGCAATAACGGTGCGACGATCACTTGCGGAAACAGAACTCGTTCCGGTTGAACGGTCCTTGGCTGTAAGAGCCTGAACTGTATTAGACATAGTATATTCTCCTTAGCTTTCTGCGTCTGTGTAGAGGGCGGACGAACCAAGCTGGGTGCCAGTAAGGCCTCCCATCCAGAGAATTCTACCATAGCGACCATCATAGCCACTAATATTCTCAAACCCTGTGAATTCAAAGTCTGCACCCTGATGGACTTTCAAAGTAATTCCATCGAGGTTCAGCATCATGAAGCTGTTCTGCGCTTCACCCGTCGCACCAGTAGCGACCATGTTGCGTTCAGGCATGATGACACCCGAAGAGAACGCAAGGCTCGTGATACCAGAAGCATCAAGGGTCTTCGCGTCGACATAACGCTCGTTGCTGAACAGGGCATTACGGTAAGCCGTATAGCCAGCAGGCGAAGCAAGCGTAAGATGGAAGCGACCACCGTCACCACCAGAAGGCATCAGCGTGGATGCACGGGTTTCAAGGTCGAACATCTCCGCGATGCTGAAGGAACCGGCACCATCGAGATACTGGTTCTGTAGACCACGGACACCGGTTCGTGCGAGGCCACCCATCGTGTTCGTGGGTGTTCCACCCTGAACTTCCGGCAGCTCATCCTCAAGGAAGCCAGTCGCAACACCACCGGCACCAGCCTGCATGTTGCCGTTGAGCGTTCCCAACTGAGTAAAGATGCTATCGTTCTGAACAATCTGACGATTGATCTGACGCATAAGAGCCGACATGGCATTCTTATAACGTGCCTCGGCAAGGTCAATGATGGCCTTGTCGCCGCTGTTCTCTGCTTCCTCACGGCCAGAGATGAGGACGGGGATGGCTACCCTTGTCCAGTCATACTGAGCCTGTTCTGTGAAATCTTGCACGCTAAGGTCGAGAGCTTCCCAACCAGAATCAAGAACAGTCACGAGGGAATGTTCTTTTACTTCAACAGGGCACACAAGCTTGTAGCCGCCGCTGAAGGTTTTGATCTTTCCGAGCTTCTTAGCTACGGAAAGAAAAGGCGTCGTCTCAAACAAACCTTCCGCGACTTCATCCTTGATTTCGTAGATGGTCGTGGAAAGAATATCATTCGAGATGCCTGTAAGTGTAATAGGCATTTTGCTTTCTCCAAATTTTTGTTAGTTAGTAATCTGTATTCATTTCAGATTGCCTTCTACGTGGAGAAGATCTTTTTTGAATTTCTATATTGGATATCTCAGTTACACTGAGGCCCGTCACTATATAAAACTCTTTGTCAATATGTCAATAACGATATTCACCTGGACAGGTTTCTCTCGCTCTTTCGATTGCTTCTTCTTCAGTTGCGTAGTTTCCATAGTATTTTATTTTCCCATTTCCGTCACCCCACTGAACTTCCCATTTCTCTTTTCGCTTATGCCAGTAGTAGCCCTTACCGTAGCTCCGTCTGTTTCTATTTTGCGTGCTACGAGAAGCCCAACGCATGTTCCCGCGCTCATACCCGCGGTCGTTGTCTATGCGGTCGAGAGTCATCCCTGGGGCCCAGCCAGGTAGTGAATCAAGGTAAGCGCAGAAGAGGGCACTGGAGTTCATGAACTCATCGCTCATTTTTATTCCTCTTGCCCCATAGTCCCCGTAGCTTGAATGCTCAGTATTGTAGCAACGTTCCCTTATGTGGACCCAACGTCGATAATGTTTGTGTGTAGATATTCCCATAATCTAACCTCCTGCATTCAGTATACATGAAGTGCGTCCAGATGTCAAGCTTTATTTCCCTTAGCTCGCCTTAGAGGTTTGCTAAATCAAAACGGCCGTGGTGGCCATTGTAGCAATTATGCACTATAGAGCAATGGAAAATTAGCTGCCGTCGATCACGACCCTACAATATTATTGTTGAAAAGCAAGAGCAAAGGGTGACTTTGGTAAGATATAATACACGTCATAACAGCCTTACT
>Ga0080013_1002881_pt1 | contig 19220 bp, 29 predicted proteins | sample ETNvirenome_6_85_FD_69236 | JGI IMG/M metagenome (GOLD analysis project Ga0080013, IMG submission 69236) | Marine viral communities from the Pacific Ocean - ETNP_6_85 (SPADES assembly) (version 2) | ecosystem: Environmental > Aquatic > Marine > Oceanic | place: Pacific Ocean | collected 2013-06-19 | reverse complement strand
CGGTAATGATTGATAATGAGCACGCCTACTCCCCTGCCTTCGCAAAGACTCTTGGAGTAGACCCTGAGAAGCTTATCTACTTAATGCCTGAAACTATGGAGGATTGTTTTGAAGCGATTGAGACTGCCATTACAGTCATTAGAGAGACAGATAAAGACACACCAATTATTATTGGGTACGATTCGATTGGAGTCTCTCCTACGCGTAAGGAGATGGATGATACGTTTGGAAAGAACAGCGAGATGGGAGGAGCCCTCAGAGCGAAGGTAGCAGGACAATGCTTACGGCGCATCAACCCCCTTCTACGTAAGCACAAAGCTGCGTTAATTATTGTTAATCAGGTACGTAGCAAGGTTGGAGTTATGTTTGGAGACCCGCGTACGAAAGCGGGTGGGGGAAAAGCACTTCTGTATTACTGTGGAGTGTCCCTCGAAACCTGTTCTTCCAAATCGGATGTATTGTACGACGACCATAAGAACCCTCTAGGTATTAAAGGAACTGTTAAGTGCGTAAAGAACAAAGTAACAGTACCGTACCAGAACTGTGAGTTTGAATTACTATACAACAAGGGTCTTACGGAAGATTATGGTATGACTGTTTCCGCCTTTAAGACTGGGGCTGTAGAGTCCCCCTCAAAAGGTTGGTATGCCCTTAAAGGAGAAACCTCAAAACATCGTGCTAAGGACCTGGATGCTCTACTAGCATCTAAGGTATCCGAAGGGGACTTAGTGTAATAGTGGAGGTTGGCGTAATATTTTTAAGTTTAGGTAAGACTCCTAAGTTGCGTGAAATGCAACAAAACGCTATTGATAGTTGCATCGACAGTGACCTCGACATCAACTTTAAAGTTTTAGTGTGTGAGAGTGGAAATGAGAACTGGAATTATGATAAGGCGGTTACAGTTAGACCCCCCGAAGGTACCCCCTTTAATTATAATTTGTACATGAATAGTTGTAGAACCCACCCGATGTTTGAGGGGTGTGAGTACATTGCGTTATGTAATAGTGATTTGTTATTCACTAAAGACTGGGCTACCAACTTAATTAAAGCCATGAAGCGGGAAGGCGTACTAAGCGCGTGTCCTATGGAACCAAAAATTCACGCCAAAGTTCAGTTTCAAGAGGGCGTTAACGAGGGTCGCCAGATTACCACGGGTGACAGGCACGTTGCAGGATGGTGTATCCTTCAAGATGTTAAATTGTATGAGACAATGCCCTTTCTAGATACACGATGTGAGTTTTGGCATTCCGATGTTTTGTACTCAGTTCAACTAAAACATTACGGGCTAAAACATATTTTAGTGGAAGACTCAAAAGTTCACCACTTAACTAGCCAAACTTTATACAGTGAGGTTATCTCCGAGGATGTCCGTAAGCATTATACGCACGGGCAAGACCATCACATCATACCCCTAATAAAAAATGGCAGTCTTTCATAAATTAAATAAATTCTGTGATGCGAGAGGCTGGAGTCTTAACGACTTACACAACATCGCACGCAAAAACATTCTCAACCCTACTGATGCAACAACCCCGTATGAAGATAACGTGTACGACCTCCGCAACTGTCAGGTAAACTACTCCATCTTACACCCAGGAGTTATTAAAGCATGGCATCGGCATAAAAATCAAGATGATTATTTTTGTGTGGTACATGGAATGGCACAGGTGGGCGTCTATTCTGATGAAGGTGGAGCGGAGAAGTTTTTTATTGGGGAGCATAACCCGGGTGTCGTTCACATTAAGGCGGGAGAATATCATGGATTAACGGCGGTAGGAACGAAGCCCGTTGGACTATTATATCTTGTAACCAACATTTACAACCCTCATCTCCCAGACGAGGAGCGTGCTCCGCACGACTCATTTGTAGGTCATGACTGGTGGTTACCTGAGAACCAATGAGTGAGTTGATAATTTATGTTGGAGGCATGATTCTGGCAATTGGGATGCTATTCCCTTTTTTAGGTGCTCCTATACTAGCTGTATTCCTTCTGGCAAATGCATGGGCTGATTTTGGGGAGGTCGGAAAATCGCTGAAGCGCACTGTCCCGCGGAGGGTTAAAACAGCGTCTAAACCTACCTCTAAGCCCAAAAAACAGCCTAAACGGTCCACAAGCGTGGTTTCTGAGTATTCTCCTGAATATAAACTGCCCGTCTCCCCCTTTGAGTAACTAAATAATTATACTATGGGACTATTCACTGCATGGAATTTAGACTTAGATAAAACTCTAAACGAGAAGAAGAAATCTGGTTTTAAGCCAGAGGACGAGGAAGGTAAGAAAGCCGATTACGATTCACGTAAAAATCGTATCCCTTCTTTTCCTACTATCGCTGACGCTTTAACTAAGACCACATATGGTCAAATCTTCACGACACCTAAGTCTAAGGATATTTACGTTATCACTCACGGGACGTGGGGCGAGAAATCAAAGGATAAGGTGGTGAAGAGCTTCCCTCCAGGAACTCCCTACACTGAAATTAAAGGTTTCAGTGAGAGAACTAAAACTAAGCACGGTGGTGCTAAACACCGAGGTGGTGAGAAAGGTCGCGAAGAGGCTGGCTACGCTACTAAAGGTAAAAAAGATAAAGTTAAGAAATTTAAATCAGTTAATTAATGCCAAGAACATACATTCCAAAGAAGTCGTTTTTTGAGTCGACACGTATCCACAAGATTGCGAAAGATGTTATTCGCGATTGTAAGGAAGACCGCGTGAGAGCTCTGGAAACCTTTACTTACTTCAAGGACTTAATCACCAACAATCCCGAGGATGATAAAGCTAAAGCTGAACTGATTCACGCTTTGGGGCTATCTCAAGATGCGACAAACAATGTCGTTAAGATTCTGGATATGATGATTAAAATGACTCAAAGTGAACATAAAATAGACGCCGCCAAGGTGGAACCTCCCGCAGAGTCTATGTCCTTCGAAGACCTCCGTGGAATGAAGAAAAATGGCTAAAGAAGATGAAAACTACGTTGTTTACAATCCACATTTAGATGAATTTGTACGCATCGTCAAGTACTCCGATGAAGAGTTAGGGGATATCCTCCTCTCCTTTAAAAAGCTAATTAACTCTCCAGGGGTTAAGATTAGTGAGTACGTTAAGAAAGTTATATTTACATGCGTACGAGGTGCGAAAAGCTATAAGTACGATGAGGTGTGTGAATCCCTATTTGAATGTGTTGTGGATGTGTACCCTCTATTTCAGATAGATGTAGCCTGTAAAGCTGTAAACGAAATTGGAGACATAACCTTCTCGGAAGACAAAACTCAAATTTTAACTCTTGATAAAATAAACAAACTACGCACTCGTTTAAATAAGTGCGTGGTCGGCCAACCTCAAGCTGTTGAGGAGTGTATTAAAGTAATTAAACTCGTTAGCTCCGGACTCGATAAGTTCATTTCGTTGTTTTTTATCGGACCTACAGGCGTAGGTAAGACAGAACTAGCTCGTTTGTTAGCCAAAGAATACTTAGGGAACCCAAAACGATTATTGAAGATTAACTGTGGGGAATACTCTACAGGGCATGAATATGCAAAATTAATTGGGAGTCCTCCTGGGTATGTAGGTCATAACGAAAAGGGCATTTTAACTGAAAGAGCGGCTGAGTCTTCTGAATGGATAATCATATTTGATGAGGTTGAAAAAGCCCACACGAAGATGATGGATTTGCTGCTGGGGTTCCTAGACGACGGGATGATTATGGACAGCCACGGCACCGACCTGGATTTCACCGACTCTATAATAGTTTTTACGAGTAATGTTGGGCTGAAGGATACGGTTGGAAAGAAGCTTCTAGGATTCGGCGCCGATACACAAACCTACGAGCAATCAAAAGGAGTTATAGACGACCAGTTTAAAACAACCTTCACCCCAGAGTTCAGAAACCGATTAGATAGTATTGTATATTTTAATGGGCTTACTAAACAGGATGCCGTAAAGATTGCCCGTCTTCAATTAAAGGAGCTGCCGATTAGAATTACACCAAAATTAGTATCTTTTGTTGTGGAGGGAGGATTTTCTGAGGAATATGGAGCACGGAATTTACGTAGGTTCATACGAAACCATGTAACTGTCCAGATTGCAGAGCGTATTTTAGAAACCGGTAAAACATCAAAGTACAAATCAATTTTTTCGAAAGAAGGCGCTTTGAGAATCGAGGAACAATAAGCTAATAACTATATAATTCTATGGCACCAGTTAAAACCACTTGCTCAACCCTCGGAGGCGTCTCGGTTACCAAAGCCATAATAGGTCATATTCTTACCCTCATGGCACTTGTCGCTGGTATAGCCTGGTCCTACGGGGAGTTACACAGTAGGGTGGAGGGGCTCGACGCTCGGGTTACTTCCCTTGAGAACGATGTAATGCCCCTCCTACGAGAAATCCAGCGGGACGTGGGTGATGTAAAGGTGGAGCTTGCAACTGTTAAAGCCAATGTGGAGTGGTTAAAGCAGGATAAAAACGAAATTTCTAAGTAAAGATTTACGCCAAAACGGGCGACTGAGGACTATAACAGTATGTGGAGGACAAATTAGAGTCTCTCAAAAAGGAACAAAAACATGAATCGTATCTCTTTTACTTATAGGAAGTCCCAAAACGACAGTACCCCTGATGTTTTGGTGACAGCAAGAAACCAACACAAACTTCGCGGTTTTAACACCAACTACATGACTAAGGGGCAAGCGACCCGAATTCAAAATGAATGGTCTAAAATCAAGAACCAGCGTTGGAGCACAAGCACCAAGGAACGTGTTCTTATGAATCGCGTTGGCTCTCCAGCACGGAAAGCTTTCCGTACTTATAGTACTGATAGCATTACCCGTCTGAAGGGTTAATATGTAAGTGCAATTTTTGTTATTCTCCTTAGGGGGCTTCGAAAGAAGTCCTCTTTTTTTGTACATAGTTAACTATAATATAGTTATGAAAGGGATTGTACTGGCTGGGGGATTAGGCACTCGTCTATCTCCACTTACCAAAGCGACTAATAAGCACTTGTTGCCTATTTATGATAAACCTATGGTTTACCATCCGATTCTTACGTTAGTAAATGCCGGTATCAAGGACATCCTAATTGTAACAGGAGGTCCTCATGCAGGGGATTTCATTAGAGTGCTCCGTAACGGAGAAGATTTCGGACTGGAGGGTCTAAATTATGCGTATCAAGAGGGGGAGGGAGGCATCGCACATGCCCTTGAAATGGCACGAACGTTTGTTGGGGACGATAAGTGTGTTGTCGTTCTGGGGGATAATATCATTACTGATGACATTAGTGTTCCTGTTCGTGAGTTTGATTCTATTGGGGGATGCTGTATCTTCACTACTCAAGTCGATGACCCGGAGCGTTTTGGGGTGGTGGAATGGGATGAAGACGGGACCCCCGTGGACCTAGTAGAAAAGCCTGAAGTACCTCCCTCTAAGGACGCGGTGATAGGTCTATATATGTACGATAATACGGTGTTTGAAAGGATATCCCAGCTAGTTCCGTCCGGACGAGGTGAGTTAGAGGTGACCGATTTGAATAGGTCGTATCTTGCCGATGATTTACTCACCGTCAAAGAGATTCACGGTACTTGGCTCGATTGTGGAACGTTTGATTCCATGGCTTTAGCAACAAAAACTTTTTACGAAGATGAATAGAAAAACAATAGTAGTTACAGGAGGGTACGGGTTTATCGGCTCTCGATTTGTTAAGAGGCTGGTAGAAACTACCACCTACCACGTTGTAATCTTAGATAAGAATACATACGCAGCGGATAAGACCAGAGTAACCTCTTGGTTGGACGCTAAAAAGCATGCAGGGCGCGTTACACACTGCCCCGCAGATATTTCAGACCCTAAGCTACTTAAGTTTTGTCCTGATTTACACGACGCAACATACGTCGTAAACTTCGCGGCTGAAAGCCACGTAGACAACTCTATCGAGGATGGAACACCTTTCATGAAGTCCAATTATATGGGAGTCTTCAATCTGTTAGAGATTTGTAGGGAGTCTAAAAAGCTTAAGAAGTTTATTCAAATTTCTACAGATGAAGTTTATGGTGATATGGATGATTTGCGCGGTAATCAAGCCGCCGACGAAACCTTCCGGTTACGACCCTCTTCCTATTACTCAACAAGTAAAGCTGGGGCAGATTTGCTGGTTCAGGCGGCTGCTAGAACTTATGGCATCCCGTATTTGATTACGAGAAGTTGTAATAACTTTGGACCCGGGCAGCACCCTGAGAAGTACCTCCCTAAAATCATGAAGTGTATTCGTGATGAGGAGCCAGTACCAGTGTACGGTGATGGACTGCAAGTTCGGGAGTGGATTCATACTGATGATAATGTGGAGATGATAGTGGCTCTCATGGAATCTATCACCCAAATCAATTCGGTATTCAATATAGGTTCTGGGCTGCATTATACGAATAGGGAAATTCTACGAATTATTGGACGTTTGTATGGCAAGAACGTGTCTTACGATGAAGTTGAGGACCGTCTAGGTCACGATAAGAGATATGCTCTTAACTGTGCAAAGCTAGAAAACTTTTACGGGGAGTGGACCCCTATGTGTCTTGAGGGCTTCTTAAAAGACGAGGTTAGAGAGTTAGATGGCGTATCTTGAGGGGAAACGGGTATTGGTGTTCGGAGGGTCTGGCTTACTCGGTCGAGACCTAGTCCCCATCCTAACTGCGCGTGGGGCAAACGTAGTAACCCCCTCTCATGAAGAGGTAGATATCTCCTCACCTAAGGTCTTTCCTGCGCTTAGCTGGCATGCTCCCGACATTGTGGTGAATCTCGCGGCTTATACTGACGTACCGGGAGCGGAGAAAAGGAAAGGTCGTATTGAGTCTATTCAAAGTAATATTGACGGAAGTAGAATGGTGTGCGAAGCTGCGCACTATTTCGACGCTAAAGTTATTTACATTTCTTCGGATTATGTATATCCTGGAACTAAAAAATCGACTCAAGGGTACAAGGTCTCTGAGGCAAACCCGTTTTGTTTTTACGGAATGACGAAGTATCTTGGGGAGGCATTCTGTTCGAAGTCTGACCTAGTTATACGGACTTCTTTAAAGGCGCGTGGAAGCTGGGGTCCTGATGCGTACACGACTGTATTCCACCCAGTATACACCAATGGTGATTGGGTAGATATTATAGCCGAAAAGATTGTAAATGCTATTGAAAATGAGCGGTGTGGTATAATTAACGTAGGGACCAAGAGGAAGACTCTGTTAGACCTAGCTTCTGAGGAATACCCTCAAGTTGAGGTGAAGGATGTAGCACTCGTTAATTTAGGGTATCCATACCCCACTGATTGTTCTATGAAGTTGTCGAATTAGCACTATATAATAGTACTATGCCATTATCTCCAAGCGCCACTGGGTTTTTTCAAACGGGAACCTCTGTGTTAACACCTGAAAAGGTACAAGCGGCGGCTTTTGCTGCGTCTGTATGTGTATCCCTTAGTGCCGGTGGTGGGTTTAACGGCGCAAACGACCATTTTCAATCCTCCCCCGTCTCTGCGGTACTTGTTGCGGGTGTCGCCGATACAGAGATAATTTTGTATGGGGTATCCTTAGTTACGAGTGCAAAAGGCGGCAATATTTTTACGTGTGGTATAGCTCAAGAAGATGAAGCCACTGATTTAATGGTTGGCGGTGCGTCGGCTGAGGGACCTTATTTCCTTGATTTTGCTCAGCCTATTAGACTTGCTAAGGGGAAAGGGTTGTATGCTTGGCCGATTACCATTGACACTGTAAATATTATGTCCGTTCGTTATAGCCAACTAGCGGTTCAGAGCTAAATAAATATCTTATTTATAGACAAAACTAGGTGTTAATGCCTATAATAGGGCATGGAACAAGAAATTTATGCTGATTATTATTCTGAATCTCATGACGAAAAAACGTCAGGTAAAATGAGATTACGAGCCGATACGGTTGTTGCTATTTACTCACTTCCGGGTTATAGCAAACGAACCATGGTAATTACCGAACACGGGCTTAAGTTTTGTGTAAAAGGTAAGCCTTCGGATTTCGAATTCAATACTCCTTCGGGAGAACTTCTGGCAGAAGCCACCATTTAAATTATGACCCTAGACAAACAAGCTAAAGAATACCTCGCTCAAATGCTGGAAGGCTATGAGAAAAATCACGAGCAAATGACCGAATTTATCACTAATACTGAGCAGCAGTTAGAAAATGTAATAGCTCAGCGTAATGAAGTGACTGACCGGATTACAGGTTTGAAAGGCATCCTTGGTTTAGAGGATGAAACCGAAGAATCTAAAGAAGAGGCAGAGGCAGTGACTGCTGACCATGAGTAATCCTGTTAATAATTACGCGGTTGTCTCCTATGCTGCAAATGAAGCGGCAGAGGTACTTGAAATCGCTCACAGTGGACTGGTTGATACTAAGGATGCTGAGCGGTGGATTGTAGAGAACGGTACTGATGGAGCGGATTACCATATTGTACGCATCGGTCGCCGTATATCGGTACGGGTAGAATCTAAGAGAAAACTAGTTGTAGAATGATTCTTCTCACGGGGAGTTCTGGGTTTATTGGAAAGAACCTAGCCTCTAAATTAAAAGACTCGTCGATTGTCCATTGTGATTATGACGCGAGTCTTTCTCCTTTCTCAGCACCTGATGATGTGAAGAATTTCTATCCATAGAAGATGGTGTGTCCAGATACATCTCCTACTTAGAACAAGACTAAATAAAGGTATGGTTAACTGTGCAATCACAAGGTCCCTGACCAATTCCTCACGTCCCCATGTTATGACGATTGAGAGCACTTCTCCCAACACAGTTGATTTGGGGTTCGGCTCCAAGGTTGTTACGTTAGGCGCCTTAGGTAAGATTAACGCTCCGGTGAGTGAACTAACCCCCAATATCAGGCGTTTGGAGGAGTTAGGCGCGGTGAAGGTGTATGAATCCTCTTACCATAATACAACCTCAGCTTTCTACAGTTCCACAAATAATCAGCATGTAATGACAGATGGAGGGACAATGTTATATGATTTTTATTGGCCGTCAGGCACGGCTCCCAAAAATGGTTGGCCGTTGGTAGTATTGTGTAATGGGAGTTTGAACTGGCGCGGAGGGAATAGACCCGTGAACAGATTTGACGGTTCAGGAGCGAGACCTGGCGGGTTCTGGTGGGAGACCGGCACACAAATTGATAACCCAGACATTAATTTGTTTGACCCATATGCCTGGACGTTGCCGGGACAGAAGGGGCTTACGCCATATTTAATGCCTAGAGGTTATGCCGTTCTTGCCTATGATAGTAGAGGGTGCCATCCTTTTGGTTGCTCTGCTCTCGGCAACCCAGCTACATCAAAGTTTCCTGGAATATCAGGAACCGTCTCGGGTAATATGGCTGATTTTGCCGCCAACAGATTGTTGAATGTTAGTGCGTACATAGGCGGGGATGATTTGCTTACTGTGCGTACGTATCTTGATGTTTTTGAGCTTATAAACATGTGCTCCTCGGTCTCCCCGACCCCAGACGGTCCAGATGAGGGGGGTGGAGGAGTACCCGTGAAAATTAATTTAAATCGAGTGGGCGTTACTGGCACTTCCTTAGGGGGTTGTACGGCACACACGGTTGGTATTTGGGCTGGTCAAGAATCTCCTAAGGAAGCTATATGCTCCGCCATGTTTCATTATTGGGCTGAAGGGGCGGACGCTAATGCATCTACATCAGGGATTTGGTACGGCTTGACGCCCGCAGATTCTTGGACTGCTGGTAGTACCGATAGTAGTGACTACAGCTCAATTACATACCCCTCAATACGTGCTTGTGCGCCGCAAGCGGGATACGCGGATGTTCCTCAGATTATGTCTGACGGTAATCCGTATAACATCGGTCTGCAAGCTGGGATTTCCCGCCTGACAACCGTAGCACAAACCATACCTAACCTCAAAACATCCGGTCTTGAATTTGTTTCGGGTGTGGACGGTAGAGGGTTTGCGGACATGGTTTATCGCCTAAATGGTTTTTATGAGACGGGTCGCTGGGACGGAAGCTCAATGGTAGCTTCCGGTATGTGGTATAAAAATTTAACTCCTACTCTATTTGAATCTTCTACGGATGATAATCGTTATAACGGTATAAACTACATCGCACAAGGGATTAGGTGGGGAAATCCTGATGTACCGCAGCACATAATGTGGTGGCAATCTAACCATAATTCTCCTGATAGTTGGCAGTCCGTTATAGGTAAATGCATGGCAGTCGGCCTGTTTTTTAATTATTGGTTGTGGGATGATGCAAATGGATTTGGTAGTCTGCCTGAGAACATTATGTTGAGTCGTGCCTGGGATGTAACAGGCTACACCATTGCAGAGCCGAGCGCTTCCTATCCTGTTAAAACAATTACAAATAAAGAGCTGGATAGCTTAATTAAATACAAAACGTATTATTTGGGAGGGGTAGAAACCCAAGCAGCCGCGTGGAATACTGGCACTGCCTACAGTACAAGCGCGGCAGCCGTTAGTGGAGCTTTTCTCCCTACAGTGGATTTATCTTATAGTGCCATAATAGACATTCCTCAGATAGCGGGGCTGTGGCAGGCCAATCCCTGCAATCTGTACAAGGATGTATGGATGTACCAAAACGGGATGAATGTTTCGTCCTCTTACACTCAGTCTGGTATTGGTTATGTCTCTGAGGATGCGGAAGAAGAAAATATATGGATTGTTGGTGCGCCTAGTGCCAATATAAGCATGAAGAGCGATGTTGACCCCAGTGCCATTGTGGGGTGGAATATTGGTATGTCCGCTATGGACCAGCCTTTTTCTTGGCCGTGGTCTGCAGAGTTTACATCGTGGGAAAATGGGTGGTATAAGAACCCGTGGATGCTATGTTTTGGCTCTCACATGTTTAGAAACGACAGCGGCAGCTTCTTTGAGGAAGTAGGTACCTCCGAAGGACGTTACATCTTCCAGAAGGTTACAGCAGGTAATAAGCTTGCGTTTCAGATAACCAACAATACTTTTAAACAAGAGTCCTGGAGCCGCGTGGCCGGGCGAGAGAATAGGGAATTTGGACCTGATACTATATGTGGCTCAAACTGGAGTGCATATATTTTTAACGGACAAACATCTATTACAATTCCGTACATCACTGAAGCAGATTATAACACCATCCCGACCAATGACGATTTTTGGTTTGCTAATGCTGCCCCTCCTTGGAAACCAGATTTGCCTAATCCCGACGACACGTTCACCCCCTAGACAGTAAAAGTCAAAGATGCTAAACCCCATTCTAGTAAAAGTCAAAAACAGGGTACCCCCCTTATAGTAAAAGTCAAAGATATGCCCCTACGCACCGGAAAAAGTCAAGAAGATGTCTCCGCCAACATAAGTAAGTTGAGCGATGAGGGGTATCCTAACAAGCAGGCGATTGCCATTGCTTTAGATAAGGCAGGGAAGAAGCGTAAAAAGAAGACCCTACGAAAAGTCAAGAACGAGAGCCATGTGGTTCAAGGTGCGCCCGCTTCTGAGTTTGGCAGGACTTTTGATAACGCGTGGGTTCCTGATTTAACTGTCGGATTCGGGACTCCTAAAAAGTCAAAGCCTACAGGTACGTCCTCTAAAAAGCCTACTATGAGAAAAGTCAAGAACAGCGAGAGTAAAAAAGCCATGTATGAAGAACGCTTACCTAATCAGGGCAAAAGGAGATTGGTTAAAATACAACCCTAAAAAGTCAAAAGTCATATCCTTCATACACGACCCTGTGAGAAAAGTTAAAGAGAGAACTCTCATCATGCCAGTCATCTTTTCTATTCCCACGCACTATAATAGTATATCAAGACCGATTTTGAAATATGAAGTTACTAGATACTTATAGGTATCATACCTTTGTAAAAGTCAAAAGTCAAATATGGAATACAATAACTACATCGTGAAAGTGGGAATGACCAAGGAGGAGTTGGCATCTTTCTCAAAGATACTTCCTCTAGTTTCGATTTCCTTATCATCAGCAGAGCAGAATCTCGTATCTCGTTTGCTGGGATACAACAACCGAAAAGACCTATTTGAGAATGGATATGATATGAACCCGTTTCTACAAAATGCGTATTCTGTTTTGTCGTTTCTGTATATCTCAAGAGCAGACCACGCTACATTTAATGACTTTTGGAAAAGACTTGTCTTCACCGACAAAGATGTAGAGGTGAAAGTGCGTAGAACATTTAACATTCCTGATGAGGGGGAAATGCTTTCCCACACAGAACTTGAAGCCATGTGGTTACTAGATTGTGATACAGACAAACCTGATTTCCCTAAACAGGAGTTGTAAAGACAGGTTTATGTCGGTCGGGGGTGGGGAAATGCCCAACTCCTTTAGATATAAAGGGTTAGGAGAAATATGCTCTTTTTGAAAGTTTTGAGCCATTTTTAGGGGATTTTGCTTGACCTGAGCATCGGATTCTGGTAAAATATACGCTGTATGAGAACTCTCATACGCTTACTTACTCAAAACCGAAAGGAGATTCTGAATGTTCGTTATTGACGATACAAAAAAACAAATGCTTGCTACACTAATTAGTAGTGGCAAAAACTGCTTAATCACAGGGGCAACAGGCTGTGGTAAAACAACACTTTGTTTAGACATAGCAAATGAGTTAGGCATGAACCCTCTTGTTGTAAACATGGGTTCGACCCAAGATGCCCGAACTTCTCTTATTGGGTATCACACACTTGAAGATGGGAATACCAACTTTCAACTGTCGGACTTTATTAAAGGTATTCAAACGCCAAACACCCTTATCATTCTTGATGAGTTATCAAGGGCTTCTGACGATGCGTTTAACATCATTTTTCCATTGTTGGATTTCCGTAAAGACATTCGTGTTGAGGAACTTTCTAATGGTAGTGGTGAAACAATCATGGTAGATGAGTCTGTGCGTTTTGTCGCAACAGCAAACATTGGTCTTGATTATTCTTCTGCTCGTTCATTAGACCGAGCATTGAAAGACCGTTTTATTCCTTTTCATCTTGATTACATTAAGGGGAAGGAACTTACCAAATACATCACTACGCTTTACAATGGTGAGATTTCTAAGAAGGCAAAGCCTCTCGTTCAAGTTTACGATTACTCCCACCAACAGTATAAGGATAGCAAAATCTCTTCGCAGATTTCTACTCGTATGGTATTGGAGTGTGTTCCTCTCATGGAAACATTCTCGTTGAAGGATATTTTGAATAATGTTCTTTTGTCTATGTATGAGGAAGATTCTTGTTCTGTGATTAACGATGCTAACATCATTCGTGAATACGCAGATTCACTTGGTATGTTTGACGGAAAGTAAATATGGGTTCTGATAATCACAAAAACATAGATGCCGAATACATGAATCGGTGGTTAGGGGATAATGCGAAGATTACTTCGCTTTCTCCTAAAGTGCTTTATGATGTTCAGACGCTTCTTGAATACTATCGAGATATTATAGTCCCTAGTGTTGATGTTTCAATCAGTTTCCCAACTGAGAATGGCTCAAACGCCAAAGCCTCTGTGGAAGATAGTAAGGTTTTCATTCCTTATTATATGCTACGAGATGGGCGTGTTGATGAAACCATAGGTGCTATGATACATGAACTTCACCATATAAAGTGGAGTGCGAGTGAGAAGTTTACTTGTGCTTTAACTTTCAAATACCTTCGTAAATTAATGGAGAATATAGATGTTGTAGGTATGTCCTTAGCAGAACGAGTATTCTCTGATTCTACTTTGACGGTAGATGATATTATGAGTGAGAAAGATGGTGTTCCTCAAGATGTTATGTATATGCGTAAGATTATTGGGGATTTGATGTTCATGCTTAATGCTGTTGAAGATGTGCGTATTGACGCTAACACACCCCCGAATCTTAGAAAGTATATCGACAAGATAGACAAGGGTGGTGGAGAGCATTTCAAACAAGCAATCAAGGAAGGCACGATTTCGGCAGATGATATGGAACTTACCAATATCGCCTATCTGTTGTTAGCACATCATAAAGGGATTCACGACTTTCCGTTCATCGAAGAACGGTATGGGGATAGGGACGCTATTCTAAATGGCAATCCGCATGAATACCCATTAGAAGTCTTTGAAGCCTTCCAAGAAGAAATATCTCAACACATTCTTGATGAATACATTAAGCATTGTGGAATGCCAAAACAGCCAAGTGGGGATTCAGGCGATGAGTTTGATATAGATGCCTATTTTGGAGAAAAGGTAAACGCAAGCATGGGTGATGCCCTAGACAAGCAGTTTTCTAGTAGACCACAACCTAAAGCCTATAAAGCAAAAACACAGGCTGAAGCAGACGCATTAGAAAAACTGAAAGAGAAGTTGGATAAGGTTAAGGTTAAGCAACCCAAAAAGCCCGCACAAGGCTCAGGGGATATCAAATCACCTTATTCAACTACTAAAGATGCCACGGCTATAAATCCTTCTCCGCTTCCTACAACACCGCCTCAAACGGCTGTGGATTTGCGTAAGCAACTTGAGGAAGAAACTAAAGAGGTTTTTATGTCCCCACAAATGGCTCAACAAGTAAAATCATTTAAGGATGTTCAGGTTCACACTACAACTGAACAGTTCTCTGATAAAACCGTAGTGTATGACTCCGTAATCTTTGACGCAACAAACTAATGACTCAAATAGACAAACCTGAACTTTTTTACATCAAGCATCCGCTTGCTGACCGCAATTTACCCGAACAAACCCTTGCTACTTTCTCAGATGAGGATTTGGCAGATTATCGTTCTGAATACGAGGAATACCAAGTTATTCAACACGAAGCCGTGAGGGTTGTAGCAGATTTGGGTAAGACTTGTCGTAAATACCTATCTGTTATTTTCGATGGGGATAACTCTAAGCCTGTAAAATACTTTGACCGTGTGATGCGAGGTGGTGAGTGTATGACTGATACCCACGCTCAGAAGTATCCTTCACCTGATACTGTTATGAATAGGGTTCAAAATGCTAAAGAAAAGTATTGTTCTTTTCTTGGACAAGATAACGCTCCTAAAGTGGGAGGGGAAGATACACTACAAGAGATTAACAACGCTGTTGCTTTCTTAATGAATAAAGGTATGACCTTAAATAGTGATTTCACCATCTCTAATGCGGTAACTATCGCTAAAAGTATGGCATCACAAGAGTTTGATGACCACATTCACGATGCGAAAGCAACTGAAATAGGTGTGGTTTCTATATCTCAGTTTAATGTTATGTGTGGTAGTGTTCCATTTCCTTTTAAGGATTATGGGGTTAGGTATAATAGGAGTGGTCATTTAACACTCAAGCCTATCTCCTTAAATGCTACTTCGACTGAGAAGGAACTAGATTCCCAAATCTCTAAACTACTTGAAGATGATGCTACTTATGCTGTTTCTTTTGTAGAATCTGATTCTCCAACATATAATCTCTGCTAAAGATGGGCAACAAGAACGGATTAACATTTTCGGCAAAACCCTTGTTTGATTCAGAAGGGTATAAGAGGAGTTATGTGTCAAATGCTAAAAAACTGCGTGATATGTATTACCAACAGTTTAAGCGACACATTACTCTATTACTTGAACAGAAAAAGGCTCGTAAGGTTTCCTCTCAGAAAGGATACTTAAACCCAAGAGTGCTTTATCGTCATCAGTTTAGCGATAATGTGTTTCAGAAAACTGTAAGAACCGAAACTTCAGACACCACAATCATCTTCTTGATAGATGGGAGTGGCAGTATGGATTGTAGACATGAGGTAAATGGGCTTGATGTAAATCGCATCGGTATTTGTGGGGCAGTTGCTTCTGCTTTTGCTAAAGCGAATCAAACTGTCCTTAAAAACCAAATCCCTATTGAAGTGTTTATTAAGTCTGCTCCTGCTTATCACGGCAGTAGTCTTACAGGCACAGAAAACGGTTCTATGGTTACACTTAGTCGTGTGTTTTCTTCTCATAAAAGAGATGCTAACCTAGACAAGTTGTGTGAAATACAATCTAATAGCCCTCTTATAGATGCCAAAGGAAACTACGATGGGAGTTATACTTCTGAGTATGCTGTATTACCTGCTTTGAATAAGTGGATTAAGAAGAATGTAAAGACTAAGAAATGTATTGTGTTTAACCTAACCGATGGTGAAGCATATTGTTCTCTTGGTGTTGAGGATTACAGTTTCAGAAGTAGCGATACCAAAGCCATGCGTATGAAATACCTACGAGGTTTACCTAATGTTACACTTATGATTGACGGTCGTAGAAACGACCAAATGATGGATGTGTATGGGGAGAATCTCATTGTTGCTAGAGATGATTTTAGTGGCACACTTTTCAAAACCTTTTCAGGATTCTTGGAATAATGCTCACAGATTCACAATGGGATAGAGTTACGAAAAAATATCAAAGACTGATATATGCGGTTGCTCATCGTATCGGAGGGGATAGGGTAGCCAACAGTTTTGAGGATAGCACTCAAGAGTTGGCTATCACCGTTCTCGATGCGGTGGACGCATATTCACGCAAGACCAAAACAGATTTTGATGAGTTCTTTGGGACTATTCCCTTTGATAAATACATCAAAACTTGTTTATGGAACAAGAAGAATAATCTTGGGAACAAGATTAAGAAAAAGTATGGTATTCGTAATAATGTTTCGCTTTCTGCGAACCCTGATGCGTTTGCCACACAAACAGGTTCTACCTACGCTTCATCTGCGTTGGAAGAAGAAGAACACTTGGTGAGTGCTTTGGACGATGTTCAACTTGATACTCACGCAACAGAGATTGCGGAAGCGGTCTTAGGAGATATGAGAATAATAAAACCTGATGGCTCTCTAAACATCTCAAAACTTTCACGATTAACTAACCAATCAAAAACAAATGTGCGTAGAGCCATCTCTCGCATGGAACAACAACTTCAGGATTACGACAATGAAAAAAACAACTAAACTTCCAAGACGAGTAGCATCTTCTCTCGTCCATTCCCTTGCTCACTTTGCTGAGGAGGTTATTCGCCAAAAACAAAATGATTCTAATGGACGCTCGCATTGGGATAGTAACTTCGTTGCCGAATACGATAAGGCAAATAGGGCTATCATTTCTGATACTGATTTGAACCTGTGTCAAAATATAGTTAAGTTTCAAAAAGCATTGACCGACCACGATTCCGATATGCCCGATGAAGCGTTTGTTACTATTGCGAACCAAGATTCTAAGCGTATTAAGTATGTGGTGAATGAGACTTCAGTAGGGTTGGTTATTACTTCAGGAGCAGTATTCCGTGTTTGCGAACTTGCCACTCTTGTAGTAGGAAAACTCAATGTCCACAGCAAGAAGCAAGGTGATTGGACTCCCATTTACTTATGTGATAATATGGAGAGGAATCGTTACGATACGCACCACCAAGAACCACGCTTCATCAGACTTTTAGATGTATTGCGATACATGGACGAAACAAATATAGATGTTGTGGAAATGAACATTTCGGGATACCAAAATGACCGAGCGTTAATGACGAACGACCGTTACCGTTACGGCTATGGTCGTTTAAGTAAGCATGACTTGCAAAAGTTTGTTGCTCATTACCCAATGCTGTCTGATAGATTCCAAGAAGATTCTTGGAAACATTACCTTAACACACTTTACAAAGGTATTATCAATGTGAATGAGCAAGCCCCCATAATCACTACACTCAATAAGAGTGTGTGTATGTCCGAACTACAACTTGTAGGTAACAACTAAAATGATTAAAACAATAGAAACTAAACTAGCAAGCGTCTTTAACATAATGGCGTTTATCCGCACAGTAATCTGTGTAATCTTTTTCACTTGTGCGTTGTCTTTCTGCGCCCTCGACAACAAACAGGAGTCTAACCAAGATACTCTTCCTCTCGAAAGCAAGGAATTTTTTGTTGATGAACAGCGTATGGAGCAAAGACACAATGACCTGTCCTAACTGTAAAGGGAGCGGTATTGAAGAAGAAACCATGAAAGGTTATCGTAGGTATCGCTGTTTTATGTGCGAGGGAGAGGGTGAAATCCCCTCTCCTTTTGCCGACAAGGAGGAAGATAATAAACTAATAAAAGAAAGGGAGAAAACAGATGACATGGACTGAGCCTGATAAAAACGGTTTTGCTTCTTTAGGCAGACTAACGGAGGGATATGTAGTCTTAGTAGCCCAAAACCCTAAAGCGACTAAGAAACATTTTTGGATACAAACTGATGAGTGGCAACCCTTCTACAACTCTTGGGGCTGTCCGTATTCTATAAAAGGTTTTGCCATAAACAAAGCCGAAGCCCTAATGACTGGGCATTGGGGTCAGAACCTTGATGCGGTTGTCTGCGTGGTAGAACAAAAATCAAGAGAGTTGGTTTGGACATCTTGGGATTAACCCAACAACAATAACATGATAAAAAGAAAATACAATAAATATAAAATCCGCAAAGGGTTTGATAGTAAAATGAAAGCCGAAAAATACCTAAATGAACTTATTGTTCTTCATGGGCAATATGTAGATGGAAACCAAGCATATATCGAACGCTTTTCCCTAAAAACAAGGAAGTGGACAGGTAGAGATAAAACAAGATACTATGTGCGTGAACTTGTTAGGAGGGTAGGTAAATGAGTATTCCTAGAGAAAAGATTTCTATGTTGGCAAAAGACTATGCTAAGAACAAAGAAGAATACCCATGCTATGTTGAACCAAAGTATGATGGTGTTAGGGTTCTTGCTAAGGTAAACCAAGAAGAACATACCGTAGAGTTTTTCTTCCGTAGTGGAAAAAAGGTTTATACTCTTGACCATTTAGTAGAACCATTATTAGAACTTGATTTAGGAGTTGAGTATTATGTTGATGGAGAAGTAATAAACAGCGAAGGAGGTTTTATGAAGTGTGTTGGCGATGTTCGCAGAAAGAGCAAGCAAGCACCACATCTCCAATACCAAATCTTTGATGCTTTCTTTGAGAATGATAGTAGAGATTACTTAACTCGCAAGGAGTTGATAAAGAATCAAATCTCTATCCATACTTCTGATGTGATAGATTATGTTATACATAAGAAATGTTGCTGTGTTGAAGAAGTGCTGGCATTCAAAGACCTTTGGGAAACTATGGATTCTAATATTGAAGGTGTGATGGTTAAGAAAAATACTTTGTATCAGCACAAACGCACTTGGGATTGGATGAAAATCAAAGATGAACTATCGGTAGATTTCCCTGTCGTAGATGCGTATGAGGGAAAAGGAA
>Ga0080013_1002880_pt1 | contig 19227 bp, 8 predicted proteins | sample ETNvirenome_6_85_FD_69236 | JGI IMG/M metagenome (GOLD analysis project Ga0080013, IMG submission 69236) | Marine viral communities from the Pacific Ocean - ETNP_6_85 (SPADES assembly) (version 2) | ecosystem: Environmental > Aquatic > Marine > Oceanic | place: Pacific Ocean | collected 2013-06-19 | reverse complement strand
ACGTTTTCTTCACGTAGCTTCTCGTACATTTTATCGAATACCGCTCGGTACTCAAAATGGTATTTTAAATTGCGGATATGTGTATCCGCTATGTGTGCGAACTTCAAATTAAACCTCTATAATGTATTTAGTGCTTGTTCCATCGAGAACATCTCTGGATTGATTGCCTTAGCCTGTTCTTTCCTGACCAAGAATTCTTCTTTTGACATTTCTCCGACATCTTCATAATCGGATACGTCTATTTTATATGTTTCTATACCGTAACTCAACAGAACCTTTATCATTCTTAACGTCTTTTTCTCTGCATCTGGATCTAAGGCCAGATATACTGATGAGTCATTTTTTACTATCTCTTGAAATAGCTTCGAGTTTTCCCTCAATGTCGAACCTAAAAGGGGAATGGAGTTTATCCCTGCTTTGATTGCATCAAACACGCCCTCTACCAAAATTATATCAGAGTCCCAATCAACATACAACTGATTAAACACGATGTCTTTTGAAAGAGACGGGTTCATATACTTGCGCCAATTGCTATCATAAGCTCTTGCTACAAAATAATTGATATAACCCTCTTCATCAAATGACGGTATAACGATACGTCCTTCATATTGACCTCTAACGCAATAACCTATCTTCCAACGTAACATGTCATTGGCAGTGATACCTCTATTTTCTAAATATGTCATAGCTGGTTTTGAGGATGCCGGCTGACTCTTTCCAGTCAGCGTTACGAATTCATCTGGAATTGATATTCTTTGTAAGGGATCTGGAGTGTACTTAAAGTCGAAAATATCATCAAAAGTCGATATATCTGCTTTCCCACTTAGCTTATCCCATTCCTGCAGTTGTTGGAATGACCCAAACCGGCGAATCAGACGACGCACAGTTCTCCCGCTCATATCACAAACCCAACATTTAAAGAAGTCTTTGTCGATATTAACCGACAACTTCTTTTTATGGTGTTTACAATAAGGACAGGAATAAAGATTTTCATCTCCAGAATTGTAGGTCTTGCCCAATATGTTTTTTAAGATTTTAAGTTTATCCATCCTGCTTTCGCTATAATATAAGAATCGGCACGATCATAAGATCCCGGTACAGGATTACCGTGCTTTGTATATTCTATATTAAAAGAATCCTCTTTGTCAAGTAAAAAATCTAAAACTACTTCTTTTGCCTTTTTTCCTTTCTCTACTTTTATCCCACAAATCTTTCTTGCAGTGGAAGCGCCAATAAATTCAGGAGGCTTAAGATAGCATTTTTCACAGATATAAGATACTATACCATTAAATTTAGCTAAAGTCAAGATAGTTTTTGCAGAAGAGAACCCGGGGCGGAAAGCCTGTAGGGATTGTTCAATGAAGATTTCATCAATCTTAAATCTCTTAACCATATACAAACTCTCAAGTTCTCTTTGAAATTGTTGAGCTTTTTGAAAAAGTGTTGGGTACTTTCTCTTGTTGCGAAAGTCCCATGCTTCACAATAAACAATCTCTCCGTTATCATCTAAAACGGTAGCGCCTGTGATCGAAGTGGATACATCTAAACCTAAAATCATATATATTATTATATCAGATATCAAGCTTAAGTTTAAATGTATATTCTCTTTGTTCAGTTTTTTTGATTGGGTTGGCCAGCTTTGCTATACCAATTAAGTTTCGGCTTTCATCGTATATTCCTACCTGAGAAATATATGTAGTTTTGTCGAAACTTCCGGTGTGATCTTTAAACGAACTACTAACCACGTTTCTAATTTGAGTTAAGTCGTCTTCTTTATATTGTATCGAGCTTGTTAAGAAAGGAAGTGCAGAGCCTTTAGATAGTTTTCTATTTGCATTTAAATTTCCACTAATGAAAGTTGGATTGTTTGAGTGATTTAAATCGCGCTTTGGCGCGTGAGCCATAAGAGTCATCACTGGCACATTCTGAGTTCCTTCAAATTCAATTACAAAACTCGAAGATACATTATGGGATGTTGAAGAAACGACAGAGCCAGAGTTATCGTTGGCTCCGACACCAAAATAAGTCCATCTTGGAGACTCTGCTGACTTTGGTGTTCCGGCGGCATGCCTAAACTTGTCTGTGTGGTCATCGTTCAGGGACCAAGCCCCTGTCAAAGCGATAAAGCCTTCGTTGTATAACACAACACCCGCAACAGAACCAGTGGCAGAGTCATAGGTGACGCCCGCTGTCCGTTGGTCATTACTATCGCCGGATTTCGATGGTCGGCCTGAACCGCTAACTTGAAGAAGTTCTCCGTTCTGTTCCCGGTCATGGCACTCTGCCATTAGCGTACCACTGACATACCACTTTAAATGCACGCTTCCTTTTTTAATTGATGAACCAAAAAAGATAGAAGGGATACTAATCAAGTTTAATTCTTGATGACCCTTGTCATAAGTTCCAAAATTCCAAGCTGCGTGTGAGGCAGAATAAGCAAAGTGTGGACTAAGATAAGTATAATAATCAAATGTATTTCTTAGAGCATCCAAATGTGATGAAGATACTGAGATGTCAACAGTCTTGTTTTTAACTTTTGGATAGTTATCTGGCGACACATTTTCAATAGTAAAACGATTTGGGGCAGACCCTGATGCTTCTGAGTGTATGGTCTCGAAATAAAGTGCGCCGTGGCCCCACCTTGTGTCTTGTGAAAAGTATTCTCTAGAAATGCTAGCTGTTAACATAGCTGGTCCATAAAGTCGATCTCCGTACAGAGCTTCATTAAATGAGCCTGTGCTGATCGTTTTGAATGTTGTCATTTCACCCGTTTTAGCAACAAACGGATAAATATAATCTGGGCCGGCACCTTGACCATCCAGTCTACGATAGCCGACTGTTCCCGGGAAATCTGGTGCAGAAGTGTTAACCTTTGTTCTATCAACGTTCTGTTCAAGCAAACTAACCGTTCCAGTTGGGGCAGCAACTGAACCTGTAAAAGAACCTGATTCGACATAAGAATTATTGTAAAAGACTCTTCCTCCGTATATCGAAAACACAGTTTTTGGATGTGTCTTGAGAACGTTGTGGAAAATGTCTGTTTCTTTGAATCTATAATAAGGCATATTATCTCCCTTAGAGGAGTATGCCTCTAATAGTCCAGTCTAACACGTAACGTTAGGTCCGTGTTCGGTGTCTTCTTAATCGGCTCAGAAAGTTTTGCAACAGCCATAAGTTCGTTATCTGCAGAATACATACCAACAGTTGTGATATATGATACTGGTTCTTCTGTCGTAGAAGTTTTCACACGAATTTTAGAACCAGAAAGATATGTTGGGTTTCCACTATAGTTGAACTCGTTGTGATGAGCGCGAATATAGTATATTGTAGAGTGCAGTTCGGTTGTGTTGTTGAACTTAACATTCTTCAAACGGTGGCGGAACTCATTACAGGAAGCTGTAATCGAAGATCCGGTCATAATTGCCTGAATCATTTCAGCACCGCCTACGGTGGTGTTCCAAGCTGCACCGGAAAGCTGAAGGATTCCTGCTGCGGCTGGGGTGAAGTTTGCATTTCCCGATTGAGCGATCAAAAGAGAAGATGTAAGAACTGCGATCCCTGCTTGATAAAAAAGTAATCCAGCATTTTGGTTCTTTGATGAAGACAGTAACGCATACTCTCCGGCTGGAGAATCTGTGTAAAAGCTGTCAATACCTGCTGCAGAGGCTGGTCGCTTAACAACAGTGTAGCCTAGGCCGCCGGCACCAGTGGTGGTATCACCAAATGGCTCAGCAGCAGAACCTGTACCAATAAGCATTTCGAAGGAACCTTTTTTAATCTCGTCTTTTGTTAACAAGCGGGAGAAGTTGACAAAGAAACAAGAGTTCATTTCTTTACCATTTGGCCCCCAAGTAAAGTTTTTAATCCCACCAGTAATATCGTGTCCCATGAGAACCTGAGCCATCTGATTGTAGATGTTAATCTTTTTCTCTTGTTGAACTCTTGCCGATGTTCCCGACATTGGTGAATTAGTGTTGTAACCAAATGTAACGTCGAAAAGATGATTAGCGGAAGAGCTAAGGTGTGGATAGTCAAAAACAGACTGGAACATTCCATGGGAAAAGTTCTTAATGTTTCTTTCGCTACCTAAGCCTGCATATGGCGCTTTGCCATAAGTTCCCGAAACTAATGTTCCTGTAAGAGGAATCGCTTCGTGAATAAGCGTCTTCGTCTTAGTTACATCATTATTACCAATTGCTTTAAATTGTGTTGCCATGTTTTTTACCTATTATGCCTTTTTAATAAATCTAACTGGAATGTCGATTCTATATCCTGTTGTTCCGCCGGATACACGTACTATTGTATCAATGTAATGAACAGTCATAGCTGCTACGCCGGTAGGCGTCCAAGACGCATTCATTACACCAATTTTCTCGAACAGTTTGTTTCCATCTTGCAGTTGCACTGAAGATTTAATTTTGAATTGGAAAGTTGTTCCTCTTGGACCCTCTAGAGTCTCTGGTGTTCCAGAGCCTTTTGTTTCCTTACTTGTGTTTCTAGTCACAAAAGCGGTATCGGTTCTAAGAGAAAGATTGTATGCAGCAATGTTATCGTCATCGATAAATGCCGGTGTTGCAGGTGCTGCGGCTCGTCGAGACGTTGCTGAGGAAGGGACAATAGAGCCTAATCTGTTATCCATCTCAATAATATACTGTGTCTCAACTAAGTCTGCGTCTAGGTCGCGGCGTGGAGAGATGTCTCCAGCATCCAAACCTTGATCAACTCTAATAATTGCGCCGTCGCCGGTGATACCGTTAATGGTACCGTTTGTGGTCTCAAAAAGGCCAGCGTTTGTGCTAGCGTCGTGAGCGCGGGTTGTGTCTGAATCTACTGCAACCACGAAAAATCCGTTTGCTTGCGCAGCAGTAGCATTTCTAGCGAGGTCACCACGAGTTTCATTAAGCTTTAGGATCGGAAGATACAAAAGATTCGTTCTGGGGATTGAAACGAGCTTGGATTTCATTAACGATGTATTGTTCGTGAAAGCTTCTAAAACAGGAGTTTGCAAAATATCCAAGTCGTAGTAAGCAGAACCGCTAGGATGAGCACCATTTGCATGGTTGCTGTTTCTATAAAGTTCGTAGTTGATCTCATCATCGCTAAGAGCGAACTTGACAATTTTAAAAGAGCCGTCGCCTCTTGCCAATCTCATTCTTCCTGTGTCAGTTAACACGGCATCTAAAATAATATCGCCGCTGTTATCCAAAAATCCCATAGTTAAATCTCCGTTTATCTAAATAGTGCTATAATTTCCTTACTTTAACACAAAATAAGTAGTTTGCTGTAATGGAATATGCTTTTTATTCATATTCATATTAATAATTTCCACCGGTGGAGCCTCCGCCACCGTTTCCAGAGCTTCCGCCGGGAGTGGGGAGACCCAATGTGGCGGCAGCATTTGATATTATATTTTGAATCCCTTCAGTTGCCGCCTGTACATTTTCTACCGAGTCTTCCAAAGCTTGTTTAGCTGCTTCAATTCCTGAAAGAGGTTGTTTCCAGAACGCTTCGATTTCTTCTGGTGTCATCTTGCTTGATGTTATGAACTTTAAGTTGAAATCTATCTTTCGGCCAGTTTTCTTTGACGTCACTCTTATTTTATATTTCTTTCCGCTGTCGAATAAGGAACCCTCTTCTCTACCAATCTTTACATCTTTGCTTTGGTATCTTTCAATTTCTCCGTCTGAATTTGTTTTTGGAGTCCAAGCAGTCTGCTCCATAGTTGGCGCGACACTTAAGAATCTCTTCAAGCCTTTTTTATAGTTTCTTTCAGCTTTCGGAAACTCATAACCCCTTACATCTAAATAAACGGCTCCGGAATCATCTACCAATAAAACTTCATATACTTGAGTTGGATTCGAAATTTGTCCATGGATGTCTAATGTTCTAAAAGTGTAGTAATATTTCTTATTTGGACGGATTCTTCCCATTTCTCCGGGACGGAACGAGACGGATGTCACTCCGTTAGACTCAATTTCTAAATAATCACCGTTAGCAAAATCCAAATAAGAAGTAGGAGCAGACTCTAATCTAAAGATTTGATAGGTGGCCGGAGGATCATCGTTGCTATATTCTATCGGCTTCTCTATGAGGACGTCGCGAATTGTTTCGACAAGGCTAATATCCGTTAACACCTGTTGGCCGGACAATGCTGCCAATCCGCCGGCTAAATACACTGCAGCGGGAGAGTCGGTCAAAGATGGGTATTGTGCTTCATACTGCTTATAGAACAGGCCGGCATCTTCTGGGAAGATAGGTTGCGGCACAGCTAATTGCTTACCTATTCCTTGCTCTAAGTTGATCAAGTAGTTGTCGTTCTTTCCTCTGTATGGAATGATCTCCACGTTTGGTGCGATTGGCGGACGATCCATAACTCTGAGAACTGGTGTATCATAATATGGAATCTCAACAATCTTCAGTGACGGTCTAGAAATCACATCAAGGAAGAGAGCATAAACATTATCGCCGCCTTGATTCATTCTTACAGGCTGTTTAACTTGTGTCAACCCTTTGGAACTCATTGGCAACGGTGGTGCTGCTTGATTCTGAGTTTGGTCTAGCTTATCTACATTGTTAGCCGCGTCTTGCATTTCCTGCATGGCGTCATTCAAGTTGTTCATCGCCCCCATCATCTTAGCGGCCATGGCTCCCGGAGTGAAGTCTCCACCACCATATGCTTCTGAAAGACCTTCAAACTCAGCGTTGTCAACCTCTTCGTCTTCATATTCATCTGGACTTGGCTCGTGAGAGATCTTATCAGACCAGTATTCAAGCTTATCTTCTTCGTCTAATCCTTCGAAAGGAACGGCGGCTGCTTGAGGGAAGTGATACTCATACTCTGTGCCAAAGATAGCTAAATAAGCATATATTTTATATTTGTAACCTTTGTTGTATTTTACTTGTGTATCAACAAATTCTAATACTGTCTCTTTTGGATAAGGTAACAAGTAATTCTGCAATACAGTTTCAATCTTTTCTCCGTCAGCATTCTCTGTGATTCCAATTTTCTCTACTCGGAAGCCGACGTATTCTGTACAAGCCACTTTGCCTTCTAAAATTTCTCTATAGCTTCTGGTTTTCTCGGCTAACATATCGTTTAGAGCTTCTTTAACTTTCGTAACTCTAGCAACTCGATTAACTGATGTTGGAGCATGGTTATCTTTGGTGAAACTATATCCAAATGTAATATCTGAATTTGTTGGGGAAGCTACCAAGCCCTCTGTTGAATTAAAGAGACTAGAGCCTTTTTGCGCGAACATATCGATCCAGTCATGTGGATAAATCTCGCCGGCAAAAGCTGAGGCGCCTGACGGAACATAGCTGCTATAAAAATTAATTGCTGGATATGTTACAAAAGGTTGTGTTAAACCGCCGACTTCGGGGCCTGTCAGTCTCTGCTTAGCGGTGTAATTGTACATATCAAAGCGGCTCGATTCAACGAAGTTACCAATTGTAGCATCTTCAATCGGTGGCTGTCCTCCATTTGCGACCTGAGAGATTGTCTTAAAAACGGGATATCTCAGATCGTAGAAGTCAAGCAGGTCAACTAATTTGGTGAATGCGCCGTCTGGACAAGGGGATGCCAAGTTTGCTGGAGACTGAGGGCATGCAATACTTAGAGTGTTGTTCATTGGGAACTGAGTTTTTCGAGTTACGAAATCATTCATAAAATAGTTCCCGCCTTGCAGGATTATTTGTGTACTGTATTTGTTACTTAATTCGGTTCTTTTAGAATTGCCACTTTTAAGCTTCAATGCGTCAGTCCATTTAACAAAATATTGTCCCCTATCCAACTCTGTCTTACTGTTGCTGACGTTGGAATAAGCTTTTTTGGATTCGTCTTTGTCCAAAACATCGATAAACACGTCCTCTACTAGGCCGCCCATAGTTACAAAATCGTGAGTATCGGATACCAGATCGTGATTATAGTTAACTAAATTTCCGAACTGCCCTTGTACAAGAATATCTTCGGTTGAAGGCATGGCTTCTTCAATGCCGGTCACAAGAAGGCTAGGCAAAATAGATTCAGCTACAGCTTCTGACTGAATTGCTTCTTCAAAACCTTTTAAATAAAAATTGTAATTAGATTTCTGATTGACGTGCAAGTGGTTGTTGATATTTGGTGCCTTGGGATCTCCTGTCTCGTACGGTTTCGTATATAAGAAGAAGTGATCTTGTTTCTTTCTGGCTCTCCATCCGGTGGATTGATCAGTCATAATCTTTTCAACCATCGGTTTGAACTCGAAATTTGAGAAAGCATCAAGTCCAAGCTGTGTGCGATCAACTTGAGATGGATTTTTTGTTGTCCACAATACAATTGTTTCTTTATTAACCAATCTACCTGTTTTATCAATAAAAGAAAAGTTCTTTGCACTATCTAAATTGTTCTTTTGAGGTACAAAATAGGTGGTCTGTGTTGCATCTCCATAAGGAATTCCACCTTCAATGATTTCTTTTGGAAAAGAGTAGTTAAATATTTCATCCGAATTGGCGGCAGTTATAAATTCTGCAGCTTTACCTTTTGGATGCTGTGCATAGACAATTCGATCTTCCAAATTGGACACCTCTTCTTCTACTGCATCGATTGGAGCGAATGGTGTCCATATTTTTCCCAAAGATTCTCTGATCACATCTGAGTTGGGATCTGTTTTTTGAGTAGTTAACTCTGCCCACATCTCCTGCATCCCTAATCCCGGGACAGCTTTTCCCAAGAAAGCTCTTGGTGGGAAGCCATAAAAGACCTCTTTGCCTATATAACCACCGCATGCTTTATAATTTTGTGGTTGAATCTCACCCAGATTTACTGATTGTAATTCGGCCCATTTAAGCTCCACTTCTTGCATTTGTTGGAGTTCTTTCTCGACCATCTCTTTTGCAGACTCTTTAAATCCACCGGGGATTTTATCAGAGTGCTTCTGTAAAGGGGACTCGGCATTCGATATGTTGTCATTAGTATACGTTGAGCCGTTTCCGGGGGGGAAAGTAAGCGCTGTTGTTTTTCCAGCAGCTTTTCCACCAGTCTCGTCTGTGCTCCCTGCGGCAGAAGCATTCGGGTTTGTATTAGAGGGGTCGTTTTCAGTTCCTCCGGGTTGGCCCATTTGTGGGACTCCCTGCGCATCAGGATCTGTCTCGATATTACTTGTGCCACCTTGAGGCGGTGGCGGTTGATTTGGTGGGCCGGGTGGGCCAAACTTGTTGTTAACCATTTTAGTATCCTCCTCCGAGCGTGCCCGGGCCGCCGGTTTGTGGCATTGGGCCAGTATTTACCGGATTATCAAATTGAACCTGGTCGAAGCTTGGAACCTTCTTCTTAGTATTTGAAATTTTAGACTCGGCGTATTCATAACCTGTTGCGACATCTGTCGGTGCAGCCAACTCTAAGTCGAAGCTAGCTTCGGAAGATACGCCCTGAGCAGCCACTTCTTCATCTTGTTTTTGGCTAATCTGACTCTCTGTAACTTGTTCAGGCATTGAAACTCCAGTTGCGTCCAAAATGAATATATCATTAATCACAGGAAAGTTTAAATCATAACTTGGTACAAGCCCTTTGAACCTTGTAGAAGGTTGAATTCGGCAAAGCATTCTGCCTGAAACTAAGTTGTTTTTAGTTAGTGTTTCAAATATTGGAGTATTAAGGCTATTTTCATACCCTTTTAAAACCTGAACCTCCATAATGTGAAAGAAGCTGTGATACATAAGTCCTATATGTTTATTGGGGTTCTTTCCAAGAACCGAGAAAGAATCCAAAGTGGTAGAAGATCTTTTTTCAAAGTTTCTAAAATCTGAAGTATAGTACGTTAACAAAGCTTTAATTTGATTTGGTAAATTATTAAAAGCGTCTTGGCTAATTTTTAATTTTGAATCCTGCAACATATATTTGGAAACATTAATTTTCTTCTGTTCTGGTTTGGAATCTTGATTTTGAACCAAGTTAACTAAAATATTATTTGGATTAGTGTTATCGTTTTCCAAACTTTTAGCCGATGATAATTTTTGTTTGGTTTCTTTGTTCTTATCTTTTAATTTGGCCTTTCCGCTGGACTTTGCCGGTCTATCATCAACAACACCAGCCATTAACAAATCGTCCTTGTCGATTTTGGCTTTGAATCCGTCCAAACCAACTGTCACACCCTGTTCTGCATACAATTGTATAAGTGAGTTTCTTAATTTTTCTTTATTTGGTGAAAACTTGTTTTTCTTATTTGAATTATATCCTGATGAATCACCGGGGAGGTCTAAGCCCTTGTTAAATTTAAGGATGGACGCATAAATGTGGTTATGTGTGCTAGAGGGCAGATCTGGAGCTAATTCAATACGATTAGAAGCTCCTAAATGCACAGTTTGGGGCTTTAAATAAGAATATTGTGCAGATTCTGGATTTAGATTTAACTCATTTGTGATTTTGAATGGCGTACTCTTCTTAAACAAAGATAATGTTTGGGCAACGGCAGTGCTTTCAAAGTCTGCCCATTTAATAATTGCCGGCCCTGTTAGTTCTCTAGAGGTCGGCTGATAAAATTCATACCCTATTTCTCTAGCTGAGGCGTCATACTCTTCGTCGAACCACCTAACATAAGTTGATGTGCCGACTTTTGCGGTGTTTCTGTTTTTAGTTCCAGCTTCGCCGCCTTTTTGAGCAGATTTAGTCTGGTCGTCGAACAAATTCTGAAGTTTCGTTTGAAAAACCCTCATAGGTGCCATGGCTCTTTGGATATTTTCAGGGGTACCCGTCATAGGACTGATTATGGAATATATTTTTTTCCCATATTTTTGAACATTTATATCTAAATCCACCATTGATGTCAATACTTGCAAATAATTTTGAATTGCTGTCTGAATTGCTTGGGAATCAGTGTCTTGAATGAACGATTGGCTAAATCTTCCTGTCAAATAGTTAAAATTCTGACTTACTTCTTTTCCAAAGTGTCCGATAGCTTCTGCATAATAGTCTTCCAATACTGCAATTGCATTATTTAACGAGGCAACTTTCTCTTGCAAGTGGTCAGTGCTTGGATCAGACACTCCGATTTTAACACCATACTCATATTTTCCGGATGTAGCCTCTAAAATAGAGAAGTCCACTCCTGAAAACGTTCTTATGCCAGAAATTGTGGAATTTAAAGCAATTTCTCTAATATTTCCTATCTCTTGTGGCTCACCTTCGTGTGTTTCAATGATATACGACCCTTTAGCTAGGTTGTTTGGGGAAGTATCTGCGGATACTGCGATTGTTTCGTACTGAGAGTTGTTCTCATCGAACGCATAAACTTGATCTTGGGCTGATTTTGGTGCTCCAAACTTAGTTTCTGCCTTTTGTTTTGACTTTCTTCTTCTCAAAACCTGAATTGAATCGATTTTTGCCTTTGATGTTAATGCACCGTGCTTCTGTAACCATGGATATTTACCTGCATGTTTAACCATTTTGTCGAAATCGATGCTAAAAAGGTATCTTGCTTCGCCAGTAGCGGCTGTTGATAGGTGAAGATCGCTAAAATAAGCTGTTTTGCCAGCTTTTTCATAAGAAGTGTCAAGTGAAATACCGTTCAGGCTGTTTAAAATCCTTAAATCTTGGATTGTGGTGTTGAGAACTTCCTTAGCTGTCAAGGTTGCGTGAGGTGCAGAAGTGTGTTTTGGACCTGCCATCCACTTTTTTCCGTGTTTGTGCACTGGTCCAGAGTAAGTCTTACCATCTGTTGTAGAGAACTTAAGGGCTGTTTCAACAATTTTGCCGCGATCTAATACTCTTTCCACTGTTGGGGTTCCGAAAATTGGCTTTGGGCACGATTCAAAATAAGGTATAAACATATAGCTCAAATGTGGGTTAGATGATTGTACTTTAAACTTCTCTTCTGTCTCAAATATTACTTCATAAGTATTGGCATCGCTATCATAAGCAATTCTAGGGTTTATAACAGTAAAAACTCTAGATGAATTAAAGAAATCAGTGTCTTTAAACTCCCAAGCTTTCATTGCTGCTTTTTGAGGGTCCAAACCTTTAAGAAAGCTGTCGTTGCCGGCATCGGTGATTTCCAAAACTAGCACTTTAAAAATATTTATCAACTCATGTTGAGAGAAGAAACCATCGGCTACAAGAGGATTGGCAGTTGATGGGAACTTTAAACAGAAGTTCAAATCAAAAGTAAGCTCAGAACTGTTGTCCAAGGCACTTCGAGTTAACGATTCGACTACAATTCGCTTCACATATACGTGTGGTACTGCATTACTCATTAACAAGGCTCCTCTGTCTTTGTAACGTTATCTATATAAAGGTTCTTTCCGTCTTTATATTCAGGACAATTCAATGGATAGGGTAGAGTATCATCAACCAGTCTAGATCTGTTTCTTTCTTTAACGACCGTCGATGCACAGAAGAACTCTTGTGGGACTTCTAAATCAGATTCTATATTAAAATAATATTCAACATGCTGAGGGCCTATCTCTTGATCTATAGATTGGTTAAAGAACTCTAAAGGTTTTTCAATCTTTTGTTGGTTGCCGTTTTCATCAACGACATTCTCTATTTCAAAAACTTCTATTTCAAAGTTGTCTGTCATAGTATCTGTGTTATCTTCTTCAACTTCTAATAATACAAAGTCGGGTTTTATTTGGATCATTGTTCCGTCTTTTGCTAAAAGATATTCTTCTTCGTCGTCCACTGGTCCGTGTACCCCGGGTGTATCTTCAAACATATTAAACGCAACATCTACCAATCTATCTGGAATGTAGTTGGTCGTCACCGAGCCGTCTTCTTTTCTCTGTGTCACATAAATTTCAAAATCTACTTCTGTTTCTAGCTGGGGTATTCTGACATAAGATAATCCTGAGCCTGAAAGATAATCGACTGATGAGGTCAGTTCGTTGTACAAAAAGTTAACGTCCCATGCTGGTGCTTTGTCTGACCCTAAACTCGAATTGCCCAAAGGAAGACCCAAGCTATAGTGTTTTTCTGGGCCTATTTGTAGATCTCTATCTAAAGTAGAGGTTGTATCTGTTCCTCTAAAAATATATTGTGTTTTAAGTCTAGGTGTCTCATTTCTAATTCGGCCATCAATTGTGTTTTGAACTTCTTCTCGGTTAGAATAAGACCCATCATAGACGATATCGTTATCAAAAAAAGCATAGAAAGCAGGTTTAAACACTCCCTCAGATAAAAGTTTTTTACCGTGTTGAGTAAGTTGGATATCCAAGACCTCTTCTTTTGAGTCGAAGAACCTCATTAATATCGACCTCCATCATTTTTGCTGGTGGTGCCCGTGTTTGAACCCTTCTTCACTACGAAGGGCAACGAGGGAACTGATGGAGATGGAGGAATGGGCTTTGCCGGCTTCGTTGTGTAGGCGCTCGAAGGCGTGTCTTCTTTCATTCCAGTCTTCACAATTGGCTCTGCCTTTGGTTTAAATGTGACCTCAGTGTCGATCTTCGCTAACTCAACTAATGAGAAGTAGTCGTAAGGCCAGTTATAACTATATTCTGGAACCTTTTTTTCACCTCCAGCTTTAAACTGGAATGCGAAACGACTGTCGTCTGTTGAATCTGCAGTTACTGCATAGTAGCTCATCTCTGCTCTTTGTTTGATTTTAAAGACCATCCATTGAGTTTCTGCTGGTATTTCGTTTCCATCGAAGAACTCTCCCTCGCCCAGATCGTGCGAGAATGAAACGTCTTGTTTTTCTGCCTTAAGTGCGATCTCAGGCATAACGTTCTGCCAAATGTCACGAAGCTCATCTTGTTTAAGAGCGTGGTTAAACTCGAATATATATGTAACAAATGGTGTTATTTTTTGATTCTTAAGGAAGTCGAGATGCGGAGGCATAACAAACTTCTGCATAGCATCAACCATTTGTATAATTGAAGATCCGGGTTCAGGTGTTTTCGGCGAGAGACTATCTCTCTTGCCGGTAAGCAAGTCGATATGTTCTCTGCGAACTGGGAAGAAATCTCTTTTGCCATTGTTCAAAATAAACGGAATGGCCACGATTGCCTCTGAAATAGTCTTTTCTCCATCGCTAGCTAACTCACCCATTCTCTCGTTACCTGCTTGGAAGCCACAAGTATCAATCAAAGAGCCTGTCGAAGAGTAAGCCCCGGCAGAACTATATGTCTCTTCTGGGAAGGATTCGCGAAGGCGTAGGAATATTCCTGTTGACCCGGACGGCACCGAGCCATATCCACTCCACATACCGCGTGTTGGTATTGACTGAGACATTGCTAGGATTACCGAACCTGTAGAGAAGCCACCTTTATCAAAAAGAGTCACTGTCGGCTCTAATGTGCCGGCAGACCCGGTGCTAGCTGGATATGTATGTGTGGTGTGGGAGGCATCCCCGTTTAAATACATCATAAAGGTATCACCAACGGTCAACCTTCTAGGGGCTAACCCATCAGCCCCTTCCCCGAACTCTGCATATTCAGCGCTGGTTTCATCATAAACCTTTTCCAACCCTCTCATATTTCCAGAGAAGTTCAATATAGGGCATTCGAATTTTGTTGAAATAACCCAACGATCCAGACCGGAGTCGGATGTATCCTTTGCTGCTCTAGCTTTAAACTTATCTCCGCCGGCTAACTGCTCAACGTTATACTCAATCTCTTTACCTCTGGCTTTGCCAAAGAGAGCTAAGGAAGATGAAACTCTCATTTGAGATAACACGGCGGGTGTTTTTATGTAATTCTCTCCTGCGATATGAGAAGAAGAGTGGAGCGATGGATTTGAACCTGTATATATTGTTTGAATTCTAGCTTGTGCTAAAATATCATCTAGTGTAAACGTGTGAGATTCATTTTCAAGAAGCGCTATGGCTTCATGTGGGCTGAATCTTACTCTCGCTGTCGAGCGACCGTAAAAATATGGAGGAGTAAATGGTGCGAAGGCTGGATCTGCAACCTGCCTACTGAGATCATCAGGGGCGGCTCCAGTGAGCGACCATTGGCATGGAGGTCCATATAGCCCACCTCGGTAATCAACGTGGAGTCTAGATGTTCTTTCTAATCGATTATAACCAGCGGAGGCTGAGAAGAAGTTCATCTTTGTAGCAGTTAAAGCGGGTGATCCGGGCATTTGTTGGATGTGCGAGGGGCCTTCACTCTGTACCATATCTGGAGTCATATACATATCGACATCCATGTAGTAAACTGAACCCGACTTCATTGGTTTAAATTGATTTTCTGGTTTTGATGTAAAGGTTCTTAAATTTCCTTCTTTTAGGAAGAATCTTGGAATCTCTCCAAAGAAGTTATTTGCAGCCATTGAATATTTATTATCATATTCACCTTTCCAATCGAAGTAAAGATTGTGAGTCTCGTTGGAAGCGGAGAACATGTTAATAAAAGATACTCTGTTTTTTCCTAAATTTGTGTCGCCATCTGCAATCGAAGAGGAAACGGGAATATAGGTGTGCGGTTCAATGATCGCTTCAAACGGCATTCTAAAGTTAAACAACTCTGGATTCTTTTTGCTATTGTTAACTGTTCCTCCGGATAAGAAATTTTTAAAATCATAATCGCTCAAGGCCGTTGTGGCAGGAAGCGTACCCGTTACAATCGGATAATCAACTGCACAGCCGGCTTTGATTGTGTTATACATGATTCCGGGGGCGTAGAATGGTTGCAATAGAGCCATTGTTCTAATCGCTGCATCACTCTTAACTGGAGCGGAAGCTGATTGCAAGGTGCCCCAAATATTTGGATTGCCGGCTTCATCTCTATGTTCAACTGCCTGTACCGATGCTGTCGCATGGCTTGTATTTGATCCGCTGATAAACGGAGCGTAAGAAGAAGAAAACAATGTTCCTAATTGAGTACATCTTAAAACAGGATAGAATCCCTGATATGGAAGAAGTTTTTTGATTCCGCTGCAACGAAGTGTCATTTCGGTTGGGTCAGCTACATCTTTGTAATCATCTCTGATTTGACCAAAGTGTTTCATAAAGTCTGAATGTGAATAAACTTCAAAGAAATCTTGATTGTATGCATCTGTTGGAGTGTCTGCACTACCTGATTCAATCGATGCTCCTTCAAGAGTTAAGAATCTATTGTTGAATGAGAATTTATTTGAAACATAATGGTCCATATGTTCTGAAATTCTAAATTCTGGAACAACTGAGTAGCCTTGTGCCATAGGTCTAATGTCTTCTGCGTAGTCGGAATAAGAATCAAACCAAGGGTTCTTTCCGGAAAGTCTAGCTGTCTTCCAGAAGTCATGTGTATAAAAATAGTGGCCATGACGATTTAATACAACGGTAGCATCGCCGCCGCCGCTTGACTGCATGCCGTCAGGGGTGGTCTGGAGTCCATACCCATAAATAGGACAATTTTGAGGATATACAAAAATTTGTGATGCTGTACAAGGTGCATACCAATGTGGGATTTCTGTGGGGTCACCCTCTCTTACAGCTTGTCGAATGGTTCCTCTACCAATCGGATTAAGCCCTGCAAGAGAGGCCATCATTGACGTGTAACCTGTCGGGTTCATAAGTTCTCCATTAACAATCGAACCAGTTGAGTGAATCTGTGAAGGAAAGCCATCGGTATTAAAGCGTCTGATTCTTTTGCTGATATGTCTCGAACCTGATACCTGATATCCATCCAATGGCCACACACTATTTGCTGGTACAATATTAAACCATGCGGAACTAAACACTGGCTGGAGGGTATGTCCGTCGCCGACAGTATCGTTACTAGCTGTACCAACATTGTGAAATTGTTGGAATCCCATTGAATTAAGGCAAGAGTCTCCAGAACCAGAAGTGTTATGATCGGAGCCAGTAAGAGGTTGCTCTACTCTTGTTAAAATTCGATCTTCCATAGAATTGCGCCAAAATGTTCTTTGCTGTCCGTGACGAGTGTTTCTCAAATCTTGTCTTGATAAACTACTATAATCAACACGACCTCTTGTTCGCGCCAAGTATTGATTCTGCTCTCTAGGGAAGACAGTTTCTTTGTAAATAAGTTCTTTAAATTCTAATGAGTTGTCATCCACAATCTGATCTACTAAAGTGTCGTGCAGTTGTTGTGGTGTGTTTTCTTTTGTATTCAATATAACGTCTAGTTTGTCAAGAGGCATATATTCAATGTTGTTTCCATAAGCGTGCTTAAGGGCAATCTCATTTCCTTCATCATCCGCAACAGTTTGTATAATAGGAGAATACTTGGATGTCAACGGAGACATAAGATAATTTCTGATCTCATTCTTATAAAGCTGTGTTGCATATTCTCGCTCGGATTGTTTTTCAGCCGAAAGACCTCCGATGCCTAAAGTTATTGGTCCAATCGGAGCAGAGACATCGAATTTGGTTCCGGGTGGATGAGAGGGCGAAGTTCGCATAATCGCAAACGGATTTCTATAATTTGAGACAACTCTCGACGTAGAAGATGCATCTGATTGATGTAAGTCGCTTTCTCTTTGAACTGGAATTTGGTGAAGGATAGATAACTGATTATCTCTTCTAAGCTGTCTTGCAACGGGATGTTCACCTGTTCTAATCTGTTTCCAAGTTGGGTGCTGGTATGGGCCGTTGCGGCGGAGCAGGAGAGGATTCAGTGTCATAGCATTTGCTTTCTGACTCGTGTCTCCAGTAGTCACACTACCTAAAGCAGAGTATATAATATTTTGATTCAGATAGTTTGTGCCGGCTTCTCTTGATTGTCCAGTAGTTGCAGATTTAAGCGGAAAGCGGTAATCGGTTATTGCTGTTGTTGTCCACTGTTCTGGGTTATATTGCCTTACAAACCCAAGAGTATTAAGACTAGAGGTTACATCAACATTCGCAACAGAAGCAGTCACTGGTTCGTAAAGGGCGTAGTTCAAGGGTATGAAAGGTTGAGCTTGAATATCTTGCGGAACGTCTTCGCCATCTGCGTGAGCGTATCCATTAGGATTAATCCATGCGGCAATCTGACGATTCGATAGATGTTGCGCAGCGGTGAATAACTCGCTTTGACTTAAGAATGTAATCGGGGGTTGAAAACCAATAGAGCTAGATAACTTGCCTTCATAGCCGGCCACAGTTGGAGAGAGGCTCAAGAAATCAGATCCTTGTTTGACCCTAGTTCTTGTTGAAGCTGCGCCGTTTAGGCCGGCAACGTCTGTAACTGCACTTGCCGTAATCCAAGAATATTGCAGATCACTTCTTGGAATCGCGTGAGTTACAAAGAAATTATCATAATGACTTGAAGTATGGAAGTTGCTAGCTCTTGCTCCTGCACCTCTGTGTGTGTGGTATGAAGATGTCGTTACAAAACTAATTCTTCTTCCTACATTAGCGTGAGTTTTGTGATAAGAAGCTGTCGCGGGTGTTCCCAACAGGCCAGCGCGGGTGCCATCGTCTGGCATTGAACCATAAACTGAATCTTGGCCAAACTTACCAGCACGTCGATATAACAGTGCGTATAAGCCGTCATGCTTTGTACCACCCTCGATGCTAACGGTTCCTGAGAAGCGAGTTCTATTCGAAAAAGTGTTAGTAGGCGAGTTGTCATCTCCGCGCATAGAGCCTGAGCTATATCTTCCAAAAAGATTTCTATAGTTAAGTGAGTTGTATGCACTAACTTCTTCACCTCGGCGATCAAGGTATCCTCTGGACATAACCTCAAAACCACCGGGAGCAGAGAACCTCTCAACAAAAACAGATTTATTTGGAGTTCTCTCAAGAAGTTCAAAGTCAACCTTATATAACTCAGCCATGGATTCGGTCGACCCTGAAATGTGAAGTACTGGTACCTCTGGTGAGAATTGAAGTGAAGCTTCTGTATTCTGATTGTCGAACTTTTGTGCTTGCGCATTTTGTGCAAACCAAGTTGAATTGTTTCTGCGGCCAGACAATTGAATTACTTGGTAATTCTTTTGATAGTTGCCGACTGGAGAGGCGTTATACAGTCTCTGTTCGACTGTTTTGCCATCTTCCGAACCTGTCATAATAAGAATGTTTCTGGTCGACACAGGGCGTCTGGGGCCTCTGTGGAACGTTGACTTTTGAAGCTGGAGATCCTTTGTGCCGTCGAGTCCTCGATCTGGTGCATATATATTAATATCTGTGCCGGCCCCGCCAGTGAAATCCGTCACGTCAACTACATTAACACCAGAGGCGGTAGCTAGCGCGCTAGCAACATTGCCCGGGCTGCCAATGGTATCCATCGTAAGCGTAATTTGGGTATCGCTTGAACCTTGTTTCGCAGTAATACCCAAGTCGTGGCCGGCTTGACCATTCCCCGATGATGCATATACAAAGC
>Ga0080013_1002876_pt1 | contig 19252 bp, 26 predicted proteins | sample ETNvirenome_6_85_FD_69236 | JGI IMG/M metagenome (GOLD analysis project Ga0080013, IMG submission 69236) | Marine viral communities from the Pacific Ocean - ETNP_6_85 (SPADES assembly) (version 2) | ecosystem: Environmental > Aquatic > Marine > Oceanic | place: Pacific Ocean | collected 2013-06-19 | reverse complement strand
TTGTGTAATGTAAGGTTGGTAAGCTCCAATACCAGAGCCTGCTAAATTATAAGCTTGTGTTTGATAAGCATCTTGACCCGCAACTTGCGGTGCAAATTTACCTGTATCCAACGGCGCTGCCGTCATTGCCGTTAATTGTTTTCCATAATCCTTTTGTAAATCTTCCACATATTGTGGTGGTAACATTTGTTGTTGTGATACAGCCATTATTTTTTACCTTTGGGTTGTCTTTGATGATGGTAATATTTCATTTCTTGTATATAGTTTTTCTTGCCTTTACTTCCTTTTACAAGTTTGGGTGATCGAACTTCCTGAGTTTTACCTGTTCTAGGATTTAGATGTTTTACTGTGTCTAAGTTTACATGTTTAAACTTTTTATCAGGCATCTTTTGAACTCGTTTTACTTGGTTTTTTAGTGAAAAATCTGATTTGGTTCTAATATGTCTAGGAATTCCCATAGCTTTTAAGGAACCTGCTTTGGCAATCCTTGATCCTATTATTTTTCCTTTAGATTTTATAGGTCCTGTTGCTCTTGAAGGACCCACTACAACTCCTTTATGTAATTTTTTCTGTAAAGCCTGTGATTCTTTAAATCCTTCTTTACCACGAAAAGCTTTTGCAACTCCTTTAGGTCCGCTAGTTCCTCTTAAAGGACCATAAGCTCCACCTTGTTTAAATCCTACACGTGTAAGTTTATTTCCTCTTAATGCTATATCACCCATTATACTACCTCGCTTAACCTCTCTGATACATCAAACATCTCTTGAGCGCCAGATAAACCTTGGGACTCTTCAGATATTTGACCACCTTGTTCTAAATTTTTCATCACATTTTCCATTATTTCTGCGCCTTTGTCAATGTCTCCACCGCCTGCGCCTCTCACAGCATCTGCTGTAAATACAAATTCGTTTTTACTTAATCTTGCTGGAACGTCATCAGCTTTTTCTTTACCACCGATAGGTACAAAGCCTCCATCGTTTCTATAATCTTTTTCCATGCCACCAAGGTCCATGAGCCCTCCTTCTTTAGCTCCTACTCTTCCACCATAAGCCTGACTTTCAATTTCTTCTAGAAGTTCTTTTTGTCTTTTTTCTTTTAAAATTTTATTTTTTTGTTGTGTTGTAAGCTCTTCAGCTGCAGCTTCGTCATCTGCCCAGAATTTCCACCAAGGAGTTGTATCTCCACCTTCAGCCATATACATTTGACCGACGTCTCCTTGACGATATAGATCTGCTTGTTTCATAATCTCTGTTATGCCTCCTAGTCTATCTTGCATAGCTGTTTTTCTAGCATCTTCCATTGTGTTTTCTGATGGAATAGATAAACCACCTTCATAGAATCCTGCTCTTCCACCTTGAGCCATAAGATCAAGATTCTTAGTTTCTCTAGCTCCTAAGAAAGGATATTTAATTCTAACTTCTTCTAATGCTTTGCCAGTTGGATCTCTGAATGCTTCTCTAACTTCTGCCCTAATGCTTTCAATATCTAAACCTTCTCCTCTTTTAATATCCTCTAAAGATTCCTCAGCTGGATTTTTAGCTGTGTACAATCCTGCTGCCGCTGATGCACCCAGAATACCTAAAATTGCTTTATTGTCTAAACCAAATTTTTTAATTGTGTTCCATAATCCTTTTGTAGTTTTAGTATCTCCAGCTGCTTTTTTCATTGTCTCACCTACAGGACCTAAACTATCTAGCTGGCTTGCTATTTTCTGTTTATCTGAAACTGTTTGTCCCATACTCATCGCAGGGTCGGTTGCAGATTTAGTTGCTCCCCATAACTGTGAGCCCGTAGTTGGAGAAGTAAAATAACTTCCAAAACCTGAACCAGTTCCTGAGTGAAACCCTTTTTGCATACCTGCTCCACCCATTTCTCTTGCTACGTTTCCCATAGCATAATTAAGTAACCCTGATTTAAGACCTTTACTTATACTTCCATGTCTATCAAACCCACCTAGGCCTGACATTACTCCTGCAATTGCAGGATTGAATGGTGCAACAAAAGGTGCTGCAACTTCTGCAATCTTTGCCGCTTCATTCGGGATTAATTTTCTAATTCGTTTTTTTATAGAACTTCCTAAACCATATTGTCTTCTTCCACCTAGACCCATGATTCCACCATAAGCTACAGGTTGTCTCATTTGAGGTTGAGGTTGTGCAGAACTCATTTGGCCTTCCGCCATAACTTGTTCTATAAACTGTTGGAAAGACATTGGTTCTAATCCTTGTTCTTGCATTTCAAATACATATTTCATGTATTCTTCTTTTAGTTGAGCTACCATTTGCTCTTGTCTAGGGTCTTGAGGTCCCTCATTACCTTCATATTTTATAGAAGGTGCTCCTGTTTCTAATGTATCTGATATTTGTATATCTGTTATTGCCATAATTTTGTCTTATTTTAATGTTGAAGCAGGGTATATTTCCTGATCTTATACTTTACTTTGTTTTTGCGAACAAATCAAGGGCTGGCATTATAACTTTTACATCCCTTCGAATGTCCTTTTCATCAATGCCTTGAGCCTTCCATTCCTCCTCGGTGTTATATTTTTCTCCTGTTTTAAGATTAGAAATAGTGGTTATTATTTCTTTGGGTTCTATTGTTTTCATTATGTGGTTATCTCCTTTTTAATGTTTAGGTAGCTAATAGCTACATCAAATGACGCTACATTACTTGCCTGAACTGTCAAAGTAGTACCTCCTTCTACCACCATTGGAACTGTTAATAATTCAGTAGTAGTATCAGCGGTTAATGCTGCTGATTTAATAGCTGTTATTGAGTTGTTTAATACTGTAACTGTAGGTGTTGAAGCAGATGTTACTTTAATAGATTTAATTATATAGGTCTCAGTGACTAAAGGATTTTGAACACTATCTGTTGTACCAAACATTGTGAGTGCAGCTCCCCCTGTATCATTATCTACACCGTAGAATTTATATTGATTTACAACTGCCATTATTCCATAAAGAAGCTTCTAGCTTCTATCTCCTGTTTTAATTCTTCTTGAAATGTAGTATTTAATTTTTCTAATACAGCATCTAAATCTCTTACCAAAGACTGAGCGACATCCTGTCTGTAGTCTTCACTAGCTCGGGTTAATGATTGAACTATTTTTGCCATGTCTCTTCTTCAGTTGAGCCTTTTCTTTTAGCTTGGTTTGATAAAAACATATTAGCTAGATGAGCGAGAGGATTATAATCCCAGGTACCTGTTTTAATAAGCTTCCCAAGAGTATAAATATCTAATCCTTTTTGTGCAGTGTTAATATTTTTAGTAGTTAAAAGATTATTATCGAGAATACCTGACTGAGCACTATTTCTTAACCCACCACTTGTACTGGTACCCGGAGATATATTATCCCCTGCAGCCAGACCTGCTGTAAAAAACCCAGTCCTTCCACCTTGAGCTAGTGCCATAATTCCTCCAAGAGCTGCCTCAACTCTACTTCCATAAGTATCCGTCCAGTCTCTTGCGATCTCTGGTTCGTTGGCCCATAGGTATCTTCTTTGCTTCTCTGATTTGAAAGGCATTATCGTCTTCCTCCTGCATGTACATCTAACCTAAATGTGCCTAATTTCCAATTAGAATCTACTGCAGTATTAGATATTTTCACTGCAACCGCTCTGCCTCTAGCTCTACAAGATTTATACTGGGTAGAAGATGTAATGGTGAATGGTCCTAGTGATGAACTAGCTGCTGTGTCATTTGGAAAATCTCTTAAGTCTAATTCAACAATAGTATTCCCTGCCTGAGTTAAAAAGTCTGGCAAAAATCTACTTACTCTCATTATATATTCCCCATCTCCTCTAAAAGTAATTCCCTGTTTTTGATCTTGAGTAATGTCAAAATCTCCCGATAATATATTAGCAGGAATAGCTGCTGTTGTTCCTATTTGAACTTGATTAACTCCTGTTTCATGCTCATAGTAATAAGTAACTCCATCACTGTTTCCAGTCACATCAAAAGATGTATCTGTATCGGCATCATAATTAGCGGCATGAGGTAAACCAAAAATAGATGAGTCGATCCACGCCGTTCTTGGAAAAAGAGAATTAGCATTTGTGTACCAAATAGGTCTATTGATTGTTGAATCTAAATAACTGTATATGACACATCTATTATTAACATTAGAATCTGAAGTAGGATAGAACCACAATACTTCCCCAAACAAGTTATTTAATCCACAATAAATCATTTGATTAGAAGTTTTATTTAAATCATCATAAACATAGTCTTCTACTAAACAGTCTAAGGATTCTAGCTTACCTGTAAATCTAAAGAAACCATTTTCAGACATCCAGTACGCAGCACCATCAACCTCAATCGATGCATTTTTTCCAATCAATCCACAATTGGTCCCTACTTGCTCATAGGCAAAAGTAAAGGGCTGACCTACAAAACGCATGGTAAATAATGAGGTATCTGTCCATACGTAAATTGTATTTCTCCCTAACTTAGCTCCCATGATCCGTGAGCCGGCAGCCAATCTTTGTGTGCCAGCGCTATTGATTGCAGTAGGTGCCCAAGTGTTGATATCCTCCTGAGAAGAGAATCTTATAAACATATCATCTTGTGTTGATGTTGTTCCAATTGTTGTTTCTGTTCCAAATAAAACTAAGTGACGATCAGGGGTTGATACAATCATATCTCTAGAAGCTGTGGGTGCTCCCGATATGATGGTTGCTCGTGTGGCTGTTGCATTGGATGCATCTGCATCCCATTCAAATACAGCTCCATTACAAATTAAAGCAATAGCCGTAGTACCTAAATTATCTAATGACCATAAACCTGGTTCAGCAACTTTATCAGTTGAAGCTGCTGCTTGGCCCCATGCAGCATAGTCACTATAATTAGTAACCGTGGCTCCATCAGAGTGGGCGGCTCTTGTTGTTCCTCGAGCAGCTCTGCTTATTCCTGTTAGATCACTTCCTGAAACTCCAGTATAAGAAATTTCTTCCGTGCCAACTAAAATATAATTCGTTCCTGTTGTTGGAAATCCAGTTACTGAATCTAAAGTAATACTCGTTCCTGATCCTCCAGTTCCATAAACATTGTCTCCTAAAGCTCCATCTAAAGTGTTTGTTTGAGGATTGGTAACTGTTCCACCAAACTGAGATATACCCCAGCCGTAAACTCCAACTTGATCAGCCGGACCAACGTGGTAGTATCTATAATAAGTTATTCCTCCAGAAGTTGTGGCTCCTGAGTCAGTTTCAGTAGCTCCCGCATTAATAGTAATAGTTGTATTAGTAGGTGCAGATAACACCATAAATTTTTTTTCACAAAAAGTATTATCATCAAAAACAGAATCAGTGATTGAAGAAAAAGTAGAAGCAGCCCCAAATAAAATTATATCTCCAGCAACCATACCATGAGCGGAACTAAAAGTTATTGTAACAGTTGTGTCTCCATTAGTAGTAGTAAATGCACTGGTAATTGCTGTGCCTGATGGATTAGTTAAAGGATGGATATCATAATAAACTCCCCCTGAATAAACATATAAAATTCTATTAGTACCCAAGAGGGCATATTTAATACCTTCTTTATTAACCATATGATGAAGAGCTCGCGTAGGACCTGTTAATTTCTTGTCTCCGAGTGAGGACCAACCCCCTATTTTTTCAGGTGTACCATATCTAAAACGAACATTTTCCCCACCCGTCCATTGAGCTTCTGCTCCTGTGGGCGTTTTTTGTTTATTAAATCCTGGTAAAAATCCTATCTTCTGAAGCATATTATTCCTATTTTAAAGCTACTTTACTAAATTATGCCCAGAAATCAACGTCATATTATTTCATAGTCGGAATATTTTTCTATTATATCTTCTGGTAAATAATCACGTATATCATATTTTTGACGTTTAATTTGATCGATTCTTATTTTGTGGAGATTTTCAATCCCATCCTGATAGTATACATCATTAACATTAAACTGCTTTAACTCATTATAATGTTTTATTTTAAATCCTATAAAGGCACTTAAATCTTTTAAGAACCTATCCGTGTTATTAACTAAATCATCATAGGAAAATATTTTATAATCTTCTTTTTCTTTAATTAAATTTTTAATACTCCATATGTTTTTTCCAGTTATACCCTCTGTGCTCATTAATTCTTCAACATATAAGTGAATATTTTCTTTAGTATAAATACCATTATCAATCTGTAATTTTGCAAAAGATGCAATACATTCAATAACTGGTCTTATTAATATAATAAATTTTGGTTTTTTAATTAATTGTTTTATTATATTTAAGTTATCGGGTGTGCCCCAAGGCGCTCTGTCTATGATTACTTCTGCCTCCCAATCTTTATAATAACTCCCTATAATTGTTTCAATCACATTGTTTAAAGATTGGTGATCGGGAAAATTTTGAAATACATCCTTGTTTTTTAATCCACATAAATAATATAAAATCTCTGGAAGTATAGAATTAGCGGTAACTTTTATATTTTTATTTTGATTAATAATCGAACTAAACAAAGTATTACCAGCTCTAGGTATGCCACATAAAAAAATTATTTTTTTCACTCGTCCTCTTTAAACCAAGGCTCGTCCTTTTTAAACCAAGGAGGTAAGCCTAGATGTGGACGTTTGTCAAACATATTATCCTTAGCTCCCAGTGTTTTTCTATTATGATAGTGAAGAAATACTTGAATACATTCTTTGCCTTTGAATTTCTCTCTCCAGTGTTCTATTTCACAGCCACTATAAACCAGCATATCTCCTGGTTTTAAATTTACTTTCAGACCTTTGTTAGGATTTTTTATAAGTCTTTTAGATTCTTCAACAAAGTCCTCTGCACTAGGTTTGACACTTGATTGTCCTGTCGGATCTAAGAAGATTGGCCAATGATCACCCCCAAGATTCATCGTGGCAGAAATCTCAGCACCAAATCTATCTTTGTGTCTGTGAAGGAGATCCCCTTTTTTATACATTCTTGCGTAGCTATAGTTGGGAGTTAGTTTTAAACCTGTTGTTTTTTCCATAACAGGTTGGATTTTTAACAATAAAGTTTCCATAGCAATATCTGCATAAACTGAATAGGTATTATAGCATTGCTTATCTTCAAAAGTTCCCATCATTCTTTCAAAAGGAGAAAGATACCGGTGCTGTAGCATAGTAATATAAACTTGTTTTTTTATTTTAAAATAATTAGCAAAGAATCCAGCTAAATCTTTTGATATAGCTTGACGAACAATTGTATATTTTTTACTTTTAAAACTCATGAGTATTCAATATTTCCACTTACAATTAGTTTTTTATTATCTCTCGCTGGAACAGATTCATGTGGCAATGCACCAAAAAATATTACACATTTTCCAGGTACCGGTTTTGAATCAAGATAGCGATCATAATAAACATAGGGATAACCTAAATTGTAGAATCTAGTGGCTCCTGAGTTACGACCTCCATCAATATACAGAACAAAAGAATAAGCACTCTTTTTAATCTCGTGTACATGAATGTTATGGTAATCTGCTATTCCATATTTTTGAATCCATACTTCTTTAAAAATATGTTTTTTCTTATCCAAAAGTTTTCCTACTTCGGTAACGTACATGTGTAAATAATTTTGTATTTCATTTCTTAAATCTTCTGGTAAAGCTTCATAAAAAGTTGTGTTTAAATCATTATATCTCTTCACTGAATATCTTTTTATTTTGTTAAATAATTTTTTATCTATATTTAAATTTGCATAAAATATATCTTGAACAAAAGAGGTATGTGTTATCTTAAACATCTTTAGCCATTTGTTTTGGAACTGCTTGTATATTCCAATGGATAAATCTAAAAGGTGTTTTACCATAATCTACACTGTACTCATGCTCCATATAACCTGGAAATATAATTAAAGTGCCAGGTTGAGGTCTATAATGAACTAGATCATGCCCTGGCCAAATACCTTTAAGATCTGGTTTCATATGTAATTTAGTTGCTCGTGCTCCTGTTTTAGGTTCATGAAAAACAGGCATAGAAGTTTCTGGTCCACATTTTAAAAAATAAAAACCTGACACATGTTGGTTCCAATGTACATGAGGTGAATGATGTCCTCCTCCTTTTTTAGCAAACTCTTGCACCCACATTTCAGAAAACAATGTTGTGTATTTATGCATATCATATCCCATATTATCTAAAAACTCCCAAGACTTATTGCCAATATACTCTCTAAAATCTATAAAATTATTATCCTGTAATAAGGTTGTTGAATGATAGCTCGTTGCAAAGTCACCATAATATTTTATATAATCTTTATTTCTTTTCTTTGCTTCAATAATATATTTATTGGAAGCCTTATTAAGACTTTTTATATATTCTGGTCTGTGTTCTGCCCAAATAGGTGTAGAAAAATAATTATGTTTTTCCATGTTATCCTATCGTCCGTTTCATTTCTGGTACGGGAAATTTTACTTGCTCTGTATCCCGTCTATAAATTTGATGGATAAAAGATACTAAAGTCAATCTACCCTCTGAGACATCTTTATCAAAAAAACCATCCCCTGAATGCCATTGATGTCCATCATAAAGAACTAATCTATTAAAACAACTGTCGATCTGTAAACTTTTTTCAAATCTTGAATTATTTTTCTGTAAAGCATTATAAAATTTTTTATCAAATTTTTTATTATTGAGAAAATAATCTGTTCTGATTTTATTAGCTTCTACATCTATGGATCTATGAAAAAATTTTGGTTTATAAATAGAAGTCCCACATCCTTTATGCTGTGATAAATATATTACAGAAGATAGTTGAGTAGTTGTATCTTTATGAATCCATCCTTCTTTAACATCTTCCCCATAATCAACAAGTTGAAAAAATAGGGATGCCACCCAAAATAACTGATTATAGGTGTCAGGATATATAAGACGCATTATTTTAGTCGTTGCAAATTGAAAAAAGTCTTTGTCAATATGAAATATACTCTTTGTGCGTTTTCCTGGCCATATGCCCTCGGGATCTTTTTTATAATCTAAACCCGATGCAAACTTAACTACTTTATAAGGATCATCAAAAAAATTATCTACTGTATAAGTTGGAAACAACATTATTTAAATGGATAACCTAGATACCAAGAAACTAGACTATATCTCCTTCCTTTCGTTACCGGTTTAACTCTATGCCATAGGTGTGAAGGAAACACAACAATAGAACCTTTAGGCAATATTTCTTTACATTGTATTTTATGTTTTGCTTCATCACGCATATGAGGGGGATAGTTTTTAAAATCAAATTCTAGCTCTCCGCCTTCATATTCTGATCCATCTGTTAATTGGCAAGTCATAGATAGTTTTCGAATTTTACCGTGATCAGGTCCTTCTTTTTCATAAGGTTTATCCCAACTATCACAATGCCAATCATAATATTGATTTAATTTATATTTAGTAAATTGACATTCTTCTGACCAATCCCATTGAAAATTCCAACCCGCCTTTTTATTTGCCATATGAACATAGGGATTTAGTTCTTTATAAATCCAAGTATCCTTTAACCAAACTATGTCAGAATGTCTTTTTCTTTTTAAATTTTTAATTTCATCTTCAGTTAATTCCTTATTAGTAAAATTACCTGTTCGTGCTAATTTATCTTGGTGAGATAAACCATATTTAATTACTTCATCACAGATCCTTTCAGGAATTGCTGATTTAAAATACCAATAATAATTTGTAAGGTTCATATGTCTTTATAAAAGAATTTATATCTTTTTTAAAGATAAAGTAAAGAGAAATAAAAAGAATTGATCTAGATCAATTATTTAATATTAAAATACCAATAATAATAGTTTAAGTTCATTTTTTTTTTAAATAAGTTATAAATAATATAGAATTTAATTGTTCTGATCTATTTTTATCAATGTGATATTTTAAAGTTGAAGGGAAAAGAATAAAATCATTGTTATTTAAATTCATCTCTTTTACACAACCTTTAATTCTATTATTATTATATTCAATTATGATTCTACAAGAATCTTTTCCAACATTTACTCCATATAAACAAACGTAATCTGGAGATTCTGTTGGATTCATAGGATTCATATGGTTCATAGGTTTAGAACGCTCATGGGGAAAATAAAAATCTGATTCAGTACCAAGCTCCTGTAAAATAATATTATGTTTAATAAAAATATGTTCCCTAATATAAGCTCGTAATTTATCTAATTCTCTTGAAAAAGGAGTTTCCTTAATTTCTTCAGTGACCCCCTCTTGTAACATATGATGAAATATTGTTTTTCGATCAATCTCAAAATACTCAGGCATTTTAATTTGACCATGATAAACAGCTATCTCAGATAGTAGAATCTTTCTCATAAAAAATTATAGATGTATATTAATACTATACTGGATCTTCGTCAACAAAAACCCAACCTTGGGTATTATCTGCTTGATGAGCGGATTCGCTCCATTCATACCATTTAGGGCATTTGTCAGCGTCAAATAAAATTTTATTTTCTGCCTCTTGTTCAGCCGTTAAGGCTGGGGGATCCCCGAGAGGTGATTCCCATTTGGCTGTTGAAGTATTTTTTACCCAAGAACCATATGGTTGTGGTTCCCAAAAAATTTGATTTGTCGCATCCCATATAAAGCTTATGCCAGCATAGTTTCCTCTAAATGCTTTTGATTGATCATCAGATAAAACAGATAGACCTTCTTCGTTAGTGCTATAATATTGATTACCACGTGTATTGTAAGAAGTTTTAATCCAAAGATGAGCTGGCCAATTATTATGTTGTTCAAGATATGCTTGACCAATAGATTCAGTTTCAGTGCCTTCTTCGTCTTTACAATCTTTATCAGCAAGTGTTAAGACTTGTAAAACAACATTTTCTTCAGAAATTTTTGCAAAATGTGCCATGATATTAAGATTGATATTTGTATCGTATCACTACGACTCCACTTCCTCCAGCACCTCCAGGATAGTTATCGCTATATCCGCCTGAGCCGCCGCCTCCGCCGCCGCTATTAGCTTGACCAGCACCGCCAGAATTTTTTCCACCGTTAGCTGCACCTCCGCCGCCGCCTAGGCCACCAGCTGGTTCTCCGCCGCCGCCTCCGCCGCCGCCTTTAGTTATTCCACCTGTAATAATTTCTGTTGTAGCTGCTTGACCACCTGGACCACCATTTTTAGCTCTTGGTGGACCACCAAGTGCATTACTACCAGTGTTAGTAGCGCCTCCGCCACCTCCACCTGATGAAGTTGCTCCAGCACCGCCGCCACCACTATTTCCTTGTGCCGGACTGGTAGGAGGAGAATTTCCTGATCCTCCTGGACGTCCGCCGCCGCCGTCGTTGTCAGCTGATCCGCCGCCACCGCCTGAGCCGCCATCTAATCCTGCTTCTTTTCCTTTTGATCCTCCGCCACCGCCGGCTGAAGTTATTGGAAATGCGCTTGAAGCTGATCCACATCCACCGTCACCGGTTCCTGGACTTGAAGAGCCACCTGCGCCAACTGTAATTGGATAACCTGTTGCTGCAACTGCTACAGCGCAGCCACCTGCAAGTGGACTTGCAGTATAGCAACCTGCTGCTGCACTAGGGGATTCTCTAAATCCTCCTGCGCCGCCTCCTCCGCCACCATATCTACGAGATCCTCCACCGCCAGCTCCACCCGCCACTACGAGCCAAGTTACACTGTTAGAACCATCTTCATCTCCTGCGCATGATACGCAAAAGGTTCCGGGACTATTAAATGTGTGCATTTTATAAGCACCACAAGTGGTTATACAACCTCCTGTAGCTGTTACGAATTTTGCCCCCGCACCTCCAGCTCCAAAGCCTAATACTTGATAACCAAAACCTCTAGTTTTTGGTCTAATTGTTCTTTTCTTATTTCCTTTTACATTAGGAAAGGATCCTAGTTTTATATCTCTCATATTTATTCCTCTTATGCGTCGTTCGCTAAATCCGTAGTGAAGAATAATCTAATTCCTAATACTCTTGCATCACCCGTAAAGGTATCACTACCATCGGCTGCATCTCTATATAATTGGAAGTATGTTTGTTCTCCGACTGCGGCTGCTGTAATTGTTACTGCGCCACTTTCTGAGGTAATTTGTTGATCTTCAACTGTTCCTATACCTGCATCTGTGACTTCTACACCTGTTCCATAAGCAACGTCAATAGTATCACTGTCGCCACATGAAACTCCTTGTAAACCAAAAATACAATCTCCTGTGTTAGTACTACTTGGTGCCCAATAAACTTGGTAAGTTACGGTTCCTGCGTTCCATGATTTAGGAAACGCAACTGAAAATTGTGCATATTCAGCTGTGCTAGCATCAAAATCTAAAACTTTCATATCTGGTCTAGTAGCTGTTGTTTCAACTTGCTGTGCATCAGCACCATTAGTTGTAGCTCCATACATAGCAGAAGCTGGAATCCACATAGTTTCTTTTCCTGCAATTTTAACTGCAGCAACTGTTCCACCAGCGTCTTCAGCTTGAATAACTCCAGTTCCTTTTGTTTGTAAAGCAATACCTATATTTGAATCATCTCCTGAAGCAGTGATTGTTGGGTTATTACCTGTAGCAGCATTAGCTAATGTAATTTCATTAACAGCAGAACTTGTAGCTGTTAAAAGAGCTAATTGAAGTCCATTTGTATCTAAAATGGAAGTTCCAATTTTAGGAGATGTTAAAGTTTTGTTTGTTAAAGTTTGTGTACCAGTAGTAGTAACAAATCCTAAATCAATAATGTTTGGATTACTTCCTGATCCTGTACCATAAACTATTTTAGAAGATGTATCACCACCTGTAAATGCAACACTAGATCCTGTACCACTCACATATTTAAATGTAACAGCTTGAGAACCTGTTGTAGAATTTTTAAGGACATACATTTGTTGTACGTCAATTGGAATAGTTACATTTCTTGCACCTGTAAGTGCACCTGTTAAATCTATTACTCTGTGAGCAAGAGTTGCTCCAGTTGAACCATCAGAAACTGAAAGATCTGTATCTCCAGAATCAGAGACTGCTTGAGTAGTATAACCACCAGCAAATTGTTCGATGATTTCTAAGTTTGTATTGGTTTTTGTTCCCCATGTACCGGCGTTCTCACCAGTTGCCATTTTTTCAACACCTAATGGTGTATATGTTGAAGCCATAATTTATCTCCTGCTTAAGTTGTTATTTTTAATTTGTTTTATACATAATGTCAATAACATATATTTCTTATGGTGGAGTAACTTTACTCCAACTACCGCCTTGTGTAGCTGTTTTTTTACTCCAACTACCACCCTGGCTTGGAGTTACTTTTTCCCATGCTATTGGACCACCAATCTGTCCTAGACTAATAGTAGCAGAAATACCAGTTAATCCCATAACCATTTCTGTTGGAGAAATTGATCCTACTCCAGTAGTTGCTACTCCTGCAGTTGATAATCCTATAGCCATTTCTGTTGGAGAAATAGATCCAACTGCACTCGTTGCTCCTACTCCACTTATATTAAATATTTGTGCATCACTAACATCTAGCGATCCTACAGAAGAAGTAGCATCTACTCCTGTTAATCCCACTGCATCTGCTGGTGTAATCGCACCGACTGAAGCCGTAGCGCCTTGACCACTTAAACCTATTACCATTTCAGTTGGTGCAATTGCTCCTACTGAAGATGTTGCTCCTACTCCACTTAACGAAACCGTTGGTGATAATATAATAGTTGGTGTACCTAGACTTGAAGTAGCACCTACTCCTGTTAAACCCATTACGTCTGCTGGTGCTAAATAATACTCACCACCCCAACCAGTTGAGTCAGATCCCCAAGTTTGATATCCCCATCCTACATTTGGAAGAGATGCTGTAAGACCATCAGGAGCTGTTATTTCTAAAGTTAATCCCGATTCACCCCAGTTTTCTACACCATAAGCATCAGATCCCCATCCTGCATTTATTTCAGTTGTGACTGTTGCAGTTCCTAAAGAAGAAGTTAATCCAAAACCAGTTTCAATAATAATGTTTGGATCATAACTATCGCCCCATGGTTCTTCACCATAAGCATCACGACCCCATCCTTGTTCAGCATAAGCTACTACATCGCCAAGAGATGTTGTTGCTGATAGACCAGTAAGTTCTGCTGAATTATTATCTTGTTCACCCCAAAGACCTTGCCCCCAGGTTGTGCCGGTTCTGTTCCAAGTATTAGCCATAAGGACTTACTCCCTATGCTATACGAATTATCGCTGTAGTTGCTGCTGCTGCAGGGAATTGAATTGTAAATGTTCCACTAGATACAGTTTTATCACCACCGAATGCTACTGCACAAACTGATGCGTCTGTTGAATGTGAATCATTAAAAATTAAACATCCGTTAGCTGTGAAAGAAGCTGATGTCCAAGAAACATCTGCAAAATCGCAAACTGCAGTTGAAGAATCTAAAGTTGGTGTAACACTTGTTAATGCTTTTCCTTTAGCACTATAAGCTGATCCAGAAGTATTTGTTATTTCATTACTTGAAGAATAAGCTGTTGTACTCGCTCCTAAAGTTGCAGAACTTGTGTATAAAGCTAAATTAAAAGTATTTCCAGTAGTAGTTGTAAAATTATGTTCTGCTTCTAAGATTTCTTGCTTAAAGCTATTACAAATTGCCGATGTTATTGCCATAGTTTATCTCCTAATTACTGATTCGCAGATTCAATTGGTATACGGATAGTACCGTCTGTATAATCATCTCGTCTACGTCTCCCAATTTGCACTCCTGCAAATTTTTGTAGTTCAGTTTTATACTTATTTTCATATAGTGTCAACATATCCATTGGACCTTTTAAATAACTATAAGCCTCCACCAGGGAAGCATAAAGTAGCCCTTGTGGAAAGTATTTACTTATGTAAGTTCCACTTGTAGCAGTTCCTAATCCTGTTGGCACTATATTTCCATGTATATTTATTAAATAATTAGCATCAGGTGTAGGAGCCATTATAATATTTCCTGATGTAGTTGAGCCAGTTCCAGTCGCTCCTCCAAACATAGCATAATATTTAGGTAACCCTGTAGTATCTTGCCCTGTAGATCCACCTTCAGGACCAGTTAATTCTCCCACATATTCACTTATAAAAGTTCTATCTCTTTTTTGAAGCCAATATGTTCTACCTGTTCTAGAAGAAGTAGAATTAAAAAGTTCAATACCTCTTACAAAAACCATACCTGCAGGAACTCTAACAGTTTGAACATCTGCGGCTAAGGTTCCTTCATACTCCACTCTATCTGAATCCATAGGAACATCATAAAAAATTCTATATTCTGCATTTTCTATAAATCTGCCTAGAAGAGCACCACTAAAAACAGTACTATCTACTTCAGTATAACTTCTAATGTCCGATTCTAATTCTGAAAGTGTATATCCAGCCATAATTATTCTCTATCATTCACGGGTCCAATTGTACACAGAAAACCGCCTCCTGTATCAGTACTACTTGCATTTGAAACAAGAGGTACTGTTAAAGAATTATATTGAGTTTCGGTTGATGGTTGACCTACTGTATTAACTGTTGTTGCAACTGCTGTTGCTAAATATGAACCAAAAACTTTTGCACCGCTTGAATGAGTTCCCGCTGTAGTATTAGTGGGAGTTACTCCTTTATAAGGAGCGGCTGTACCCCTAGTACACCCAGTTAAATCATTACTTGATTTTCCAGTATACTTAATAGTTTCATTAAAATATTGTCCATAAGTAGAAGAACTTGAATCCTGATCCACTTTTTCTATTACAATATATCCAGAGCTTGGAAACTCACTTGCATCCGTCAAAGTAACAGTAGTAGCAGAATCAGATATATCCCCGTTTAAAGTAGTCTCTAATTCTAACGTTGTTATTGCAACACCGCCCACGGGACTTTTAACTTCTCTAAATCTTACATAAGTTGTTCCAGCATTAAAACCATTACTTGGAAAAGAAATACTTAAGGTTGTTGAAGAAGCTGTGGTTGTAAATGGATTATATGGTAAAAGATCTTCTGTTGCAAATTCTGTTCGTGCAGGTTTAGCATGTTCTAAAGCTTGTGGATCTGCACCGTGTGGTCTTGGTGAAACTTGTGGTTGCTTAGGTTCATATTCAGAATTATGTACCCATGCACCAGTCCATTCTTGAACCATTTCTCTGTATGGAAATGCGGCTCCAGAACGATCTGAAATCATTAATGAATATCTACCTCTAGAAAATTTTCCCATTATATATTTGGATAATAAGTTTTCGGTGTAATATACGTACTCGCTGCTGATCCATCCTCCGCTAAAGCTCTTGCTAATTCATCTTCATAAAATAATTTTAATTCTTGTGTTCTTTGTGGTGCATATTTTTGAGATAAATAAAATGATAAACCAGCAACCATAGAAGGAACAAATCTATAAGGAGCATCAGTTGCATTTGTATAAGCTCCTACGTCTTGAATTCTTTTAACAAAATAAATGTGCATATCTTTAGATGCAGCTGTAGAATTAGGTGTTGGGTAAATTGTAATTGTAGTCTTATCTACAAATCTTTGTACCCAGAATTGACTGGGAGTTCCTTTAGTTAATTTGTTAGAAAAAGCTGCATAAGTTGATCTTGCAACTTTTGTCATAGGTAAATCAGTTTGATCAGTTTCAGTTCTATCAGTTCTATATTGAGCAGATAAAACATCAGATAATCCATAAGTAGAAGCACCAGAAGTTCCACCTACTGTAACAGAAGATGTTCCATCATCTGATGATCTATAGAAAGTATACTCTGCTTGACCTTCAATTAAATCAACATTGGTATCACCCACTTCCCAAAAGTGGATTCCTCTATTACCCCATTCTTGAAATAAAATATTTAATGATCTTCGTGCGCTATGAATTTGATGTCCAGCAGATCCTACTAAACCTATTCTCTCATAAGCTTCTGAAATGATATCGTCAATTGAAAAATTCTTTTCAAATGTGTAAGAGCCTGATGTTGTATTTGCCATCTAAACTCCTATCCATAGAATACAGTAACTTTATCTACATTACTTAAAGTTGCATATCCACTTGTTCTACACAAAAGTCCATCTCCTGGAATTATGATATTACCAGATAATGCTTCTCCAGCACTGGTTCCACCAATACCAATATCAAAAACAGCAATAGAAGTTCCGCTAGAACCCCCGTCTTTAATTGTAATACTGCCAGCGGCTCCATCACTTACGTACCAGATTCCTAAAATTCTACAAGGTCCAGCAAAAATTGCAAAAGAAGCCGTTCCTCGAGTAGCTTTTACATTACTTACATATGTTCCCATATTTTCTCCTTAAAAGGAGCTCCCGAAGGAGCTCCCTAGTTTTTAACTATTAACTATCAGCAAAAGGTGTTGCTTCGGTACCTGTACCGATCAACATTGCTTCTACTAAATAAACGTTGTCTTCAAGTGCAGTAATAGTAACTGTACTACCTTTATCTCCACCTGTAGTTCCACCGTTCATGCTGATAACATCATTAGATGACGCTGGTGCAAATGTACTATTTGTACCGTCTGCTACGTTCACAACAGTTGCGTGACCAACAAATTTGTCAGTTCCGTCTGTTTTAATATCGCAATCTGTACAATCTGTGCCTACATAAAATTTGTAAACAGCACCTAACTGATTATTAGCATTTGGATCATTAGATCCAGCTGATGCACCTTTGCTATCTGCTTTTATTGTTGGAAGTGTAATTGCACCATCTGCATCATTTACTTTAATAACTTTTCCTGCATACGAAGCAAAAGTTAATGTAGTTTCCGATGTGATGTTTGCCACTTCATCAGGTCCTGCAGCAATAAATCCTCTTAAAGATTTTACTGGTCCTGAAAATGTTGTCATTGCCATAATTATCCTCCTAGTTTTCCGAATACTGTCTCTAGGCCGTCGACTATACGCGTCAGTATTCTAATTAATTGTATAGTGATTAGTTTATATAGTAGATTTATATAGAGTGCAAGAGGTCCTTGCAGAAATACGTTATTTCAGCGATGTGGCGTTTATCTAAGTAGCCACAGAAACTTGGGCGGCAGCATTATCAATTGCATTTTCTCTATCTGCAATCTTACGTTCCTCGGCTTTAATCTCAGTGATAACATTTTTAATAGCGTTATCAATTTCGACCATATTGAGAGTATATTTACCACTTTGCTCATACTCCAACTGCCACTTCAACTCCAAGGACCGTTTTTCTTTGTACAGCTCTTGTACCATCAACAACCTCCTCATAGGTTATTCTGTGGGGACTGTCTTTAAACATTCCCGTTGATTCCCACTTTATACTCTTTTCTCCAATTTTGTCAAGGATAGAGTTTTCAATAGATTCAGCATTATCGTCAGCTCCTACTTCAAAAGAAGCATAGTGATCGTAAGCCCATATTTTTACTAGGAATTTCTTCATTTTCTCACCGTATTTAGAAAATGTGGCGGAACTGTGTCCCGCCACAAATTTAATTTAGATTCTACGCACCTTCAACGCCGTAGATACCTCTATAGTCCGATGCGCCAAAAACGTATCTTTCTCTAGCTTTGTATCTAACGTTACCAGTATCGAAATCACCTTCCATTGAAGTTGTCAATGGAGTTCTCTCAAAGTGTTTCATACCATTAGGAACGTCCGTAATCACATACCATGAATCAGAATCATTTAAGAAATGGTTTACTCTGTATCCTTGAGGAACCATTCCCATAGAGTTGACTGCATTGATGTCATTATCTGCTGTAGCAGTTCTACCTTGAGATTTTAATAATCTCTCAGCATTAAACTGGTTAGCAGATGGGACTATCATCTTCACGCCTCTAGCAGCGATTTTTAAACCTCTTTCATCAGTCATTGCAGCGATATCAATCAGTGCTTGCTCTAATGAAGTTTCGTTTAAATCCGCTTGCGTAGTAAGTGTGTTCGAACAAGCCCCAGCTATAGTAGTGTGGTTTGTTGAGAACAAAGAAACAGTATCACCAGTTTTAAATGTTGCTACCGAAGGTAGACCATTATTTAAAGGTGAAGCTGCTTTTACTTGTTTAGCGTTTGACATAGATCTTGCTAATGCTTTTGTATATCTAGAAGCTAGTCTATCGTAGAGATTATCTTCGATAGCTTCTTCAGTTATAGCGAAAGCAAGCGCGATCGTTTCCATTGTGTAACGAGCAGTGTAAGTCTCTTGAGCGTAATCATAATTCACTCCTTGACCTTCTGCTTTTACATCAGCGTTAGCGAATCCTGCTAACATTACTTCCTCTTCGAAAGCTCTGTCAGATGATTCGGTTACGTATATTTCGGCAGACTCATTGTCATACCGTT
>Ga0080013_1002873_pt1 | contig 19284 bp, 38 predicted proteins | sample ETNvirenome_6_85_FD_69236 | JGI IMG/M metagenome (GOLD analysis project Ga0080013, IMG submission 69236) | Marine viral communities from the Pacific Ocean - ETNP_6_85 (SPADES assembly) (version 2) | ecosystem: Environmental > Aquatic > Marine > Oceanic | place: Pacific Ocean | collected 2013-06-19 | reverse complement strand
CGAGCCGCGGAGCGGCTCGTCGGTTTTAGTTATGGACGAACTAAACTTGGATTGTCATATTGTTCCTTGGTCATTGGTATGCGTTGATTGCTTAAATGATTAACCCATCGCCAATTCGATGTCATTCCAGTTTGCCAATCATAATCATAATCTTTAGCCCACGCATTTTCTTCAGTTAGTCTAATAGGCTCAACTATTCTGCCGAAGTGATTGAGCGCCATCTCGCCAAACTTCTCATACCAATCGCGTTCACAATTCATTGAACACGCATTGCCACCAAGATAATGAAAGCTTGATCTTCTTCTAGTCTGATAATACTTGGCGCCTTTCGGTCCTCGTATTCTATCTTTAGTTTTATATTGATGACACTTTGGTCCTTGGCAATATTTCATAGCCATTAATGCACACTCTCTTTCTTCATCTCTTGAAAGTCTTGCCACTCTCTTGTTTCCTTAATCATCTTATTTACTTTAGGCATAATTAAGAGCAACATTATCCAAGACATTTCTTCATCTGTGAAGTGTCCACTATTCATAACATTCTCAACTCGTTTTATGCTTTCTTCATTATTACCTTTAACTTGCCAAATATAATCAACTGCACTCAAAAACCTAGAATGAAGCCAAGGTGGAAGTCTATCGTCAACTGCTCTTTTTATTTGTTTCATAGTATCTCCCAGTTAGTTGCGTATCTATAACCTTGTTTTTCAATATCCCAATAATGTAAAAATGGTTTATTGTCTTTTTGTCTTTTTCCAATACCTCTACAAGTATCAGTAATAATGCCAAATCTTCTGACTTCTTCACCATCTTGTTTTGTGTATTTGATTTTGAACTTTTTATTTACGTCCATCTTTCGTCCTTTCGTTAGTTGTTATTAATGTTGGGATAATAACACATTATCCCAACATCTGTCAATGCTATATTTGTTCCCTCTCTTTCATCTCTTTTTTCCACATAGCAATTTTTTGTTCTCGGCTTATGTTTTTATTCTTCATACTCTTTAACATTTCAGCCGCATTTTTAGGATTGTAAAGAGTTAAGCCAGTTGAGTTAGTTCTGATTATTTCTGCGTCATTTAATTTCAATCCGCTTTCAGTTGCAAACTCAATCGCTTCGTCAAGATATTTATAACCTTTGATTACATCTTTAACAAATTTGCATTGTTTCAAAATGCTCTCAATCCATTTTTGGTGGCAAGTTATTAAATGTCCTTTTTTAGATTGCCAAAACATTAGAGTATCATATTCCTCTTTTGAACAACCGATTGATCTATCTCGGCAATACTCTCGCCCAATTAAATCTAAAACATAATCATTGTTCCACTCTCTTGAATAAGAGGTTTGATTTTCTCTACCACCATTCGTTCCAAGATATTTGTCATTTGCGTCACAAACTTTGGTTTGGTGTGGATTGCTTGGTTTGTCTTTCATCTCAATATTAATATCTGGATTGCAACCCTCTCGCCCTTTTAGTTCATCTCTAAAATAGGCATAACCAAAATCCTCATTACGAGAATTTTCATCTCCATTAATATTGCCATTTAGACGAAAATCAAAATGACTTTCAATGTATTTGTCTTTCATTGTTACTTTGTCATTTTCATCTCTATCCTCTACTTGACCTTGATAGCCAAAATGGAAGCAACTATCTTTTGCGATAGTATCTACATTTTCAAATTTGTTTTGTAGATGATATGCCATTTTAACATCTTCTGGAGTATAGTGTCGTCTAACTATTTGATGTGCAAGTTGCCAAGTAATATCTTGTAAAGGTTTCATTTCTTCCCTTGATTTTAGATATGCCTCTTTTTCTTGCGTGTCCTCAGCTTCAAGATGTACTCGCATACGATTTGCGATTTTGTTTCTGTACTCTTGATTTAGTCTTATTCTAGCCATTGTTTTTTCCTTTCGTTAATTATTAGAATTAAAAGAACATTATACCCTTGACATTTAAAAGTCAAGGGATTATATGGGATAGGAATAGGAAAGAAAGATGGAATTTAAATTATTTATAATTGGTTTAAGCATAATTTATATAATTATGGGTTTTACAATTTTTGGGTGGTTTTAAAGAATTTGCTGATGATATTCTGGCTTCGGCTGGATGATGGTAAGCAAAGGTCAATCGGCGTCACGACTTGAAAATAGGTAATGCTCTTCTCATTAGTGGCGCCCTTGAGCCTAGCTTAGTAATTTACTGGTAAATTACTAAGCTTGAGCCCTGATCCATTAACTATGCATTTTATGCGAGGGCCTTTAAAGTACTTTAATTAATGGATCTGGGGTCAAGCAGAGAGAAAACTGGGCAGACTAAACCAGCAATGGTAGGGAGTCGTAATCCTGTATTCTCTGCAAGGCCACTTTAGAATAGTTCTAAATTATGAAAAAAAATATAAGTAAGTATAGACGAGCAAGCACACACAGGGTTGACTGAAGCTCTGGGATCTTGTAGGATGGAATTAGAAAGAGGTAAACATGAAAACAATAAACTATAAAAACAAAAAGCTTAAATTGCCATATGATTTAAAAGCTGGTGAGTTGAGCACAGAGTTAGTAACGAGACAGAATCCCTTCAGTGGTGAATCGATCCAGCTGCCGGAATTCGCAGCGGTTGTATATGATCATGTCATTCAGCTGAATCTGAAGGCTGAGCGTAAGGATGCCGCGACTGGACAGGCCCTGGGCTTCAGTGAACACCAGAACGACTGGCAAAAAGTAAGAGATGGTCTGGGCTGGTTTAGACAGTACTTTGCTAAAGAATACATGGTGCTACTTGATTAGATCTAGACACAACAATTTATTAAACTACTTCGTCCACGATAAGCGCGACCTCAGTCGCGCTTACGTTAAGCATTGCGAGAAATTTTTAGACTCTATATGCTGGCCAAGTTATTACGGGGGCTCAAACACCGGCGGAAAAATATTTAAAGTTAAAAAGCCACAAGCAAGCATGGACCAACAAGCGAGCAAGAAAGGACTTGACAGGGCCTGAGCTCTGGGATATTATGGGAGCATGTCTTCACGATTTAAACCTGTCGAACTCTTCAGAACCTTCAAAAGTGAGAAGGAATTCCATGAGTACGTACAGGGTCACAGTTTGCCAGAAGAGCGTAGGCTCCTTTGGCTGGGTTTTGCTTTCGGCTGCAATTTTGCCGTGAACAAGATCAATAAAGATTTAGCTTCTAAGAAGAAGTAGATCTTCAGCTCAGGCGCGGCGGGGCTAGCACAGCCAGGCGCCTGGGCAACAAAAAAAGAACACAATTTAAAAGTATAAACAAGCAAGCAATGAAAGGAATAAATTATGAAAAAAACAATTGAAAAAATAAACAAGCAGCACGCTGTTCTGGTCCAAGCAATTCAAACAATTGATGACCATTTTTATGCAATCAAACAGCCTGAAGCAATTCTGAAGCTGCGAGAAGGACTGGACAAGATCCTGAATCATAGTGACAAGCTGCATGAAGAATCAAACATGGAATTAACAAAAATAAAATTAAAATAATGCTGAAGAAAGAATCTAAATATTCATTTTTATACCAGGCTCACGATGGCAGCATCATGCGGCCTGAGTCTTTTTTAAATATTAACGGCGGCAGGACGCTGTCCAGCTCGCAGCTGCGCGCTCTTCGAATTACTAAGATTAAAAATACAAGCTTCAAGCCACAAGCTCACCACAATTAGAAAGTAGAATTAAAAAATGTTAAAGAAAGAAGCAAGCAAGATAACCGGAGGCCTCTCAGCTCCAGGCAAGATGCCTGAGGGCTCGTATAACCTGCCGGCCAGCGCCTGTCAGACTGGTGCGAAGCTGGCCCTGATTGAAGGGACCCCGTGCCACGGATGCTATGCGCTGAAGGGCCGGTATAGATTCCCCAACGTGAAGGACGCACTAGCACGCCGACTGGATAGTCTCAAGCACCCTGACTGGGTGCCGGCTATGGTTAAGCTCATACAGGGGATCAAGCATTTTAGATGGCACGACTCAGGGGACCTGCAGTCGGCCTGGCACCTTCAACAGATCTTCAGAGTATGTGAAGCGACGCCGGATACAATGCACTGGCTACCCACTCAGGAGCGCAAGTACTTGCCTCTTCCGGGATCCACAATTCCGCCCAATTTAGTTATTAGATTAAGCAATGCAAAGAATGATACCGTGCCCGGTCAGGCCTGGACTCATTGGTCCACGGTCGTGACTGAGCCTAGAGCAGGTCATGTATGCCCGGCCCCTGATCAGGGCGGCAAGTGCATGGACTGCAGAGCATGCTGGAGCAAAGATGTCAAAGAAATTCAATACAGGAAACACTAAGCCTGAAGACCTGCACGCTACCAACAGTTCCCGGTTCACAAACCCCGAACCAACAAGCAACAAGCAAAATAAACTAGCAAGCAGACAGACGAGCAAGCACCGTGGGCCACGATGCACGAGCAATGGACGAGCAAGCAAAACCTTCCCTCAATAGATCATCAAGCATGGACCCTGGAACAAGTTTCAGGCACCGTTGACCAAGGTGCCTGGCTAAGATAAATGTATTTTGTGGATGTGTCTTATGGAAGGCTATTTGGTGTGGTGAGAAACGAACAGAATTACTTTTCGTAACTTTTAATTCAACAGTGAAAAAGTGACCAGAAGTATTGTACCCCAACAGATCAGGTACACCGATACCAGCAAGGTTTTCAATCCTGTTCCACAATATTCCGGGAGTATTGCGTTTGAGATCCTGGTATAATTTTCTCTCAGGTGCCATTTCATATTCGGAGTAATTATAGCTTGGCTATAACCTCCCCGGGTGGTGCAATTTCTTTCGTAATTCTAATAACTAAACGATGAGTTTCACGAGATCCTATGATCTTATTCTGTGCTAAAAATATTTCTTTGATGTCGTACATTTCACCATTCGGTAATTCGACAGAGACTCTAGACTCCTTGCCTACAAGACTCTTATCATTAAACATTCTGACAATTTTCTCTAACTCTTGAGCTTTAAGCATTAGAGAACACCATCGCTTCTAAGTTTCTGAACTATATTGGAAAGATCTTCAACTTGTTGTGCTAGCTTCTTATTATCTTCTTCTACCTCTGTCAAGCGAAGTTGTAATTTTCCATTAAATTCTTTATGTGAGTCATTAATATTTTCTAATTCATTAATGCGTTCCAACTTGTTCATCATCAACGCATCGGCTTCTTTCTGTCGAGCATCATCACTCAAAGCATAAGCCAAAGAATCTTCAGCTTCTTTACGCAAAGCTTTCTCTTTGTGGATCATCTCTCTTAACATCTCTATAGAAGATGTTCCTGAATCTTCCATCTGGGCTATCTTCTGTGCGAATGCTTCTTTATCATCTTTATTCATAATTGACTTGTACTCTAACTTACTGTAATAGTCAAGTATGGGAGTACCAAAGAGATTAACCGATATGCAAAAGCGCTTTGCTGAATTGTATGTATACAATGAAGGCAGAATGACACCATACGAATGTGCTAAGGAGTCAGGCTATGCTGAAGAGTCGGCCCGAGTCAGAGCCAGTGAATTAAGGAATCCCAAAGTATATCCCTTAGTAGTCCAATACATTGGAGAGCTGCGAGAAGAGGTACAAAACAAATACGCAATAGACTTTGAAAGACACATCAAAGAATTGGCAAGACTCAGAGAGGCAGCCCTAAAGAAGGGGAGCTTTTCATCAGCTGTGAATGCTGAAGTAGCTAGAGGTAAGGCCGCAGGATTATATATTGAACAGAAGATAATCAAGACCGGCAAACTAGAAGATATGACTGAACAAGAACTAGAGAAAAGAATGAAGGATATTATAGAGGAGTATAGTCCTATACTGGACGCCAAACCTATCGAAGAGATAAAAGCGGAGCTGAAATCATTACCCAATAAAAAAGGGAAAAAACAAACACCACCAGAAATAGTTGCATCCACTCAGATTGAGGCCACATCTAATACACATTCAAAAGAAAAGAAAACCCCAGAGCCAAAAACACCAACGTCCACCCAAGAATAACAATTTTATTCGGATCAAACATCTAACTTCTCCATTTTAATAATACACCCAATAGGAAATATATTCCTATCTGAAAAGACTGCATCTTTCTCATCATAGCTGGCGAAAGTGTATAAGAATTTCTTTGTCTTTTTGTAAACATATCCATAGCTTACCATTTTCGAAGCTTCGAAATTATCAAACTCTTCAGCCGTCGCATGACCACCATCAGACGTGATATCAATCCAGTTAATTTTGTAGAAGTAGTACTTCTTCTTCGCAATAGAGACATGTTTATATTTAGATTTTTTTCTTCGCATATAGGGATTTATACCACAAATTTACATTTAAAAAGTAAAATGTCGCCCGTAGACCCCATTGCCCTACGTCATTGCTAGCTTTTTTGAAGGTACTGACATCTTTGACAGTTTACAAAATCGTAAACCGTCAGCTAGAAGTGTTGTGTACCAATGATAGTAGCTCAAAATGACAGAAATACAGTTTACAAACGTAATTTTATTTTTCCAACTAGATTTGTAGCCAGAAACACTATATGTAAAATGGCTGCCTAATGAGTGCCATAAAAGCGCCTTAATTTGGCCATCTTCTCGTCAGCATCCGCAACAATAGCCAATAATTTATCTATCTCGCCTAGGATATCAGTATGATTTACAATGATGGGCTGATTATTGCCGGACATAAGCATATCTATTTTCAGTAGAGCCTCTTCCATTTGGGCTGAGTACTTACTTATTAGTGCTTTGTATATTCGTTCTTGCATTTGCCTCCTTCTCAAACTCTTTCAGTAGTTCGTTAGTATCTATTTGTCTTTCTTCTTTGTAGTCTCTTTTCTTTTCGTAGTACATATCTAATCTTTTTAAAAACTTATGCTTCCATGACCTTAATTGAAGCCCGTCAATCTTGAATTCTTGGTAATATAGGTCAGGAGTACATACCATTATTACACATTGTTCAATGTTAGAGCCATAAACATAGTCATGAGCCATAGCATATGCTGATGTTTGTAGGAAATAGTCATCAATCCATTCTTGCTTCTTAGGTTTATTGGCTTGTTTGAAATCTACCACAGTTTCTTTGCCATTGTGTAAACAAGTTAAATCTGTTGTGCCTGCGTAAAGGCCGGGATAATGCAGCGTAACTTCTGATCCATAGTATACGCTAACAGGAGTTAAACCTACTTCAATAATCTTTTGAGCCATCGGTTTGGCTTGGACACCAATTTCCGTAAGATCGTCGTAACCCGTACCTTGGATGTATTTCTCCAAGAACTTATGCATGGCAGTGCCCCGTTTACTAGATAGGTTGAATATTCTGTCCGCTTCTTCATTTCCAATTTTATTTCTCCATTGGCGTATATACTCATCATCTTTAGTCTGTGCAAGTATTGTTGTGACGCTGGGCATTTTGAATCCCTGAACTTCATAGATCCGTGATCCACGGTCCGTGGTTGCTGTGCCCTGGACATAGTCGTATTTAAAATGTCTCGTTAAACTCATCGTCCTAAATCCAATTCTACATCGGCACTCCAACCGTGTTGGTCAAACTCTTCTTTCCAGGCATATTTCTTCTTATACCATTTTTTAAATTTTTCATCGGTAAAGTATTCAGCGACAAGAGACGCCGGAACCTGGTCCGAGGCAATACATTCTCCCAGACTTTCATATTCTTTCCTTTTAATTTTAGCTTTCCAATCGGTCAATGAACCCTCACTTTTTCCTTCTTATAAGGTTCAATATTAGCATTTCGTACTTTATCCATCATGGCTTCATATTCATCCTCATTTAAATGAGTCTTATAGAGTCTTTGAGCAATAGCCATCATCGTACCCGCAACGAGTTCGACCGGCATATCATGATCCTCCAACAGATGCATAGCGTCAGCAAAGAAAAACCCATAAGTCTTCTCCGCCTTATCGTCATCGTCTAATTGTGAGGACATCGTTCCTCCTTCAGTTGGTGGGGACGTTTATAGTCTTTCCATTTACAATGAATCGTATGTAATCCCGTCTCGGTTAGGATTCTTATTTCCCAGCCCCAGGGGCGTGCTTCTTCCCAATGTTTAATGTAAGTGGGATACTCACTAAATGAATCTAGTTCGTTTTCTTTTCTAGACATATCTTATTTTCTCCTTTTTCTAATGTTTTAAATCCATACAAAGTTAGTGCCGCTCCAATGAGTTTCATTTTATAGAGTGGATAGTCATCGAAAACAAAGCGTGTATGAGGGGCGCTTCGATTCGCAAACCAAATAGCCTGCGTTAAGACATCCCGACTCGTGTGAGGTCCATCGAAATGAACAAATGAATATGTCGATTCACTGGCTCTGGATTCCATGAATTCACAGTCGGTGATGTTGGCTAGATGAAATTTTCCTTTATAAGGTTCAAAATCTTTTAACAGTTGGTCCCGCATGGCATTGGTATAGTCCGCCGTATAAGCCGGGCCATTATCATAGTGTTGGTATTTTAAATTATTATAGGGATCGATACCAATATGCATGAAGGAGTTCTTACAATTCTCCATGATGATCTTCGAACCGAGTCCTTCTCTCACTCCAATCTCAACAGTTTTCCAACCATCGCAATCAAAGTCTTTCGTCCATTTATCTAATAGTTCGTAGTCTTTACTATCGCCTCTTATCATGAATTACTTTCTTAACTTTCTTATAAGCATGCGTTTTAATGTCGTAATCGGTCGCAAGAACAACCCCAAAATCCATAGCGCCATAGGCTTTGGCGTAGGCGTTCTGAGACGCCGCAGCACCACCCGCAGCACTAAGGAGCGCAAACTCACTGCACCCGCTTACGAAAGTACTGATTATAAATAAAGTTATCAACTTGAGCCTGAGTCCATTTAAGTTCTCCTTGAGACTCACACATCCAGCACTGATGAACATTTTCATGCCCCTCCTTATCTTTGATTTTAACATATCCATTTCCATTACAATTTGTACAGATTCCTTTATACATTATTATACATCCTTGGTCGACCCCCTAGTTTTCCGATCTTAACATAATAGGGATTTTTCTTACGTTTAGCGGCATAGTAGGAATTTCCAGTTAAATGTTTCTTTTTATATTTTCCTCTCTTCTTCCCCAATCGATAATGAGAGTGATAAATAGTGGGGCGTTTCCCTTGTACATAAACTCTATTCCCTCGTCTTACCCACTGCATCACATTTTCTCTTTCATCCAAAGGACGTTGCATCCTGTGAGCCACATAGTCTGGGTTATAACCGGCCAATTCGCAAACTTCTTTGAAGTGATTGCCTTTCGCTCTAAACCAGGCGATAGCTTTTCTAGCTTCTAACCAATCTGAAGTATAGATAGCATCGTCCGCTGCCTTAGTTAAGACAGAAATCCAAAGCTGTTGCTCGGGTGTTCGGTCCTGATTAGATTCAGTCTGTTCGTATTTTTGTTGGAACTTTGCCATTTAATTTTCTTGCTTTCTCATGAGCCAAGGCTTCAACTGTTTTACTGATAGATAATTTCGCATCGGGTAATAAAACTTTTGATAGCTTGACTAAAGTATTGTATGTATCGTGTGTTAGGGATACATTTCGATATTTACTAATGTCTGTCATGTTCTTTCCTTTTCATTTTTAAATTAGAATATAGGACAATCCTTAAAAGATGTCAATATGAAAATAATAATTTTAAGTATAATAATTTGCTCCGCATTGCATGAGAACTGTCAACCTCCCTATACCAAGAATATTGAGTTTAATACCTGGGCCGAGTGTATGTATGCCGGTACCAATGACACCTTGACCCTGTATAATGTGATGGGAGAAGACTACATTAATAAACATAAGGTGTTTATTAAATTTACTTGTGCTGAAAAACTAAAAGAAACTGAGAAAATAAATTCCTAATTGACATTGTGGCGAAATTGTGGTATGGGAAGTTTCCCTCTCTTTAATACCTATTCTCCAATTTCTTGTTGAGAATAGGTCAATAACAAATGTGACCCACAAGAAGTTTACCAGCTGAAGTATAGTTCCCTTGATTGGGAGCATCTTTATAAGTGGTATTAACTTGACGCCAGTTCTCCGCGATGGCTTCGCAGTTTCCGTTGTGTTTTAGTTTTATTTCTTCTATTCCGCTTACGCTTAATAAGAGTATTACGACGACACTTTTCATATTGATCTACAGCGGCTTGGATCGCTCGCTTTATTTCCTTTTCATTAGTGAACAACTTTGCCATTTTTAAACACTTTGGTTTGGACGTTGCCTTTTTTATTAAGGTAAACCATTCCTCCTGTAAATTTAGGCGTCTTAAGTAATAAAGATTTTAACATCTTTTTATAACTCATCGCTTGGACTTCTTCAGGCTCTTTGTTTACTTCAGTAATTGTATATTTATATCTCATACTTTCTTTTTTATATATAGGTTAATGTAGGATATATGTCAAGGGCTAATATTAAATTAATATGTCGTTTAATTCAAAGGTTAGGCCCTCTAATTCGTCAGGTTTTCCATTGGGATACTCAGGAAAGACCATATATTTTTCGCCTGTTTCCTCATTAGTACAACCTGCAACCAACCAGTCCCACTTAAAATTATTATCTTCTACAAATTCTCTCATGACTTTAAAGCTTTGATCAGGATGTTGACTCAATAATTCGGTCTGGCATTCATCCATGGTTTTATACCAGCCTTGCATTTCAAAATTCTGTTGAGTCATGACCGGATCTTGTCCAATTAGATAAGCTAATATTAAAATTTTGTACATTAACGTCCCTGACCTTTATAGCGCTTGGGTTTTGAGTGTTTGTTGGGCCTTTTAGCATGACGCCCAGGTCTTTTGCGTGGACGTTTTTTAATATGGACAGCTCCATATAAACTTTTAGTTTTCTTTCGGGCCATCGGACTGAATCTTTTGTAAGAAAGGAATCTTTTGGCCTTTCATTACCGTTGGTATAAATTCAATGACTCCATTAACTTTCTGTTCAGTATCCGCACCACAATTAATACATCTATATATATTTTTAAATATAGATACAAAAATGGTTAAGTCCTGGCATGTTGGACATTTACCATTTGTTACTTCAGTTTTAAATTCAATCCCACTTCCAAAGGGACCTTTTCCATATCCTGGCATCTTGTTTCCTGCTATACTTCTTTTTATCTTTAAATCTCTTAGGTGTAAAGTGTTTTAAAAGCTGAGCTATAGGGTTTCTATTTAAGTACGATTTTTTTGATTGAGATTGAGCCATCAATGTTAGTCTCTAATTCTGCCTGAGTCTTGATACATTTATAAGAGACGGTATCCGAGTAGGTTCTCTCTGCTTCGCGCTTCCCGCGGAGGCACATTGCCATTGAGTCCTGGATACGATGTTCCTTGATCTCAAAATTTATAAACATTAATAATGCGACTACTGTTTCCATTTAGTGTGCTCCTTTTCCGTTTCTATAATGCATTTCTCTATTAGCATCTTTTAGTTTTTCTATATCTTCTAACACTTTATCCATTTGTTTTCTTAAAAATTCTATGTTTACTTTATTCAACGCCATATTTTCAATATGCGTGTTTAACTTATCGGTAGTCTTGTAAAGATCCTCGATCATCATAAATTGCTCAGAATCTGCGGGTAAACTGCCCAGCTGGCCCCGGGGCCATTTTATACGGAATTCTGTGTTCTCAGTTAAGTCTTTAGACATTAATTCTACCTCTGTTGAAAGTTTGTTTTGGGTTTCAATGATACCAAAATAAGCCCAGGTCCCAATCGCGACCATGCAGATCAAAGAGGCTACGGTTTTCATCGGCATCTGAACTGCGGCTTCTTCTGATATTCTTAAGGGTTTAGGCATTAGTAATTATAACTCCCTGATGGAGTATCTCCTCGTTCTAACACTTCAAATAATTTCTTATGTTGGTCCATGATCTCTTCATCAGAGTCCATCATCTTTTCAATTTGGTTTTGTAGCTTGTCCACATGTCTCTCTAATTTATCCACTTTATCTTCATGTACCGCTTGGATTGTAGAGAGTTCAAATGTTCGAGAAAGACTCCAGCCTCCCAGGGCTATGAGCAATCCGACCAATAATGTCATTAACTTGTCAGCCATTAAAATATAATCTCCATAACTAGGTATAGCGTAATAAAGATGAACATTCCAGTCATTTGAATGTCGTAGGGAAAATTGGTCATTCCTTTTGATTCACATCCCCAAAGATAAGCTTATACTTTAGTTTTCCGCCGTCATCTCCTTGAGTATGGTCGGTGGGTTCTTCAATTGATATAACATGCTTTACGCCATTACATCCAACAGAAAAAAGACATAACAAACCGATAATTATACAAGACATTAAATATTTCATCCATCTAATCGCTTTGTTTCTTTTTCTTCTTGCGTTGCTTCTTGCTCTTAAGATTCTTAAAGTTCGATATCTCATTTTGTATTACCTCAATTTTCATTTTAATCACAACCATATCTTGTGATAAGGAAAATGATCTCTGTAAGGACCATCCTCCGAGCGCTAATACAATAGCGAGTAGTGCTGTTATTAACTTATCATTCATTTACAACTTTTTTCTGTTCCGGAATTTTAACTGTATGTTCATACGTTAATTGTTCCGCTTTTTCTTGGTCGTCTTTTACGTGACAACATATACCTGATTTTTCTTTTTCTTTGGTATGCATATTGCAAGTTTGTTTTTCTTCTATTGGCATGCTTCACACTCATTCGTGTCATCAAGAACTAAACCTTCAGGTTCGGTACAATTACATGAAGAGCAGTTACATCCTTCGTGATCTGCTTCTACGCAGTGGCATAAGTGTCCACATTTTTTACAAGTCTTATTTTCCATTTTTTGTTTCCTCAATTTCATAGAAGTAGTTATCACTATCTTCTGTTTTCCATTTACTACTATCCTCTACATTCCATTCAGAAGTTTGTACCTTCCAATCGAAAGGAATTTCATCTTTCACAGTGAAAGATGGGATACTCCATATTAATCTATTATTAGGCTGAGCCGCATAGTTACCATCATCCAAGGCAAGTATGTGTGCGCACTTATGTTCGTGCGGTATTTCAGAATGATCTGTGTCGACTATATTACTCTCTGGATGAGCCCAGTCAACTGTGAAAAGATAGGATCCTGTGTGCCAGACCTTATTTTTATCTATATATTTACCAGACTGACCATCTAAGATATCGTAATTAGTAATAGAAGGATAATAACTAAAGCAATTCCAAAGCTCCAGCTGGTCCAGCCGAGTCCTAGGAACTTCCTCTGGCTTAAATCCTCTTTGCATAAATGCACTAATTGGTAACCGATAGAAGATAGCACCATTTTCCATAATTGCATGAAAGAGTATAGGCCGCCCTGTAATCGATGCCACGCCAAAAAGAATGCAGTCTTCCACTTCTCCATGGTGTGCTTTAAGATCATAGAGATATTCTCTCCGGATCTGTGCATAGATCACAGGAATGTTCGCGTTTAAATAAGCCATTTAACATATAATCCTTAGGTTGCTAAAAAATAAATGGCAACAATTCCTACTACAACAGCAGCAGATATTTTAGGATTAGCTTTTGCTAATGCTAAAAGTTGTTTCGCTTTTTCCATAGTTCCTCCTATTTTATGTCACCCCAGTTTTTACCGGATGCGTAGTCTACCTTATTTGGTATCCTAAGTCTAATTGCATTTTCCATGATATTTTTTACTTTCTGAGCTGTTTCGTCATCCGGTATAGAAACACATAATTCATCATGGATCTGAATGTGTGGGAGTATACCAGTTTTGTAAAGATTTACCATCGCTTGTTTTGTCATGTCCGCGGCACTTCCTTGAACTAATCTATTTAATGCACGGTATGTAAATGCTAAACGATAATGTCCATTGAAATTATTATATTCTTTATCATCTGGATATTGTTCATGGTATTTTAGTCTAGCTTGTTCTTTTGTTAAGACGGGAACAGGTTCATATTTATAAGAAGTTATAGTTTGCCATTCCTCTTTTTCTTCGTTGTATTTCTTTTCCTCAATTTTTATTTCAATTTCAAATCTTCCTAATTCAGAATTCCATTGTTTATCATAAGGTTCCCACCGATTAAATCTACAAAATCTATCCCCTAAGGTGTAAATAAGTTCATGTTCTTCAGCAAATTCAATAAGTCCATTGGATAATTCCTTAATGAAAGGAACCTTGGAATGATACTCATAGAATAAATTACGTGCTTGGTGAGGTGTAAGTCCTAACTCTTTTTGCAATTTCATTTTTCCCATACCATAAAATAATCCTAGGTTAATTGTTTTAGCCTGAGATCTAGGAATCTTAGCCATGTCGGCTACAATTTTATGGAAATCTGTTTTTGGATCTTCACTATAAGCCTCGGCTAAAGAGTCAGTTCCAGGTAAATCCCATTTTAATGCATAGTTAACTACGATTCTAGGTTCTTGTTGAGAATAATCAAATGATCCCCAGCTACATCCTTCTTCAGGAATAAATATCTCTCGGATTCTTTTTCCTATCTCCCCTTTAGCTGGTACTTGTTGAAGGTTTGGATTACTCATAGAAAATCTTCCGGTTACCGTTCCCCCCTGGTCTGATCGAATTTGATTTATATCTGCATGGATCCTACCTTTGTGCACAAAACTAAGAAGCCCTTCTACAAAAGCACTCTTTGCTTTATCACATTCTCTTGCGCGAGCTATCATACGTAAATACTTATTCTTATGTGTTCTTAAGTATTGTTTTGGAAGTTGAGGCATTCCTGATTTAGGAGTTGTTTTATAATCTTTTATTTGTTGTTGATCTAAAAGTTTTTTAATAGATGCTGAAGCCCATATCTCTATCTTAATTCCAGTTTCTTTGTGGATATCTTTTATAAGCTGTTCGCGTTCTGTTTCTAATTCGTTGCCAAACTGTTTCGCTTTTTCAACGTCTACGCGAACTCCTTTAAACTTCATATCCACAAGGCAAGGAAATAGATCGGTCTCTAATCTAAATATTTTTTCAAGATTTTTCTTCTCACCTTCTGGGTTAACAAAAAGAGTTTCTTTTAGTTTTGGCTTAAATATATTCCACAATTTCAGAGTTAATTTAACATCTTGCTCTGCATAATCCTTTACTAAACTGTAAGGAAGTTTGTGCATACTATTAAGGGGATCTTTAATACCATACTCTTTTAGGGATTTATCTTGAAGATCATATTTGTATTTACTTTCTCCACTGAGATAATCTTTACTTATTGAATCCAAAGTATATCTCATTCTATTTTCATCTATGACTGAGGCAGCAATCATAGTATCTAATAACTTCCCTTTAGGCATGAGCCCACTTTCAGCTCTAATCCAACATACATCGTACATTGCATTATGAAATACCTTTTTAATATTTGGGTTTTGAAATAATTTTTTATTTAATATATCCCATGTCTGTTTAGGGTCCAGATTACCACTCATAGCGTGTCTAATAGGGAAATATAAAGCTTGTTTACCTGTACAGACTCCAATTCCGCACACGTAACCAACATTACGTACAGCCCCTGATCCTTTTGTTTTTAAATCTGGATCGTAAGTTTCTAAATCCACAGCAACAGTATCAATTCCTTTTAAATCCAAATCATTAACTTCTGGTGCAGTGCACATTATTTTTTTAATATCCCCCGAAAATTTTTCTTGTCTAATGGATTTGTTTCTGCGTAATCTCTCTCAATAATCATATCAATATAATGTTTTGCTTTTTCCAAATCTTGCTTTCCTCCTTTATAAGTATGTCTACATATATACTTGATTGCGTTGCCTTCTGCAAATAAGATTTTATTTTTATTAATAAATTCGCTCGGCTGAATTTTTAATTTTTTATAATGTGAACCACCTACCTGTTTATCGTATGCTCCCATAAGTACCTAATTCCTTTCCTGTTTCAGATCTTAATATCCATACATCATAGATACCTCTACTAAACATTGTGTACTTTAATCTTAATTCAACAAACAGAGGTTCTCGTTTGTTTCTAAATAAACTAAGATCACCCACTACATTATCAAATGTAGTTCCTTTAATTTTATGGATGCTTCCATATTTAACTCTTATTTTTCCATCAAAATCAAATCCATTCTTTATAACTTTTCTAATGTAGAACATTCGTTTATCGTGTTGTTTGACGTCATGCCCTTTTGCGCGCTTTCGTAGTAAATCAAAATGTTTAACAAGTTTTGCATCAGGCTTGATAAGTTTTTTCTCAATCAACTCATCAATAGTATAATCTTTAATTATCCAATCCTCAAATTTGAAAGTACCTTTGCCAAAAACTATGGCTCGACTACCTAAATAATCCCAAAAATCTTTTATTTGTTTTAAACTTTTTGGTGCTCCTTCTGTAAAACTAGGCCATTCATCATGACACTTTAATTCTTTTAAAGACACATGGGCTGAACTTGTAATATGAGCGTACTCTATCCCATAATCATGAAAAAATTGTTTTATCCTCTTATCACTAGGCTTCCCCCTATATGCAAAAATAAACGTTTGTTTAGTATTTTTTATTTTATCCAAAAGTTTTTTTAAACTTAAAGAAGGACGAAGATCTGGTAAAGGATAAAGCGCCCCTTCAATACCGGGTGCTGGTAACCAGGTTCTCTTATATCCATAATGTTTCCAGACAGGGGCAATGATTTGTTTACAAAACTTATTGATGGCTTCTCCGCATCTTTTACCTTCAGTTAATTCATGCCAAGGATTAGCAGAAGCTTTATGAAAATATTCTGCATCTGAGCCAGCCCATTCAAAAATAGTTTGATCCGGATCCCCTATCATGTAAAAATGTCCGTCTTTAACGTTTTTAGCCATTTTAAAGACGGCTTCGAGCTGAGGACGGTTAGTATCTTGAGCTTCGTCTACCATTAAAACTTGAATATCTGATTCAATTTTTTTCTCGTTATATTTAGTAATCATATCCGCAAAATCGTACAGATTATTATCTTTTTTATATTGCTCATAAACTTGTTTTAGTTCTTGTAATTGAACAAGATTATAAGGTGAATACTCCATTCTATCAGTAGTGGGATGATGCCAATGTTCTTCAAGAGTTCTGTTATGACCGTAAGCTCCTTTTATAAATTTAAAAAAAGAATGATCACGATAAACATCAGATCCATATTTAGAATACGCGAACGCTATGTGAAGTCGACATAAGTTTTTAAAGTCTTCATTGTCCTGTTCATTAAACACTTCTTTTCGTTCTAATTTTTTCTTACAGTAATGGTGAATAGTGCATATACGATCTTCAAAAAATTTTCTTCGATATCCTCTTTCTTTAATTTCTGGCACATCCATTGCTGCATTTAAAATTTCATTAACCGCAATGTTGGTATGAGAAATTAATACAATTTTATCAGGATCATATTTTTTAAAAAACGCTCTGTACTTTTCTAATAAAAAAATATGGGTCTTCCCTGTACCAGGTGGTCCCACTACAAATCTAGGCTTTATCATCTGTAATCTCCTTTACTTCTACCGCTTCTCCTTCAATAATTAAACTGCTTTGAGAAATTTCGTAATTAGGTATACGCCAACGAACAAAAGATTTTTCTCCAATTTTTCCTCGTATCTTTTTAGCTTCTAAAACTCTTTGGATTTTCATGACAAGATCTACTCTAGGAAGATCTATTCTTCTTACTTCATTTAAGTAGTCTTCAAAGTTATCTAAATTAAATTCTAAAGATTGTTTTTCCTGATCATAGTGCGGTCGTTTGTATTCTATTAAACTTTTCTTATCTGTAGAAGCTTGCCTTGTATTTAAATAATGCTCAAAATGTTTGATAAATTTGTTATCCTCTGCAGCTTCTTCTACATAGTCATCTGAATAAGATCGAGCGTCAAATTTCATTTTCATAATTTTATCAAAGTCATTCTTCTTCATTTGAGGAATCCATACCTGGGCTTGCTTCATTACTTCATCATAAAAAGGTCCTTGTTTCATAAGAGTTGGACCTGTCACTATGATCTCTACTTTTTTGGGTTTTCCCTCTACCATTGCATTAACTTGTACTAAATATCTATCTTGTCCATATTCTAAAATTTCTCCTATTACTGCGGCTCCTTGTACTGTTTCATAACCTACTCCAATCCAACTAAAAATTTCTGCAACGGTTTTTGAGGAACAACCAATGATCTCAGCAAGTTTAAGCATTCCATATTTTTTAGTTGCTTTTTTAACACTTGTTCCTTTTTCAGCTCTGTCTTCTGCTTCATTATCATCTGATAAAAGAGCTAGATTATGAACAAATTCATTAATTTCTTCTTCAGTCCATTTCGTATGTTTTACTAAAACTCCTGCAACCGCAGTACAAAAAGCATCTCTTTGTCCTTGCGATCCATAAAGAATGCACAATGCAGTTGAAAGAGCCACTTTTCTTAGATCCATGTTTAAATCACCAGGATACTCATTTATACCTTCATAACTTTCCCACTTAACATGTTCATTAGCTTTGCTATGTAAAGATTCCGGAACTATAGTGTATTGACTATTCCCATGTCTGATTTCACATAGAGTAGCTCCATGGGGAAAATTTTTGTAATATTCTTTAAGTTCTTTTGGAAGGACAAATTGTTTAAAATCTAATTTCCCTTTCCACCAATAATGACTTTTAGGATTACTTGGTCTACCAGAAACGGCAGCTCCAGGTCTTATGTATTTATTTATAAATCTTTTTGCTAATTCGTTATCAATATCAAAATCAATATCTTGATCTAATCTTAAACCTATTGCGCAGTGTGTGTATTTTGTTTTCCATTCTTCTTTCGTTATTTTAAAATTAGAACTACTCCAATCTGGAACGATAGGGGTGCCTTTCAAACACGGGATAATAACCCTTCCGGAATCTATCCAGTGTTCATACGTATTCGGCGCCTGTTCAATCACTTTCTTCATAATAAGTTAATGGGCGGGTTAAGTCTCCCGCTCCCGCCCAACTCCTTGGAGTTTTTATAAACTTAGCTTTTTCCTTTTGGCTTCATCCGTTTCAGGTTTGGCTTGTATTTCGCCTTTCCCTACACGTTCAGCAAAAGTTCTAGCGATAGCATAAACAGCTTTATCAGCTACTGGACCGATTTTCGTCACATCCCAACCAAACCAAGTTCCTTTGTCATTAGACATCTGAACTGTTTTTAGTTTATAAATGTGGCTATATGTTGGCGGAGTGAATACACCATTTGCCCCTTGCATTCTAATCCCCATCATCATTGAGTTCCATTTTCTACTCACTTTTAATTGAGTAGCTTTCATAGAAATCAAAGCTGTTGTAGGATTTTTTCCCAAGAGAAC
>Ga0080013_1002872_pt1 | contig 19287 bp, 32 predicted proteins | sample ETNvirenome_6_85_FD_69236 | JGI IMG/M metagenome (GOLD analysis project Ga0080013, IMG submission 69236) | Marine viral communities from the Pacific Ocean - ETNP_6_85 (SPADES assembly) (version 2) | ecosystem: Environmental > Aquatic > Marine > Oceanic | place: Pacific Ocean | collected 2013-06-19 | reverse complement strand
AATTAGATATATTGATGAAGTTGCTCCTTATAAGAGTGAAAGTGACCTTGTAAATCTATTGCATTTTTATAAGCCTGATGTTCGTTTCTTGGGTTCAGATTATAACTCATTAGAGGGCAGAAAGAAAATAAGCGGTTATTTTGTTTGTAAAAATATATATTATATAGATAGGTTTCATGATTATAGTTCATCTGATTTAAGAAAAAGAATTTATAAAGTGGAAAAAGATAAAGAAGATTTAGAAAATTTTAAGGAACATGAGGCTATTTTATGAATTTTAATTTTTTTGGTTTTGGAAAAAAAGAAACAAAAATAGAGGAGAAACTCTCCTGCGTGGATTTCGTGCCAGGTGTCTTTAGGCGGCCGCACCCAGAAGAGGAACCAGAAGAGAACGAAAAGAATCTGGAAGTGTTGCGATATAGTTCTGGAGCTGACAGCACTTTGGGGTTGTTATTCATCAATTCGGTTCCCTTGGACATCTATTCATCAATTCAGTTCCCTTCTCGGCGAGAATTTTTAGCTTATACCTTAGAGGATGAATTTAGAGAGAAAAAGGTTTCCGCGGAGACTAGAATACCAGAAGGTAAATATGAAGTTGGCTTGCGCGCAACCGGTGGTTTTAACAGTAGATATTTAAATAAGTTTGGTGCTGATTTTCATAAGGGAATGTTGCATGTGCAAGATGTTCCAGGTTTTGAATATATTCTTATACACACTGGAAACACTGACGAAAACACTATGGGTTGTTTGTTAGTAGCAGACACGTCACAACAGAATATTACCAAGGATGGATTTATCGGAGCTTCTGTTGATGCTTATAAGAGAATATATCCGGACCTTGCACAATGGATAATAGATGGAAACAAATTAACTATTACTTATATAGATTACGACAACCCTCGCAATTAACTTAAACTAAAACATATTTATATGAGACAATATTTTTTTAACTGAAATAGGAGTATGAATAATGCCTATTGCACCTTTTGAAGCAATTGTAGTAAAGAAAGTTGGTGAATCTGGATCAGATGGCGTCCAAAGTAATGATGCCAGAACACTTCCTGTTTATGTTGGAGGCCAGAACTTTACTGTTGTATTAGTAGATAGTGTTGGGGTTCAAGCTGACGTTAAAGTACAGGTTAATAATGCTAATTCTATTGATCCAAATAAAGCTCATCATGCAGTTCATCCACAAGCCTTAGCTAATGAAAGTCAATATAATGTTTTAGTTAATAGAGGAGCTGTTGGTGGTCCTGGTGATCCTAATAAAGAGTCGTCAGCAAGCGCAGCAGATTTTGCTACTAATTGGGTGGATATGCCAGGCGGCGCAACTATTGATAATTCTGTTTCTGGTTATGTGGGTAGTGGTTCATGGAGATGGATAAGATTGGCTGGTGTATCTGATGGTGAATTAAATGCTACTTTAAGCGGATATATATTTGGCGCACAATATGAAGGTTTTAGTAATTAAGAGAGAAGGTTTTTAATGACTGAGGTTCCTAGTGATTTTTTACCTACTAAACAGGTAAAGTTGTGGCAGACTAATAAGAATACAAAAAAGTCAGATAATTGGAAACCTAGAGTTCCGACTTTTTGCACAGTTATAGATCCTGAAACCAATAAAAGATGTGGAAAGTTCATGTTGAATTGGGATGAAATGTTTTATGATCAATATGGAATGTGTGAAGATTGTTACTTAAAGTATAATAAACATGTTGACGAAGTAAAAGAAAAGCTTGGTAATAAAGCTGGCGAGGTTACTCCTGAAAAGTAAAATAATATTTTGGAGAGTTTAAAATGATGATGGCTAATCCTGAAGTTTATGTGATGTCTCCTAATAGAGATGTTCCTACACGAACATGGAACCCTATTGAAGTAATTGAAAATTATGTTGCAAAAATACCAGAGATGGATGTTAAGTTTGGTGCTTGGACTGATAATCAAGAGGGACCACTAACCTTTTGTTTAAAGACAAGCATGGCCGCCACTCTTCAAGATAGCGATCAAATTGCTATTACAATGGGTGCCGAGATGGATGGCCTTGCAAAATTGATTGGCGATGAATTAAAAAACTATAGTTTTAAATCTGTGATTGATAGAGTATCTTTAGATGTTAATCCAGGTATGTATACATCAGCTGGTCCTAATGCTAATGGCCAACGATTAGCAATGTATACAATAGAAGGGGTATATAATTTATCAACAACAGAAAGTGCACCAATTGCAGCGATGCCAGCGTAAACAGTAACATGAATACTTATATTAATTTAAGGGGGTTTTATGGACAGAGAAGAATTATTGCAGAAAGCGCAGTTTAAGAACCATGAAGAAAGAGAAGAATTAAAAAACTATTTCACCCAACCACCCGACATGGATATGTCGAAGAAAACAATTGTTTTTAGCACACCTTCAGAAACAGGCACAAGTTATTTTAGAGTATTTGAGCCCATGAGAGCATTGTGGAAACATTTTCCAGAAGATGCCAATTATCTTTATACAGAAAATATTCAACCTAATCATATGAGAATTGCTGATTGCATTGTAATGCATCGTTGCGGCAATTTGCATTCCCATTTTCTTTCGGTAGCCAGAATGTGGCCTAGAACTGAAAGAAGACCTATTATTATGCATGATGCAGATGATAATGAGTTTAATCTTCCAGCTACTCATCCAATGAAAGAATTGTGGATAGAAAGCGGTAAAGATAAAATGTCTATTCAATCGCTAAAGCATTCTGATTGTATTACAACAACTACAGATAAATTAAAGAAGACGTTTGGTAATTTTAATAGCGAAGTTGAAATATTTCGTAATCAATTTGATTGGGATTTGCCACAATGGAATCTTGATAAGAATGAAATGCGTAAAGAAATGTTGGAAGATTGGTTTCCTACTGATGATAAGATCATTATTGGTTGGGCAGGTTTAACATCTCATTTTGAAGATATTCGCAGAATGCATGCAATTATTAAACCTATTCATGATAAGTACCCTAACACTCATTTTGTGTTAGCTGGAATGGCGTTAAAGGATAGTCATATTGAAATTCATATGGATGAAGAAGGAAAGAAATCATTTAAGGAAATAGAGATTGAAGATGAATCACTTCTTTATAAAAATAGAATTAAAGATATTTATAAAGATCTAGATCCTAATCGTTTTAAACTTTTTGATGCACTGCCTTTAGAAGAGTATGCAAAGTTTTATACGTTGTTTGATATTAGTTTGGCTTACGTAGAGCAGAACGCTTTTGCGTCATGTAAAAGTGAGATTAAAGTTATTGAAAGTTTGCACTACGGATGTATTCCTGTTTTTTCAGAATATGGCGGTTATAGGGATTTTTGGAGAGCTGTTCCCGATAGAGTAAAACATAAGAATATGGCTATTAGTGTTCAGTCTCCTGGCCCTTGGATAAAAGCAATCAGCCACTGGGTAGAAAACTTTGAAGAAGGTAAAAAAAGAACCGCACAGCTTAAAGAATATTCTGATGATATTTATGATATAAATAAGCATTGTGAAGAACGTCTATCATTTTATTTACAAAGAACTGAAGAGTTTAATGAAGCTCAAATGAATATGATAGCTCAATATGTAGATTATGATGGTGAGTAATGTCTGATACAATGAAAATAGCTGGAGATACTTTTACAATAACTTCCGATGGAGAGTGTGCAGCTGGCCCTTGGAAAATTGCTGATGCTAGTAATCAATTAGTAGGTGCAGTTCCTCAAACTATTCGTGAGAATAGGGAAGAAACTGAAAAAAGAATAAAAGAGGTTATGGATAATAACTATGAAGATTATCAATGGGGAATGTTTTATTCTAAAAACAATAGAGAATATTGTGTTGTCTTAAGAGGTGATAAAGAAATTAATTTTGGAAAAATTTTAAGCACTATGTAATGGAGAGATAGGGTGAATAACGCAAAGGAAGTAATCAAGGAAATTATAAAAGAAGAGATAGGAAAATTGTTTAGAGAAGCTCCTTCTATTTCTTTGGATGATATTCCAGAGATTGCTGAAGATGAGTTAATTGAGTGTGAAGTAACGGAAGCTATGATGGCTGGAGCTGGCGGTTTCAAGAAGAGATTAAGGAAGAAGGGCGGCAAGCTTGTCGTTGTTAAAAAGAGAAAGAAGAAGTTGCCTCTGCATTTGAGAGCCATCAAACCATCACAAGCTAAAAGAATTGCACGTAAGTCAGCTATTAAACGTAAAGGTAAGCAAGCTCGTATTACAAAAAAAGCTGCTAAAACTACGAAAAAGGGCCGACAGCGTGGATTGTATAAGGTGAAATAAAATGACGGGTGATCGACTTATTTGCGGCGTCTGCCGCGGTGAAAAAGTGATAAGAAAACCGGTGAAAAATTTGATTAAGGTGGATATTTGTCCTAAGTGTAAAGGCACAGGAAGTTTGATGAGTGAAAATGATTGGCGTAAGAATAGTAGTAAAAGGTTAATTAAAGGTTAATGGGGGCGAAAGGTATCGACAGGTATGATAGGGAGCACGGGCAAGCGAGAGAAAGTATACTAACTCTCTAAAAAGTGTATACAAAATTTAACTGCTGAAACTACTGAGGTAGAATACGCACTAGCAGCCTAGGCTGGTAGTCGAGTAAATAGTAATAACTTATTCTTTCATATCTATTTACTCGTCAATTAGAAAGAAGCATTGTCGGGCTAGCTGTATCGGCCACTTGTTAAGCTTGTATATCTCGTTCTTTTTCTTGTAGACTGGACTTGGCTTCAATGCCAACGCTTCCATCATTTAAAGGTTAGAAAAGTATGTATAAAGCGTTACATAATGACATTACTATAAAAAAATCAAGCATAGATGGTTTGGGAGTTTTTGCTATTAAAGATATACCTAAAGATATAATTTTAGGAGTTAGCCATGTAAGTGATAAAAATAAAGATTAGTAAATGAGCAAAGTTTCAGCAATAATTCCTACACTCTGGAAAGCAAAAGAGTTTACGGATCATTTAGTTGATGTGTTAATAGAAGATGAATCTGTGGGTGAGATTATTATTATAGATAATGCGCCTACAGATTTTTCTTATGATAATGAAAAAGTTGTAATGCTAAGGCAAGAAGAAAATTTATATGTAAATCCTTCTTGGAATTTAGGAATTGAAGAATCTGATTATGATAAGTTTATAATTCTTAATGATGATATTATTATACCATATAATTTTGTTTCTCAATTAGAAAGTTTGTTGACGCCTGATAAGGGTGTCATTGGTATAGATGAAAGAGGAGTGATTAAGATACCAAATTTTGATAGTAAAAACATTACCTTTTTAGATAGAAAAATAGACCTTAAACCGGTTAAAGAAAGAGGTTGGGGTTTTGGCATCACTTTAGCTGGTCACCGTAAATCATACTATAAAATACCCGAAAACATACGTATTTGGTATGGTGATGATTACTTGGTACAGATGAATAATGAACACTATAAAACAAATTACATAGTTGACGATTTACCTATATTTACTATGATGAGTGCTACTTCCGATTTAGAAGAATTTGAAGATATAAAAAATATTGATAATTTAATGTATGATAGACTTGGGAAGTAAGAAGATAAGTTAAGAATTAAAAAGAAAGGAAAACTAAATGGCAAAGGCAAAAGCAGCACCGAAAACAGATGATGGCACAATCGCAAGAGATAAGCCGGCTGTTCCGGCTACACCACCAGCTAGTCAAGTAGAAAAGACCGAATCTTTTACTGCAGCTTTTAAGGCAGATGCTCATGCAGCAGCTGATTATTTTTTGGGAGGTAAAGAAGAGGTAAGTAGAGAAGAAAGTGATGGGGGTAATGAAGGTGTTAAGGTAACGGTTACTTATAAGTAAAACGGGGATTAATGAAAAAGTTTTTAGCAGTTATTCCATATTTTGGGGGTACTTCTAGTGCTCCCCGGCAAACAGAGTTAAATAATGTTTTAAGATATTTTGAATATACTTATAGTAGTTTAAAATCTTATATGACAAAACTTATTGTTTCGGTTTATAATGATGAGGATTATGAAACATTAAGACCATTTTCTTTAAATGCCGATATTGAATTGATGCGTATTACTGATATTGACCCTATATTTTTGCCTGCTAATACTGTAAGATCTATACAAAAAGAGGGGTTTGATGAAGAGTGTGTTTATTTTACTGAATCTGATCAAATCTTTTATGCTCAAGATATAAATAATCTTTATAAAACTATTGATTATAATAAAAATGTTTATATAGTACCGCAACGTTTTGAACAGATTCCTAGAGAGTTAGTTGAAGCAAGAATAAATAAATTTGAAGACACTACGGAAAATAGGTTTGTAGAATTTGAGGGCGCTTTGCGTGAAAATGATAATCCTTATGTAGTTGCTAATGAACCCGTAACTTCTGCTTTTCGTCCATCTGATGGTAAAATGGTAAAGGTAAACCAGGTTTATGAATATGATGAACATTTTTATATAAACCCCGCACCAGCTACAAATTGGATTGATTCCCCAGAGTATGGTCAAGCTTATGGTGCAGCATTTTTATGTCATCGCGACTTATTTAATAGAGTTAAGTTTATGGATGCTAAATTCAAATTTACTCATAAGGGTAAAAAGTATGATATTGAGTATCAACCTACTGAAACAACGGCAGGCCATGATCTTTTAAGAACAGAAAAATCTATTTGTTTAAAAAGTAAAGATTTCTTTTATTTTCATGTTGATCATTTAAGCGGATACGAGTTTAATAAAAAGTTATGATATCAAAAAGGGGTAGATTTATATTTTTTCATATACCAAGAACTGGTGGCAGCTCAGTACAGGATTGTTTATGGGGTGGAAGAAGCGCAGAAAATAATGAGCAAGGATCTCATCCTCACAATAATCCTGACTATTATGGGCCTTATGATTGGCATTTATATGGATTTAGAAATAATAAATCTAGATTTCTAGAGGATCAAAAAAACACAGGACCAATTGAAATTGTGGAGTATGAAGGAAAAGTAGTTGGAAAAATGGAAGCTTATAATGAAGTTGGTGATGTAGTGGGGCATGTAGGACAAGGGCTTTATGATTGGAATACAAACTTTTTAGCGCAGGATTCTCAACCACCTTCGTTAAATTATGGAAAAGAAAAGTTTAAAGAATATTTTAAATTCACTTTTGTAAGAAATCCTTGGGATAGATTTATATCTCTGTGGATAAAATTTAAAGAAGAGGTAAAGCTCCAAGAGCAATTTAATGGGTTATTTGATTTACATATAGATACGGATTTTAAAGGACCGGAAGAAGTATTAAGGTATTTACTTCTTGCACATAGAAAAGGCTTATTGATGCCTCGTTGGTTTAAGCCACAATATGAATATGTGCATGATCAGAATTTAAGAGTACTAACTAACTATATTGGTCAGTATGAAAAGTTTCAATTTTGTTTTGATTTCCTTTGTGATAGAATAGATGTACCTCATAAGACATTGCCATGGGGTGAAGAAAAGCATCGCAGACACAATAAAGAAAAAAAACATTATATAGATTACTATGATCCAGTGATGATAAATGCAGTTGCTGAAATATACCATGATGATATAAGAACATGGAATTATGAATTTGAAAATTAAGAGGGCTATTTAGTCCTCTTTTTTTATATTTATTGTTGGAGGACTATATTAAAGTGGCAGAAAATACTGGAGTAATGGGAATCGTTAAATAACAAAGCTAAACAAATAATTTGTATATGCTCAATAGTGATGATGTTTGGTGCATGGATTATGATGAAAGTACTGGATAAAATAGATAGAAGAGAATGATTGGAGAGCGAGATTATAGATGAAACTAAAAAATTTATTAAACACAGAAGCAAAGATTTCGCGTAAAGAGATGAATGATGTGAAGATATTTGCAGACGGTGGCACACCTTCCGATAGAAAGAAATGGAAAGTTTCTAAAAGAGCTGCAAAAAGAAAATTTGGTGAAGCTTCTAGTGAAGCTAAAAATCGTTATGCACAAAAACATTATCGTGAGAGTGGTGGCGCATTTAAATAATATGAAACTAATAGATATTATAAATGAGGGTGTATACGACCCTGGTATTTTTAAGGCTATATTTTTAGCTGGCGGCCCAGGTAGCGGAAAATCTTTTGTAGGACAAGAGCTGCTCGGTATTCCTAAAGGTGGGTTTAGCGGTATTAATATGTCTTTTGCACCAAGCGGTGTAAAGTTAATTAACTCTGATCCAGAGTTTGAGTATTTTTTAAAAAAGATTGGCATAGATCCTAAAAATCTGGCAAACATGACGGATGAAGAGTTTAAGAAAGCTACAGAAGGTGAGGGTTCCCCAAGAGAGAAAGCTAAAAAGATAAAAGATGCTAGACAAAAGCTTTATACTCAAGGTCGTCTTGGAATATTAGTTGATGGTACGGGTGATGATTACAGCAAGATAAAGAAAAAGAATATAGAGTTAAAGAATTTGGGTTATGATACTTATATGCTTTTTATCAATACTACTTTAGAAGTTGCGCTGCAAAGAAATGCTCAACGTGAGAGAAAGCTTCCAGAAGAATTAGTGAAAAAGATTTGGACTAATGTACAAAAAAATATGGGTAGATTCCAAGGATTATTTGGCAGCAATTTTAAAATCATTGATAATTCTGATAAGAAGGTTATTAAAAAAGGGTCACAAGCATTTCCTAAAGAGTTTTATAGTGTTCTTAATAAGTTTATTAAATCTCCAGTAAAGAGTGGTTTAGCTAAAAGATGGATTAAAAGACAGTTGGAATTAAAGAAAAAGGCAGGTGCGTAATCGTTAAGAGATAAGTACCCTAACATTAAGTTACGAACGCATCATGTAAAGTATAGTATCTAGTTATAGAGGAAAATAATAAAAAGTAGAAAAACTGAAATCCGGACGGACCTAATTTTTTGAGTTTGAGAAAAAAGTATGAAACTATCTGAAGCAGTAAGAAAGAAATCACAACAATTTGATGGCATAGATGGTATGCCTCAACTACAGAAGCTAATGAAAAAGTTGGGTGCTAAAGATAATAAAGTGCGTACTGTTAGTATAGACTTCGGCCGAGCATATGTATATACATACGACACGCCGTCAAAAATAAACTATAATGACTATGGCGATTCTCCTATGCAAGCTAAAGGTTATTGGAAAAAAGGAAAGATGATTCCTTTTGATAAAAAACTTATTGTTAAGTATCAAAGAAGTGGTGAGGGAAGCGATAGATGAAATTAACTGAAGTATTTACAAAACCTAAAGGCAAAATTAACTGGAAACGAAAGAGTGCTGCCGGCTGGGCCGGTGTCTTTAGCGTTGGTGACCGCGAGTTTCGGTTTATGGCCCAGAAAGGCGGAGTAGATGATTCTGAACTATTTCCTCACGAAGAGGAGGTAGATAAGAAAGAAGTGTGGTCTGTGGTCTTTGTTCAATCTAGAGTGGGGGGGAAAGCTAAGGCAAGCACTGATATTACTGGTGCTGGTAAACCTATTGAGGTTTTCAATAAAGCGTTGGCGGCAATGAAAGAGTTTGTCAAAGCAGCGAAACCAAAGTATATTTATTTTAGTGCTAAGGAACCAAGTAGAATGAAGCTTTATAATTTAATGGTAAAGAAGTTAGCGTCCGGTGCTGGATTTAAGGTAATAAATGCAAGTCAAGGAAATTACCTTTTGCAAAATAGGAAAGTAAAATGAAATTATATGATTTATTAATAGAAAAGGTGTTGGTTTGACAAGGGGAAGAATGTAATGAAATTAACTAATATTCTGGATTACTGGCTCGTCGGCGATATTATACACGAAGCCAAAGAAGATACTAGGCCTGGCGATGTTTATGTAGATAAAAGAAATGGTGAAATATTTCTTGTATTAAAATATATTAATACAAAGTTTGGGAAGAAGTGGAATGGTGTAGAATTTAATTTTAAGCCACGGTATGGAGATCCTTATATAGCGGCAGGTTCCCGAACTACTCGTCCTGAGCCTAAAGCTTTTGAGGGACATAAGAAAACAAAACTTACAGCTAAACATAAAAAAGCTATTAAAAAAATGCTGAAAGATCCAGAAAATCTTGATCAATTAGATCGGGCTGGATCGAATGTTAAAGATATAGAAAGATATATAAGGTGAAGTTAATTAATATAATTAATGAAGCGAAGTATCCTCCTAATATTGATGGGTTAACTATGGGGTTTTTGTATACAGGGATAAACAGTGCTGCGGAAAAAATATTAAAAGGTATAGAAAAAAGAACAGGATCTAATGCTAACCCTATTTCTTTACAAGTTATAGAAGGTATTGGTTCAGTTAATAAACAGCTGATGAAGAAAAAGAAGTTAGAAGGCCAAGAAGCCCTTAGTTATTTTTTGAAAGTAGCCTTGAAAGAATTTAATACTGACGCTCCATTTATCAGTAGTTTGTTTAAAAGATATAGGCTTAAGGAAAGAGATTATCGTTAAAATTAAAATTGCACTTAACGTTAATTCTAGAGAGGATAAAAAATGAAAAATTTTAGACTTATTTTAGTAGGAGCTTTGTTAGCAACCACTTTTATTTTTACTACTGCACAAGATGGAGCCGCTCCCTCGCAGAGTTATGGTGGGTCTATAGAAGTAGAGAGGTTGGCTTCTCGTATGGAAAGATTTATGAAGATGCATGTTGAGGTGGTGCGTAATCAAATGCAGCTTAACACTGCATTACATAAACTTACTTTATTACAAATAGAGAATGCAAAGAATGGCCGCTTTGCTCATATTAGTGATAGCACTTATTTCGACACTAGGACGGCAGAAATATTTAAACGTCCCGCACCTTAGAAAAAAATATAATAGAAAGTAGATGACATAATGAAGCTTAAAGATATTATAGAAGCTCATAAGTATTCTAAGGACGACGGCCGAGACTATGAAAGAGAAAGGAAGTTTAATGATACACCCAAGGCCCGGGCCTATAGGGCTAAACTCAATAAATACAATAGAGATAAAGGAACGTATGGCAACGATGACGGCCAGGACGCAACGCATAAAGGTGAGGAAATTGTTGGCTTTGAGCCTTCATCAAAGAACAAGGGAAGAAGAGAGAAAAGTAGAAAGGCATCAAAAAAGTAACATTAGCGTCTATGCTTGATATTTATATAGCATTCACACGTTAATGGTTGTTCATTAATAGTTAATGTAAAATTTTAATACTCTATATGGAGAATATATATGGATTTCGGACCAGTGTTTGAAAACGTAGCTAGTGCATTTGCATTACTTATTGCTCTTTCAGTTGTTATTGAAAGAGGATTAGCAACCGTTTTCAATTGGAAGTATTACCAGAAATTGCTCGGTGGCAGGGGCCTTAAGGTACCTATCGCTTTGGGAGTTTCATATTTAATCGCTTCTGAGGTACCAGTTGATTTGGTAGCAATGTTGTTCAACGGAGACTCGTCGGTGTTAGGCCAGATCTTGACGGCTGGATTGCTAAGTGGCGGAAGTAAAAAGGTGGCTGAAACTTTTGGTGACATAAAGGCCGCGACTACGGGTTAAAAGACAACCCACAAAAATATGTGAGCTGCCTTCGGGCGGCTCACATAACTTATATAGAGACGATATGAAATTAAATACGGTGTTGTTAAATGAAAATAAATATTCTTTTTTACCAAAATATGATGGCGGCATAAGACAAGCAACAGCTGATTTCCGTGGTAACAAACCGCGTGTCAGTAAAATGAAAATCCCCGCAGGAGTATCTGTACATGGTGCAACTGAATTGATGGACCTTGATGAGTTTCCAACTAAAGAATCTTTTATGAAGTATTATAAAGAAGTAAAAAAGCAAGGCGGCGAGATAAGGATAATAAAATGAAACTTAAATCAACATTAAGTGAGAGTGTATTCCATGACATGGAAAAGCTTGCAACGAATATAAGTTTAAGTATTAAAAAAGATCCTGCTAGTGGTCATTCATCAGCTGCTATATTGGTAGCGTCTCTTAAAAAGATGCTTAAAAGTAAAGGTGATGAAAGATATAATGAAGGTGTAAGAATATTCATAAGCAAGTTAAAAAGTGATCTATCAAAAATAAAATGAAATTAAATAAAGTACTGTTATCCGAGCAAGGTATTCGTGAATTAATTCAAAAATATATTTCTTCTATAAAGAAAAACAATCATGCTCGTCGAGAAAGATATAAATCTATGGTGTATGTCCGATTAGCAGATTTGGGATTTGATCGGCATCACATAACTAACATGATTAATGATTTATCCGATGTAGATACAGAAAAAGATGTAGATCAGTTTATGTCTCGCTACCGTCTATGGGGCGACGATTATGCTGATAGTTTTCGTGCGACTGAATCTTCTTTAATGGAGCAAGAAAGAGAAGAAGATGAAGATGGTGTAGAACAAAATATTCATACCTTCAAAATTATTTTACAAATTCCTTTTACTAACATAAAAAATAAAGATCAAAAATTACGCAAATTAAAGTTTGATTTTACGATACTTGATATTAAAATAAAGAGTGATAAAGCTATAGATGTCGCGAAGTTAAATCCTGAAGATCAACAAAACGCAGCTTTGGATTATGCTGTAATGTTAGAGGTGGAAACAGAAATGACTCGCACTGAATTAGAGAATGAAATAGAACCTGACTATAAGATTCTTAAAATAAAGGAAATCTAAATGGCTATCACCCCTGCCAATGAATTGAAAATAGAAGGTGCAATAGGTTCGTTAAATTTAATTCGTCTTCTTTATTCTAAAAAGAAAACTCCCAACAGAAAAATTACAGAGAGAGTAGTAAGAGTAGTTGAGCCTTATGAAATAAAGGATGGTTATCTTTATGCCTGGGACACTACAAGAGGTAAGACAACAAAAACTTTTATACTAGATAATATAAATAATGTTTTGGTGTTAGGTAGTAAGTTTAAGGATAGGTATCCAGATGCAGGCAAAGCTTTTCCGACTTATGACACTACTCCACCACCCGATGCACGGAGAATGAGGCCAGCAGTTAATACTACAGCTTTTGTATAGAGAGGTTTTTAAGTGAAATTAGAAGATATTGGTGTGGTTGTTTTAAGTCATGGCCGAAGAGATAAACTTGAAAAAAGTTTAAAGTCTTATGAAGAAAATGGTTTAACTGATATGGTTGGTGATAATTTTATTTTCTTTAATGAGATTGCTTCTGACGATATAAGTTTAATAGAAAATGATTATAAAAAGTTTGAATGGGGTGGCCACCCAATAAATTGTGGCATTGGTTGGGGAATGGTAAAAGGTATAACAGAGTGTAATACACAATATGTTTTATTTTTAGAAAATGATTTTGAATTAGCAACGAACAATAATGATATTTATAAACAGTTAGAATTAGGGTTGCGTAATCTAGAGACAAATGAGATAGATATTATAAAATATCGTCAAGTAAAAGATTACATAAATACTTCTAATGAAGCTCGACATTGGGTAGGTGAAGTAGATTTTACAGGTAATAACAGATCTGAAAAGGCACGTAAAGGTTGTGAGGAAAAAAACTGGTGGATCGGTTTTGCAGTGGAAGAAAAATTTGGAGATAATAATCCAGATATTTGTGAAAAAATAGATCAAGAAGATGAAAGTGTTTTGTGGCGTATGTCTTGTCAATATGCTAATTGGAGTAATAATCCGTTTTTGTGTAGTAAAGAATGGTTTTTGGAAGTGGCTTTTAAACTAGGTTTTAAAGAAATGACAAACCCTTCAAGTTCTAGAAGTCCAGATTTTGAGGAACAGATAGAGAAAAATAAGTGGTGGCAGAAACAAGATTATAGGGTAGGTATTTTATCTGGTTTATTTGTTCATCAACCATGAGAAAGTAAGAATGGAAAAAGAACAAGCAGAAGAATATGTAAAGTGTAGAAAAGATCCGGTTTACTTTATTAAAAAGTATGGTAAGATACGTCACCCTACTAAGGGCCTTTTGCCTTTTGAACTTTGGGATTTTCAAGAAGATACTGTACATAATTTTTTAGATAAATCATATAATATTATTTTAAAGGCTAGACAGTTAGGTATTTCTAGTTTATGTGCTGCCTATGCTGGATGGATGGCAACATTTTTTAAGAATAGAGAAATATATATTCTTGCAACGAAAAGAGATACGGCCACGAATTTAGTAGATAAAGTAAGAGTGTTTTTAGAAGCTGTTCCTTCATGGCTAAAATCAGAAATTGTAATTGATAATAGACAGAGCCTTGAAATGATTAACGGATCTAAAATTAAATCTGGTGCTACAGGTTCAAATGCTCAGGATGCTGCTCGTTCAGAAGCATTAAGTTTATTGATTATTGATGAAGCTGCGTTTATAAAATCTATGGATACTATTTGGACTGCTGCTCAACCAACATTAGCTACGGGTGGTGATTGTATTGTATTATCTTCACCTAATGGTATTGGAAACTGGTTTCATAAATCTTATATTGAAGCGCAAGCAGGCATCAGTGAAAGAGTAGGAACTAAAAATATATCCTTTAATGCTATTACTCTTCCTTGGAGTAGACATCCAGAACGTGATGATGAGTGGGCTAGAGATGAAAGAAAAAAGATTGGCGATCAAGCATTCGCACAAGAGCATGCTTGTGACTTTCTCCAGTCAGGTAATAATGTGATTAGCTTAAAGGCTTTAGCATGGTATGATCAACACCCCACCGAAGAAGAAGTAAGTGATGATGGTTTTCGCCCCTTCCTTAGAGAACCCGAAGAAAAAACTTGGATGGATAAAAACTTATGGATATGGAAATATCCCGATTATTCTAAACAATATTTGTTATGTGCTGATGTAGCACGTGGCGACGGCGATGATTATTCTGCTTTTCATCTTATCGATATTGAGAACTATGAGCAAGTAGCGGAATATAAAGGAAAAGTTAATACTGATGTTTATGCTCATCTTATTCATAATACTGCTGTTCAATACAACAACGCTCATATAGTTGTTGAAAATGCTTCGATGGGGCATCATGTGGTAATGAAGCTTATAGAGATGGAGTATAAAAATCTTTATTGGACAATAAAAGATCTTACTCGTATTCATGAAAGTAACGCTAATCAACTATATTATGATCCTTATAATGTTCCCAAGAATGCTGTAGCTGGATTTACTATGAGTATGAAAAGCCGCCCAGCATGTGTAGCTCGTATGGAAGAAGATTTAAGAACTCATGAGTTCATACTTCACTCTAAAAGAACTGTTGCAGAATTAGAAACTTTTATTTTTCATAACGGGAAACCTCAAGCTATGGATAGTTATAATGATGATTTGGTAATGTCGTTAGCCATAGGTATGTATGTCCGAGCTACGACGTTAAAGTTTAATAGTCAAAATGAAGATATTACTAAACAACTTTTAAGTGGGTTACATTTTTCCTCTACCCCTTATGAGTTTGGTATTTATAAGACAGATGACCAGAAAAAAGAGGAACAATTTACTTTTGACGTAGGCAATGGCCAACGCGAAGATTTACGATGGATGATGCAATAATGACACAAACAAATGGATGGAGTCAATATCAAAAATTGGTTGTGGATAAACTTGGTGATCATGATGAAAAGTTTACTTCTATAGAAGATAAATTAATGAAAATACAAGTTGATATTGCCACTTTAAAAGTAAAGGCTGGTGTATGGGGCGGCGTCGCTGGTCTTATTCCTGTAGTTATAACTATTGTAATGTTTTATGCAACTCAAACTGGGGGTAAATAACAAAAAGTGAGAAAACCCAAATCCGGACGGACTCAATTTTTTGAGTTTAAGAAAAATGTTTATATAAGGATGAAAAAATATGGCAGATAGATTTGATATATTAAAGAAAATACTAAAAGGTGGCTCAGCGGCATACAAAATTCCTACGGAACGGCCTGGAATCCGTGCTCAAAAGCAAGCCTTTGATACTTTCCAAAGAGCATCCTCTGCACTCTATCAACAGTCTTTGGTTGGTGGTGTTGAGAGAATGGAACGGGTAAAAGATTATGAAGAGATGGATCATTACCCTGAGATTACCAGAGCATTAGATATATATGCTGATGACTCTATGACTTATGCAGAAGATGGCAAGATTTTACAAATTGTTTCGGATGACGATAAATTAATACACGAATTAGAAGAGTTACTTTATCAACGATTAGATTTGGATTTTCACCTTTGGACATGGATAAGAAACATGTGCAAGTATGGCGATATGTTTAACTTACTTGACATTGTTGATAAGGAAGGCGTGTTGGGTGCTATAGCAATGCCGGTGGGAGAGATTGAAAGAGAAGAAGGATATAATAATGATCCAAATAGTTTAAGGTTTAAGTGGACGGTTCAAGGTAATACAGTATTTGAAAACTATCAAGTTTCTCACCTTCGTATTTTAGGAGATGATAGGTTTTTACCTTATGGAAGATCTATATTAGATTCTTCTCGTAAAGTTTGGAAGCAATTGTTAATGGCTGAAGACGCGATGTTGATCTATCGTATTAGTAGGGCACCAGAACGCAGAGTATTTTATGTTGATGTAGGAAACATTCCGCCAAGAGATGTGGACTCTTACATGCAAAGCGCTAGAGATAAGTTAAAGAGAATAGCAGTAACAGCAGAAGCTACTGGTAATGTAGATTATAGATATAACCCTGAATCTATTCTTGAAGATTTCTTTATTCCGGTTCGTGGTGATAGAGGTAGTAGAATTGAAACTTTGCCGGGTGGTGAGAATGCAGCGGCAATTGAAGATATTGAATACTTACAGAATAAGTTGTTTATTTCTCTTGGAGTTCCAAAGTCTTATTTGACGGCTGAAGAAGATCTTTCGGGTAAATCTACGTTGGCACAAGAAGATATTAAATTTGCTCGTACCATTCAAAGAATCCAAAAGATTGTTGTTAGTGAATTGGCGAAGATATCACTTGTTCATCTTTATCTGCGTGGGTATGATGAATCTTCGATTTATAACTTTGATTTGAGATTGACTAATCCATCTACAGTTACTGAAATGATGCATCTTGAATTGATGGGTAGTCGTTTTAGTGCAGCCAACGATATGGCGGACTCTCCATTACTTTCTAAGATTTATATTCAGAAAGAAGTGCTCAAACTTTCTGATTCTGAAATAGCTGATATTAAATTGGAAAGTGAGCAAGAAGCTCAACAAGAGCATTTTATAGAGCAGTTAAAGGTGGGTGAACAACCGGATATGGGTGGTGGTGCTCCAATGGGTGGCGAAGAGACTGAAACAGAGACTGAAACAGAGACTGAACCTGATGATGATTCAGCTGAGGAAAATACTACAAGACAATATACAAAAGATGCAATGCCCTATGATCCTATTGGAACAAGAGAGATGCCTGGGTATCCAAAAAATTATTCGTTTAATGAAGATGGTGAGCAGCTAGAAGATAAGTTGAATGATCCAGAAAATGAAGAAATGAAAAAGACCCTTGATTTTATACGAAAGAAAAATAAAAATCGTAGATCAAAGACAGATATGTTTGATAGAACGATTGCTGATATTATGAAGTATGATCATGTAACAAATGATATGATGGGTAATCTTATCAAAGCTAATGAAGAAAAAAAATTAGAGGAGTCAACTTTCACTTCACTTAAAGAATTAAAAAATTAACTTTATTTGAGTGAGTATATATTTATTTTAAGGGATAATACACAATATTGGGGCTTAGTATGAAACATAAGAAACAAAGGAATGTAGGCATTTTATTTGAAGTGTTAAATCATGCTGTGTTGAATGAAATTGGAAAGAGCCATGATAAAACTGCAAAGGCTATTTTTAAGGTAATTAAGAAACATTTTATGGGCGAAACTCAAATTTCTAAAGCTTATAAAATATATTCTCAGTTGCTTTATAGCGAAGCACGTAACCCTTACTATGCATCACGCTTCTTTTCTAATTTGATGAAAGAATATCGTAGCAATGTTGATGCAGCATTTCTTTATAAAGAAAATACTCAACTTTTAGAAGATATTAGCAAAGTATGTGATCGTAAAAAAATAATGAGAATAAGTGTTCCTAATTATAAACTTTTTGCTAGTTTTAATATTTTAGTTAATGAAGATGATATTAGATATGGAGGCCAATATCTCACCAGTAGCGACAGAATGATTTGTGAAGAGAATGTTTATGAGCATTTGATTGACAATAAAGAAGCTAAGAGAATTAGAGAGGCAAATGCTCATCACGATAATAAATCACATGATAAAATTCAAACTGAAAAATTAGCACTTGGTATTGCTTTAAAAAACTTTGATAAGAAGTACGGAAAGCTTTTAACAACTGAACAAAAAGATTGTTTGGTTAAGTTTTATACAACCAAAGACAGCAGAGATTTCACTCAGTGGATGCGTAAAAGAGTTGGATTTATTCTGGATGAAATTGCAGATCGTAAGAATAGAATAGATAATGAAAAAATTCGCACTAAGATTGATTTGGTAGAAGATAAGTTAAAGCATATTGCTACTGAAGATATCCTTTCAACTAATAGTTTAAAAGATATCTTGTTAAGTTTAGAAATGAAAGATAATTTAAAATTATTTTAGGAGTATAAAATGAGTATAATAACTGAACAGATGGGTCTTAGCAATAAAACTGTTAATGGGAGAGCGCTCGATATTGGCACAATGTTTGGAAATGGAAACGCTGTGTCTCTTTCTCAGGCCAGGCTCACCGAAGAGAGTGAGAAAACAAGTGGGTACTTCTCTGGATCGATTCAGGGAGGCGCGCCAAACCGGAAGAATTTGTATCCGGACAACAATAACCCATTTGTTGTTATTTCGGTTGACTACCAGGGTATTGAATCTATAAGGCCGCCGAAGCCTCTACCCTCTACCGATGATTGAATCTATGCCTCATTAGGGTAATTAATAAGTTACAGAACTTGATAATGGCGGTGACGTTAAGCACTCATAAGAAATATTAAAAATTACAATTAATAAAAAATATTAAGGAGAAAATAAATGAGCATTTTAAGTCAACAATTAATCGGTGGAGGTAATCTTAAAGATGCAGCAAGAGCACCTTTTTCGGATGCAATCGGACCAGATGATGTAGCGAAGCCGGGTTACGGCGGATATACTTACGCTGCAGATCCAGAAATGCAAGAAGTGTTTGGTACCACCGCGGTTGCGGATCGAACTGGTCCAACCGGTGATGTGGCGTTAGGATCGGGAGATACTACTTATGGTTCTGCCGGCCGAAGAATAGGAACAAGCACTACTACTATTTTAGGTCAGATGGCTGACATGCTTTCGATGCAGAGCGCCAATGCTACATGGAGT
>Ga0080013_1002871_pt1 | contig 19292 bp, 39 predicted proteins | sample ETNvirenome_6_85_FD_69236 | JGI IMG/M metagenome (GOLD analysis project Ga0080013, IMG submission 69236) | Marine viral communities from the Pacific Ocean - ETNP_6_85 (SPADES assembly) (version 2) | ecosystem: Environmental > Aquatic > Marine > Oceanic | place: Pacific Ocean | collected 2013-06-19 | reverse complement strand
TTTAATGCCCGTATAAGGGCATATACCTTTTTGCTTTTCCCAAAGTTGTTTCAAATAAGGTAAAGTGATTTTTTCTTTTCTATTTTTGGGTATTTTGGAGTATTTGCCTCTTCTAATATAAATTTGTGATCTAAGATAGTAACGAAAAGGCGTGTAAATGTCAGAATACTCCTCTGAGAGGGTTCTTTGCCGTATGCTATGTTTCCTTAAGAGTCTAGTGATAACCGAACGATCTACTTTGAATTTTTTTGCTATTTTTGTGAGTGATAATTTTTCAACAATATAAAGCTTTTCTAAAAGAGGTTTATTGTTTTCTAATTTAGTATTGCTTTTCATATACGGCGAAATTAAAAAGTATATTTAAAATACTCTATATCTTCTTCGAAGTTATTTTTTATAATTTTTTTAGTATTTGAATTATAATATTTTTGATAAGTATCAAATTTAGTGTTGGGAGCCTTTCCCACCCAAGGAAGAGGTTGATGGTCTATGCTAATCGAATTACATATAGAAATCCAATCTTTTTCTAAATTTTCAAATTTAAGAACAAAATCCATTTTTACTTCATTATTTTTATCTTTCATCCGACTTAAGGAAGAATAATTATAATCCCGTTGCTCAATTGCTAATTCGCAATAGGTCTCAAAATCGATACTTTTTCGATTTGCTAACTGAGGATATTTCCTCCTAATCAATTTGTGTTCAATTCGATCTTGTTGAAGAAATGTCGATACCATTCGATCCCACGGGTTTCTTGTTACGGAAAATTTAAAAAAATCATCTATTTTTAGACCTTTTAATTTTGAAATTCTATTTTCACTATTTAACACCAAATCCCTATAATAATGACCCTTAATTCCTCTAGCATTTTTTCTTTTTTCTTTTCTATAATATTTTAATTTTTTAAGTATATTCATTTTTTTTGTTATAGGGGCGGTATTAATTTCCCCTTGCGAATCAAATATTTTATTCACAGGGAGATGACCCAAAAGCACCAAACCGAGTTTGTCCACGCCTTGTAGAGCCAGTTTTTCTTTGATACTACGTCCTGCCGTTTTAGGAACGTGAATAAATAAGAATTTTTTGATAAAACTAATCATATAAGAAAATACACATTTTAAGTGAGTATCTCATGTTTTTTTAGTCTCCAAATCTATAACCGAAATACTCAATGTCCTTTGCGTATCGTTCCGCAACGATTTGCCGAGTCTCGTCATCGTAGTATTTGGTGTAGTGTTTGTGTTTTGTTTTGTTTTTGTGTGGAAGTTGTTGTCTTGGGATTCCAATTTTATCGCAGATTATGTTAAAGTCTTCTTGGAGGTTTTCAAACCTTCCAATGAAGTCGGTAAGTTGTACGTCATCGGAAAATAACTGATTATACTGAGGGATACCTTTATCTCCCCCGATGGCATTTTCCCCTTTGAGATTATTTTCAAATTGCAAGACCCAATCTCTAAATGACAAATTATCTCCTTTACGTTTGTTTCCCGCTATTTGCCGACGTAACATATAATAACTAAGTATCTTATCCCACGGATTTCTCACAAACGAAAAGGTAAAATACTCATTCCACACATTCATGCCGAATTGTTCTATGTATTCAGAGTATCCTCTGTGATCAAATTTTCCATGCTTAAAATGTACCTCAATAGACGTACCCCCTGTACGACATATATGAACAAATATAAATTTATGCTTCTGGTTTACCATAATTAATACCCAATTGAGTTATTTAGATACAGCAAGAGTCTACGCGATTTTACCGCCACTTGAAAATATAATATCATTAATGATGATGTTATTCATTATCGGTAGCGGTATTTAACTTATTAATATTATTTATTAAAATTAATTCTTTTTGATTTTTATTCCAATGATTTGTTTCTTCATATTTTTCACACGTCTTCTCCCATTCTGTCTTATTGTATCCAATTACGGGATTTTGTTCTTGAAGAGTGGGAACATAGGCTAAACGAACGGAACCGGGACCACTATGGGCTCCCGTGTTTATGGTTCTCTTATGGAGGTGATGGATAGTGTTATACGGGCCGTTTGGTTGTGTCATTTTCGTCGCTATATACGTAGATTTCGGGATACCTGTCCAGATATATGTCAGCCCCCACCCCCGCCAGACGAGAAAAGGAACTCTAAAAAAAATCATTTAATAGGGGGGGTAGAGGTACAGTCCCCGCCCCCCGAAGGGCTAACTACGAAACGACTTGTGAATCCTAGTGAGAAGAGCGAGGTCAACACACGAACCCCAGTTCTTCTTGATGAAATCCACGAACGCAACAACGTGTTGATCATTCTTGTGCCACGTATAAGCTGGCAAGGACGAATCGGGTGGAACAACAAAGAAGTTGTTATTCTTTTGACGAAAGCGAACATTCTGCTTTTCTAGTTCGCGCTGAATGCGATTACTTAACTTAACTTTTTTGCCTGTCATGGCGTTATACCTTTCGGTGTTTTTTGGAAACGTGCCCCGTTTTCCGTGGGAGCCTTGATTCAGTTTGAATCAGCTAGGGACATTATACACCTTTACGAAAAAGGTGCAACTTTTTTTTAGTAGCTCACGGGATGGCCATGACGTTTGTAATACTTACGTTCTAGCTCGGCATAATCTGCCTCTCCGGTTCCCATGTTGTTAGCGTGTTGTAACGCACGAAACAATCCTTCTGCATCGCGCAGAGAGTCAGACTCTACTGCTGCGGCCATGTTTTGGGTTTTGTCCGTATAAACCACGTTTTGAGGTTTACCCGCTTTAACTAATCCTTTGAAAGTTGTCATGCTTTTAATCATTGTTTTAGACGTAAAAGATTTGGTGAATGAGTACGAACGCCAGAGCGATTGATGCGCCAAGGCAAGCCGATATAACCCACTCAAGGCGTTGAATCTGTTTTTGTTGGCGTTCAATCTCGTTCATGTGTACGTTTTTGATTGCGTGGTAGCTTGTCCAATTAGTGTTTTTCATGTCGTTCATCTTGTTTAGATTAAATCAAAAAATTAGTTCGAAGTCAATGTTTTTTTTACTTCTTCGAATACTGGAAAGGTGCGCCCTTTGTGGTAGTCCCAAGCTGGAGACATAACGCTCACAGGCTTGCGTCCTGTTTCTATCAGTAGTTTGCCGATGGTGTAGCCTTCCCAACCGCGTCGTTGTTGGTTCCAGTAGTAATCTACTGCGTCCTGCTTGGCTTCTTCGAAGGCTATCGTGCCGACCTTGGCGCGGGTGCTGAAGTGAGCGCAGACCTCGCGGGTAGCGTAGTGCTTGGCGGTGGGTTTAATCTCTGTTGCGTGGAGTTCGATAATGTAATTCTTTTTCTCGTTCATCTTGGTAATACTATAACTCAGTTTCTTAAAAAAGTCAAGGGCTAATCTGTAAAAGTTATTCACAATCCACTGGACGCGCTCCAGTAGTGGCCCCCTTGATCATCTCAGTCATTGCGGCGACCCCATTGAAAACGGCGAATCCTGCGGTTTGTGGGCTTCCATTGTTAGCGACCCAATCATTGGCCCAGCAATCAGAATCATTAGGTTTAGGTGCGCCTACTCCCGTGAGTTGGCTCCACAGGGTTGGGTTGCTTTTGAGTTGGTTGTAGACTGCTTTTTTCGTGTTGTTCATCTTGGTAATACTATACCACAATTCTTAAAAAAGTCAACCCCTAAAACAATAAAAGTTATTCACAGGGGGTTGTGAATAAGTCGCCCCCAAAAGTTGGCACGGGACGTGCGGCCCCTCGCGTGCCAAAAAAGCAAGAAGTTTTTTAGTCGTCGCCGTACCACTCGACCATCGACGTGCTATGCGTCACCGCTTTACACTTGGAGCAATCGCACGGTGCGTGAATGGTCGAACATCCAGAGGCATAAATGGCTAATATAATAATGACAATAATATATAGTCTCATAGCGTCATTTACCACACTCTCAATCTATCGAGTAGTTGAATCAATAAGAAGCCAAAGGCAACGCCAATGACAAGGTTGTACTGGTATGTTTTCATAGTTTTTAATAGGGTTGGGGTTAGGGTTTACATTTCTGAATACGTGCCGTCATAAGGGCTTGGCTCATAAGGCTCTGGCCCCATTGCGTCAGCATAAAATTCCTCGCTGGTCGGCATCATATCGCGAAACTCTTGCGCGTCCATATCGGCCCACCATACCGCCTGTTCATCTCTGCTTGAATAAATCTCTGGGCTATTGGCAAGATGCTCTTGCGCGTAAGTTAAAAGGTCGGTGTATCCTTCGCGTGTGTGGTCGCGGGTAGCTACTAGTTCATCATCAATCCAAAGAGTGTAAGTTTCTTTTGTGTTTTTCATCTTGTGTAAATATACTCTCATTTCTTTAATAAGTCAATAGCAAAGTTATTCACAATCGAATGTGAATGTCTCGCCTCCATCGTAGGAGTATGCCTCGACCTCATTACAAAAGGGCAAAACGTTTTGAAGTTTTACCGTCTCCATCTCTGTGCCGAAGTCATCGAATGAGTGCCAGCCAGTAATTTTGTAGGTGATGTTAAAATCCCTTGCGTCCCCCTCTTGGGCGGGGCGTGTGAGTGTTACCTTGCCTTCCTTGTCGAAGACTTGCCGCCCGTTACAGGTCGGATAGTTGTTGTGGTAGGTTGCTTTGTAGGTTGTTTGTGTGTCGTTCATCTTGTTAATATAGTATCTGAGTTTCTTTAAAAAGTCAAGCAGTTTTTTTAATTTCTTTTACGTCCATCACAAACGCGCCATTGGGAAGGTTCACCCGCTCGTTAGCGGTTGCGGTTGCGGCTTCCAAGCTCTCGGCTTGTAGGTCGTAGTCATTAAAGCGACCATAGCGGTCTTCGGTTTCGATTCTGTAGGTTTTCATCGTGTCTTTCACTTTCATTACGAATAGTATACGTGAGTTTCTTAAAAAAGTCAACCCCTAAAACGAGAAAGTTATTCACAGAGAATTGTTAATAAGTCGCTCTGGAAAAGTTGGCACGGGACGTGCGGCACGCCGCGTGCCAAAAAAGCAAGAAGTTTTTAGCACCTTTCTTGATGCCAAAGGTCATAAATCTCGTCAATGTGCCAGACGTGACCGCCCGCGCACTCAAACAAGTCTTCAGCAATGGGGGTAAAGCCCTGCTCCTCAATAAAGTCTTCCATCCATTTTTCCATTTTACTTGCACCTCCCTTCAGAGAACCATTCAAGGGTCTCAGCCTCTTCAGCCGCTTGCTCTTCCATCTCGTCCTGCTTGTCACACCAACGAGCGTGAAACCAATCGATATGCGCGTTCATATCAAGTTGATGCTGTACCCATTCGGCAACGGTCATCAATGGCCCGTGAAGAGCCTCGACGACTTCCCAGCGTTCGCGTTCTTCGTTGCCGCGCTCCCACTCCTCGTGCTCAATCTGAGCGAGGATATCGGGGGTGGCGGTTTCTTCGATTGTAATGTTGTCATTCATCATTGGAATAATATACCTGAGATTCTTAAAAAAGTCAATGGGTAATCTGTGAAAGTTATTCACAAACCAATTCTCCAAATTCTTTTTTAGCGTCAGCGTGAAAGGATACTCTCACCAATGTCTTAGGCATCAGCGCCACGCGCCCGTTGTGATTCAATAACAGCATTCCATTCACGGGCTTGCGTGGGTTGGTGTCGCGTACCACCACAGCCTTCCAACTAGGGTTGGCGCGGTGCTCTACTTGTTGTCCTGTTTCAAACTTCATAAGGGTATTAGAACATATTCCCGCGAGAAAAGCGAGAACAAAATGAAGAAAATAATTCACAGCCTGTGAATAACTTTTGGGGTCAAAGCTTGAAACTTGGCACGGCGCGGGGGGCACGCCGCGTGCCAAAAAAGCAAGAAGTTTTTTAGTCTCTGTCTCTGATGTCGTTGCCTTCATCATCATTGTAATAACCTGACACGTTCCACATCTTATCGTAATTGACTTTTGGATATGGACGTTTGCCTTGCGGCGTGTCATAGTGTGTGTCTTTGTTTACGCCGTGCGCGTAAACCTCTTGAGCTTGAAGCTCCATCTTTTTGTTATATGTCATACTCATAATCTTTCATGCCTTCCTTTCGCGAAAATCTTCTAGAAAATCTTCCACTTCTTCGTTGGTGGCGTAAAGCACTTCATCAAAAGGTATGGTTTCCCCGTAACCTTCACCCGTGGCTGTTTCCATCCAAACACCTTCGCACGGGATGATATTCAAAAGGCGCATTGGCTCATAAGAATGGTCGTGCATATAGATAGCACCAATTTTGAGATTTTTAGCAATCCAGCTTTTATCTGTTTTTAACATTATTCCATTTCCTCCCAGCTATCGCCATCGTCGTATGAGATCAAATCCAAATCTGGAATGGTGATTGCCTCTTGTCCTTCGTGGTCAAATCCACGCACTTCGTATTCCTTGCCGTCCACAATGGCGGCCCCGTTATCTGTTAGTTTTATGTCGTTCATAATCATGCGTTTATAGTATCATAAGAGGTGGGACATCTGCTGTCCTACCCCTCAAGTTTTTCTAAATTCTTTTCAATCTTCTTAATCTTGTCAGTGGTATGCTTCCACACCTTTGCCATATCATTGGTGCGATAAATCGCAGCGCTACCAACGCCACCAAAATGCTCGCCATGAATACGAACCTCAATGTCATTGATTTCAATCTCTGTCACAACGACAAAGCGTGTGATGTTCTCAGCAATAAATTCTTGCTCTTCTTTGTTCAGTTTCATTTTCATTTTCATACGTATAGTATACCATAGGGGGTGGGACATCCGCTGTCCTACCATTCATTTTCTTCAAATTCTTCTGCCATCTTGGCCGACCATACAAGATCGTCACGACTAGAAAAAATCTTAAGCCAATAACCGCCGTACTCTACGGCTTGCTCTAGGGCTGCGGTGTAGCCCTCACGGGTGTGAGGGTAGGTCTTCAGCAGTTGGCTGCCGTTCCAAAGGGTGTACGTTGGTTTCTTATCTTTCATATGCATATATTCTATCATAGAGGGTAGGACATCCGCTGTCCTACCTATTAAAATGTTCAGTGCAATTTTCACACTCGCAGCCCTCAAGGAACTGTCCTTCAAGCTCTCTCACGGGAGCAGGGAACAGGCAAAGCAGACAAGTGCCATTATTGCCCTCAAGGAGCAGCGCGTCGTTACCGCACTGGTTACAAGGTTCGAATGTAGTTTGCGTTGTCATTGTTATAATATATCACATGAGGTAGGACATCCGCTGTCCTAGTTGAATTAAAATTAAAAATAATTCCACTTGAAAAGTTGGCACGGGACGTGCGGCACGCCGCGTGCCAAAAAACAATCATAATTTTATCTCAATTTATAAAATTTATGGTTTCCTATCACTTTAATCGGATTAATCAAAACTCTAATAGTTTTACCATCTTTTTTGACAGCTTTATAAATCCAATAAGGTTTTTTGTTTAGATGACAATAGTGGTCTGCATTGCCTGTGAATTTTCTGTCTAATCGATTGAGATTCACCGCGAGATACTTCGCGTATGCACCCGCTGGCGTATCCAATAACTGTAATAGTTTTGGGCGATTCGGGTCTTTTGGGTTCCAGCAAGAGAATTGCCACCCCTGCAAGCAAACCTGTTTCGCGGTGATGGACTTGCCATTTCTTTTCCACTCGGTTGCACGTTGGGCGATAACACAAGCCACGACATACATTCCAAGTTTCCCCTCTCCGCGAGCCTCGCCCACGATGGTCATAGCAACGATTTTTTGCTCAGGAGTTAAATCCTGCGAATAAACAAAGGGCGCGTAAAGCGCAAGCAATAGAATAATAGTTTTCATTTTATATCCACTAAATCAATTTCATCCAAGGGAAACCACCCAAACCACCCACCGCGAGCAGGAAGGTCGATCCAAGTGCCGTCGTTTAATTGGTCAACGCGCACCTCGCGCAAAAGGATTTTTTCCTTATCTTCGCCACCGACTCCGCTGCGAATATCGCGCACCCAAAAGCCAAACAGACCCCTTTCAAAAACGCGGGTTTTCGTGCGTTTGGAGGCGTTAGGTTTAGCTTTTACTTTAACTTTGCGAGTTTCATTCATCATAATCAATTCTCCTACCACCATTGCCCATTTATAAACGCTGGCCCCTGCGGGACTTTGAATTTTTCAGCCTTTTTCAAGGTGTCTTTTATATCCTTTTGGTCTTTCTTGATTGAGACCAAAATCGCCTGTAAAGGCTCATTCTTTTGATTCTTTTCGTCGTTCATCTTGTTACTATTAAACCAAATTTTTAGCCACTTGTCAAATACTTTTTTAACTTTTTTTGTGTAATATATTCTTATGGAATCAGACTTATGGAAGATCATTATCGGTAGCACTATAATTGTGATAGTTTTCTCGCTATCCTTTTACATTTTTGTGTATACCGCGCATAAACATATGAAACAGCTTGCAAAGAAAAAAGGATTAAATTGGACTTCTTTTTTCGCGGCAAGGGGGTTCGGCTCGCGTGTAAAAACGCGACGAGGAAAGACAATCAAGAAATTCCCAAATAACAGACACACACGGGCAAGGAGAAGGTAATATTGGGGCTTATTTGGCCCCTATTTGTTCCCTATTTGGCTCCTATTTGTTCCCTATTTGGTTATTATTTAATCCCTAATTAGAAGAAGAAAACCCCTGCGAGGAGGTCGGGACAAGAAGAACCTCGCAGGGGTTTTGGTTTTATGATGAACAACGATACTATGAACTAGAGCGAGAAATAGAAACTGCAAAGTTTTTGTTTGTCTCATCAATATATTCATTCACTTCGCTTTTATTAGCCAAACGAATGTCACGAATCATCGCTGACTCTTGTTCTTGCTTATGATAATCCATCACAGGGCGAATGTGTGATGTGCTACCAATGTACCTCTCGGTACGACCTTTCGCCATATTACGATAAAGCGAGCCTCTTTTCATTTCAGGTAATGTCAGTTGTTCTTCCATACTCTTATATTAGTTAATTTTTGATTCCTACTCAAGCTATTTATTAAGTATTTTTTAGCTTCTATCGGGAAGTATCCAATCTTCTCTAATTCTCAGAGTTCTTTCAACTGACTCATCAATTAGTTTTACAATGTCGGGAGCAGACTCCTCGCCCATCTGTATTTGTCCGTGCGTATTCATCCACTCGGCAACGTCTATTTTAATTCTTTCAATCATTACTTTATCGTACATTTGTACCCTTGGGCTAAAGGCGTGATGTTTATGTAATTGTGGTTCCATTTAGTCCTCCTTACATGAAACGTGACGTACCGCATCATTGTCAGGTGTGTAAGAATACTCGGAGTGAACCAAGTCACCCGAACCGTCCAACACTTCGTTTACTGCGTTTTGCTCGCTGGTCGCTTCAACCTCGAACGTGGCGCAATGAATTTCGTTAAGTTCTACTTTGTATAGTTTTTTCATTTTAATAAACAAATGTTATGCCGACAATCTTCTCGTGTGGAAAGGCTCGATTGAACTGACGGATTGCTTGATCGCGATTCTCCGCAAGGATGGTTACTCTGCCTCCGTATACAGTGCAGACCTCATAAGTATGACAATTAACTGAGTTTGCGTTCATCTTGTTAAAGATACCTCACTTTCTTAAATAAGTCAAGCAGAATGATCCTCTAAAATAATGCCATTGTTTTTTACCACATTATTCCACCATCTATCGTTTTCAAGTTGGTTAATCAATGCTTGTTTTACAGTTGGCTCATCTATGCCTGAAAAATCTTTCCTCTCCACTTTACCAAGCACCTCCTCCCAAGGGACATTTATTCTCCATCCGATTGGCAAACATTCGTGCCACACGCTTGCCACCTTGGGGCGAAGAATGGAAACGTAATCGCCCACCATCATTGAGCGAACTTCGAGCTTCTTAAACAAGTCGCACTCTTTGCCGCTCCCGTTATTCCATTGCTCCCACACAGCATCTAAAATTTCGGGGTCAGTCCACTTATGGCCCGAACTATGTTCTTCTGGGTAATCTTGCCAGAACTTTTTGCAATGCCTCTCGGTCATCTCACGATATTGAATATTAACTCTAATCATTTTTAGTCCTCTACAATTTCAAGTTTGGCGATATAGTTACCGTTTGAGTCTGCTTCCGTGCATCCGTGTCCGACATCTTCTACGACTTGACGACCCACGGTGTCAGCCATTTTAGATAAGATTTTTGATAACTCAAAATGAGTATGAGGTTTCTCGAACGCTGCGTTGTCCATCTGAATCTTTACTATCGCTTTCATGCCGTCTATTATATCAGAATTTTGCTTTGTGTCCAGAACTTTTTTAAGTTTTCTTTGCCGATCATTCGTGAGCGACAAAAGAGTTTGCCAATCAATTATGCCAATTAATGAGCGACAATTAGGGTAATTGTTTTGAGCGATAACCTTGTTTTTGTGAGATATAGTATTCGAAAATTTCGTATACAAGGGGAATTTCACATCGGAGAAAATGGGGGTAAATAAGAAACTTTTTGCGTGAAAAAGTGGCACGGGACGTGCAGCACCTCGCGTGCCAAAAATTAGGAAGGGGATTAACTCCCCAACCTAGCTATCAACTCTTTCAAGACGATAGCTTGGCCCTTTTTGATTTGATACAAGCGATAGGCTTCAGCCTTCGCCTCTTCGTGGGTGAGACCAATCTTTTTGCCAGCCTTGATGTGGTTGGTGACTTGAGCCGCTTTGACGGCGTTACGAGCGTTAGGTGTACTGTATGTTTTCATCTTGTTGTTATACTATTAGTTTTTTTAGTTTGAGTCAATACTTTTTTAAATAAAGTCGTTATCGTTTTCTGGGTCGCCAAACTCTTGCGCCCACTGTTGAGCCATCTCTCTCAAAATATCTACGGGGTCATCAACGCTGCAAAGGACTTCGACCATCGCCTTCATATTTTCATAATCTTTAGGTTGAAGCTCAACCCATTTACCCTCACTCCTTGATGGGCCAACCCACATAAAACTATGACGATTATTCTCGTTTTGTACAACGCAAAAACTAGGGTGATTCTGATTCATAATAATTAGCGATTAATGATGTGGTCGTAGATTAACTTTCCCCTGCATCCACCAGCACCATGAAGATAATGAGATTGACCTGAAGCGATTTTTTTATGTCTAACTGCGCCAAGCTGGAAAAGGCTGCCGCACTTGTGGCAACTATATTGATACGTTTTGGTTTTGCGACCCGCGATGGTCTTATAGTTATGACATCTCTTAGCTGGCAAACCAAACTTTGTCATTGTCCTTTTCCATTCTTGTCCATGAGGCTTCACACTGTAGCCATGCTCTTTGTGAACCACAAGGTGAGCGTACTCATGGCCAATGGTTTGCTTTATGTAATCATCCAAGTTGTTTACGAGACAGTAAGCGTTTACTTGTATTAAATTTTTAGTGAGCCAAGCTAGACCTCCCACCTTGCCCTTTAACTTGTAAGAAATGCTCGGCTCAATTTGATAACCAAATATATCCAAGCACAAATCATCCAGTTGCGCGATCCTGTCGTTTACCTTCTTTTTAATGTCCTCTGTAACCGTTGTTGTCATGCCCTAATTATATCAGAAGTTTGACGCTTGCCAAGCTTTTTTTTAAGAAAATAATTGGCACGGGACTTGCAGCCGCCCCCGTGCCAAAAAGTCAAGCTCCGATTATGAGTCGGGGTCGATTTTTTCAGCAGCGATTGTGCCTCTAGTATAATATTCTCCGGTTGCCGTAGTATGCACCCACCTTTCGTGAATCAAATCATTCATTCTCTGCTCGGCTAACTTTTCCGCTTCAGGCATTGCGCCCCCTTTTTGACCTTTGCCCGCCTCTGGATCATCCGTCAAAACCTTTGCCAATGACGAATTGCGAAAATACTTTTCGAGTTTTTGTTTAGTCGTCCAGATGTAATGAAAAGTAGGACTCATTTCGTTTAAGTCAGCAGTTGAGTCAATCGCTCCGTGATTAAAGAACGAATTGAATTGCTGTGTGATTTCTTCGGGTTTGTCGCTTTCAATGCCGACTGCCCAGACTGTTCCGTTTGGTTGTAAGTATAGTTTCATTTTTTTATCGTTTTGTTTCTGTTAAAAGCGAGAGTATAAACCACAAGATAACGCCAAGCAAGATAAAAGCGATGAAGTCCATTTTTTAATTGTCCTCATTTTTTGCCTCCAAGTCACGAACGAAACCAAGAGTCTCGTTCCCCGCTGCGCTTTTCTTATACTTCAAACCAACCACCTTGCCCTTGGGGTCGGTGAATCTTAAATCGTGCGCGTCTCCGTTGATCACTTCAAAACCAAAATCATCCACGGGCAACGTGTCCCAGTAAACCGCAGCAACATTACCACCAGCGGAAAGAATCTCTTTTGCAAAATCTTCAGAAGAATCTTCTGACCACGAGTAGGTCAAATGATAATTGACGGGCAATTCACCGTTTACGAATTGCGTCATTCTTTTGGTGGACTTGGTATAGTCATAGAATTGCAACTCTGGAAAATACTCCATGATTGAAAGTTCTTCATGTTTTACCTTTTCCCATGCGATATCACTTGTACCGTTTAACCTTTCGCACGGCGTTAACTCTTTGCGAAACGCCTTTTTAATAAATGCGCCGGTTTCCTTGACGAGTTGCGTCATGAAGGCTTTTCTGTCCGTCGCAAAAAATTTTGTTTTGTTTATGCGAGCTTCTTGAATTGGTGTCATTCTGCCACGACCAGAAGTGTAGAGGCAAGCAGCCCTGCATCCTTCACTTGAGTTTGGGCAAGTATTCATTACGCCACTAATGCGAGCGGGAGCAAGGTAAGTGATAGCCGTCATAAAGCCTTTTTTTAAGCCTTTGATTGTTTTTGCGTTGTTGTCGATTCCAAGAATGTTCATGCGTAGGATTATATCAAATAGGGTTTAATTGTCGAGCTTTTTTTTATGCTTCGGCTTGCGAGTAAAAGAGCCTTTTCCCTTCTTTACTTTATGCTCGCGGGACGCGCTGCCCATGTAGCCCTTGGGATTAACTCTCGCCTTTGGTTCTTTTCTTTTCATAGTTTTAGACCTCCAAAAGATTTACTTTGTTTACTGTGGGCTTAAACGCCCAAACGCCGTCTTCAGTAATCTCTAATATATAAGCGTTTTTAACAGCTAAGTCTTGATGGTCTACAATCACAAAATCATCATTCTTATATGGATTGTAAGTCACTTTGTACCACTCGTTGCGAGAATCGTCTCTATTGTAAATAGTGCCTTTTCCTTTCATTCTTATGCCTTGAATGTAGGCGTGAACGTTTTTGCGTTTTTCCTTGCGAACTCTCGCCTTCCCCGCTTTACCTACGCGAAACACTGGGTTAAGCAAACTAATTTCTGTAACGTGATCTTCTACAATTCCCTTGTCATTGCGAACGCTATAAACAGCTTTGCCTTGCTTGGTTGTCTTGTGAAGGTTGCGGTAAATTTGTACTTGTCCTTTCATGCGCCAATTATAGCAGAACCACGAACCGCGTCGAGAAAAAAAATCACTGGATTGCAAAAAAAAATCCTTGAATTTTGGCACGCCGCGTGCCGCACGTCCCGTGCCAAAAAATTATGTCAAGAAAAAAAGAACCCCCCGCCCTTGGTTAGTGAACAGGGGCGAGGGGTTGGGTTGGGCAGCCTACTTGCAGCAGATTAAGCAACCTCAAGAATTAAGGACGAATCCTTTTTAATCTCCTTGGCTTCTGTCAACTTGCTAGGGCTAACCACCAAGCGATGAAGTTGATCGGTGATAGACTTGGTAGCCTTGCCAGCTAACTCGAAACGACCTTGCGTGTTCTCCACTTCGCCCGTCATAAAGTCGGTGGAAGCGTTCAAAAGATTGTACATAGTACGATCTGCATCAGCCCCAAAGTTGGGAGAGTTCCAAACCTGAGCAATGCCCTTGCGATGCACTTCAGAGATGGACAAGTTGGAGAGAACGCCCAAGCCTTCTTCTTGAGTCAAAACAACGTCTGCCATCTTGCTGTAGACATTGTCTGGCTTGGCCAAGTCTTCAAATGCTGCCATTGCACCGGACACGGCGTCTTTGATAAACTTCAAATCCAACTTGCTGGAATGTTTTTGAAACAAGCTGAATGCTTGCTCGGTGGCGGTCATCCCGTTGGTGCAAACCAAGCGAACTGCACCCACGGTGAAGTAAACCCTCGACCCACGATCAAACGAATTGTGAGCGGTGAGACGAAGACCTAACGTGTCTTTAACCTTGGGCAACTCGATCACGTTGTCCATAAAGTTATAACGAGCATACATTTTGGTGTAATCGCCCGTGCATTGGATTTGTTCGACGGGTTGACGAGACTTAGTTTGCTTGTCGTAATACTCGCCTTCCCAATCCATACCCGCCAAGTCAAAAGCCTCACGAACCGAACCGATTACATCGCGATTGTTTACCGCTTTGTACTGCTCGGAATGACCCGAAGCCAAAACGCGATCCTCTTGACCGTCTTTGCCAAGTTTTACCGCATAACGATGACCCTTAATGTCTCTGCCGTTGTGCTGGAGTTGATCCATCACCACGGAGTAATCCCAATCTGATTGCATTGCTGGAGTGTTTCTAGCCATAATATTTTATCTTTCTCTTGATGTTGTTCTTGTTTCCCTTAACCGTTGAGATGATTATGCCAGACATTTGGAAATAGTACAAGACTTTTTTCATCTGATACGAAAGATTTTTAAGAAAAAAAATGAGAAATGTGTTGACTTTTGGCACGGCGCGGGGGGCAAGTCGCGTGCCAAAAAAATAAGAGGAATTTTTATAGTGCTTTACGGCCCAGCGTTAACGCCTTGTTTGGCCAACCTCTTGCACTCACGGTACTTAACACAGAGGGCGTTAGCCGTATGTCAGAGGTTATAACCGTAATACCTTTCCTTTTCACCCCTCATTGCGGGGCGACTCACGGTTTGCTCGTGGATTTTTAGTTGTTGTCGTTATCCAAGCAGCATACACTTGAAATTGTAACCACGTTGAGGATTCGAACCCCGCCCGACCAGTATCGTATCGCCTCCATGTCTTTTTAGAATACACTTCTCGTTTGGAGCGTCCTCCCAACATGTTGCTTTCCTGCGCCAGACTGTGCTGTTGATCCTATTCACTCGCACACCAATTTCCGTGGCTTAAAATTCGGAACCCACGTTTATTGCTCGGTTCGCCTGACAGGTTACATCGACCAAGCTCGGAGTCTACTCCGCAGGGTTCCTTAAATTGTCAAAAATCAAATGCCACTTGCAAACGTCTCTTGCGTTCTAATGTTTCCTCACCGTTTGTAGAGGTGGCGTCCGTGAGCAGTAGAGTCCTGCTAATACCCTCACGAACTGCTAGTATTATGTCAAAATTTTCCCTTCCCGTCAATACTTTTTTAATAAAAAATCGCTCTAGCTATTCCCCTGATATGCCAATAAATCTTTTCGGGGTGGTGGGTTTTAATCTGTATCAGAATACCTTTGATATGAAGTGTTATCTGCTGCTGCCTTCCCATACCTATAATCTACACCATTTCTTAAATAAGTCAAGGGGTTTTTTAAGAAAAAAAATGGCACAAGACGTGCAACACCTCCCGTGCCAAAAATCAATAATAATTAATAATTTATAATAATAATTAAATGATATATATCTATCTACTTCGATTGCTTCTCTCCATAACAAAAAAAGGAAAACAAATAATCAAAAGACAGAGAAAGATTGTGACCGCACCAAGGGATACTGCCCAATGCAAAAGAATCACGGGAATCATTGCTGTCACCACTAACACCACAGGCTGATCCTCGAAAAGTAAAGGAACCATCAACGCCATAAAAACTGTCACGCCCAAAATAATTGCCAAACCGATAAAAATTTCCATAATTCAATAGTAGTAAGTTTTTGTTTCTAATTCAATGTTTTTCTTAAAAAAGTTATAAAATGATAGTTTTCCCACCAAGAAGAATAAGACGCATTTCTGCCCTCTTTATTTAACCTTATTTGACTCTTATTTGACTTGTATTTGAATCGTATTTAAGGGTAAGGCGCTCACAAATATATATGCGCTATTTGGTAAGATCGTGATAGCCGATGCGACGGGATAACCTCCCAGAGTTTGCTCTTACATACTCACCACTCTTATTTACACTTAAAAGTCTCGGTGGTGTTTAAATACTTTCGAGTAAAAGCCCTCTTATCTACGCCACGCCTAATCCGAAAATTAGAAGAAGGCTTGGAGCGTTTAACTTTCTCTACCTTGCGAACTTCAATAGAGTCATTATTTACAACAAACGTAACTTGGTACTCATTCATAATATATTATTATAATAATGTTTATTTGATGCCTAGTCAAGAACTTCATCAAGGTCATAGTCCCATTCCATAAAATTACAAAAATTAATTATATTAAAATTATTTGATACTATTACTGGTTCGGCTGCCATCCCTAAATACATAGGTCTCTTCTGTATGTCTATTACTACTATTTGGTCGTACTCAGGCTTGAAGGCGCAGTTGTTTACCCTCATATCAATCAACACTTCTCCATACATCATCTCCCCGCGCCAATGCATAGGAGACATCTTATATAAAAAATCAAGCCGACTCCCACTAAGGATGTCGTATCTCTTCTGAGAAATAATATAATAATTATCTTCCTGCATTTTCCCTCATCTGAAATAAATCTTCAGGTATTAAGGGTGCAGTAGATGTATTAACCGGATCGGGCAATTTAATTCTGAGTATTTTCTTTTTCTCTTTAGGCTTGGGGGGTACAGGCGGCACTGGCTCAACAGGCGGCACTGGCTCAATGGATTCTATCTTGGCTAAATTCTCAAGATACTCCTGACCCTTCTTGGTAATACAACGAACCGAGCTTTTAATTTCCATAAGATATTGTTTCTGTAAATACTGCTCCTCCTTCATTACCGCTGGACGAGTCAACAATAGAGTGGCGGCGATTGCGGTAACGCGAGCTTCTTTTCTTTCGCCCAATAGACGAAGGATCAAGAGTTCTTTCTTCCCCAAACCGAGAGGCTTAATCTTTAACCAATTCTTAATGGAACCCCACTCCTTTTTCCCCACCACTTTAGAGGAGGAATAAGTCATCATCCAGTTGTTGATTTTATCAGCCATTTGGGACGCGGCTCTTGCGTTACCGCGAAGCACGGTAGCGATCTCGCTCAGAACTTCTGGAATAAATGTAATATCTTTGCAGATCATCTTCACGATCTCACTCAAGTCATTAGGGTTATATTCATCTAACTCAAGTTGCTCAAAGCGATCCAACAAAGCGTGAAAGACTCCTTGAGGCTCGGTAGTGGCGGCGATAACCGAAAGGCGAGTGAAATCAAATTCATATAAGTATTCTTCAAATTCAAACTCCGAGCTTTTCTCCTGCCCGTACTGAAGAATAGTCAAGAGACAATTCTCTACATCTTTGGGAAGCTTATGCGCTTCATCTAAAAATAAAGTAACATCTTGATTCTGAATGTGAGGAATAACGATGTTATGAAAAAATGTTTTGACATTATTAATAGAACCCGCGTTTACCTCGATAAACCTCTTGCCAAGATTTTTCCCGACCTTACGAGCGAAAACGGTTTTACCGCAACCTCTTGGAGCGGAGATGAAAAGATGAGGAATAAAGCTAATGCTTTTATAAATATTAATATGACCAGTTAAGGTTTCTTTAATATCGTCCTGAGCAATTAATCCATCGAAGTAGTTCTGTCGTTCCATGTAGTAGATATTAGGGAATTTTTGAGGTAGAGTCAATAATAATTTTAAATAAATAATTAAAAGTCTATTACTTTTACTTCCACCTCGCTTGTCCCTATGTCGGCTTGCTCTTTAATTTCCTTCTTCATTCCGTTAGAAGAGACCTTAACTTGTTCTCCACTCAAACCGAGCGTTTCTGCATATCTACGAGAGACTAAGACTGAAGCTTCTGGGCGAAGCACGTTATTCAATGTGCCGAGAGGGATTGAGACGAAACTTGTTGCGCCTTTTGTTTTTCCGCGTTTTCCTGTAGCCATGTATCAATTATTAAGAAATTTTTTAAATAAGTCAATAATTATTTTTAAATATATTTATTTTCTTTTATTTTAAAATCAACATCATCTAATTTATCATCACTTTCAGCAACCCTAGCGACCTTCTTTGCGAACTCTGATGCGGATTGACCAAGCGGGTCGTGGAGAAGTCTCTTCTGTCTATACTCTGGCAACTGTGCGAACTCATAATGCCAAACAGATTCATACCGACGAGCCATCTCTAATTGCGCGGCTGTCAATTTCTTTGGGCGACTTTTCTTTTGGGTGGGCATGACATTATTATTTACACTTTTTTTACATAGGCAAGAAGAAAACAAAATATCACATAATTATTTAAAATAATTATAATAGTTTTAAAATATGATAAAATACAATAAAATATAATAATAATTAAATCGCCCTCAAGCTCATACTATTTATTAATATTAAGTAAAAAATATGATAGTATTATAAAACGATTTCTTTCGCCGCTCTCTGCTGGTAATATTTCGGGCAAAGTCGCTCACAAATATATTTCGCATTATTTCGCTCACAAATAAAGAAAGCCCTCTCCACGGATAGATGAACAACATCGCAAGATGCTCCGCAGAGAGGGCCGTTTCGAAACTATAAGCTCAAGACGCGATGGCTCGCTAGCCTAAATTTATGTTTCATTAACTTAATTAGTGTTTCATGAACCCATACAGATATTAAGGTTGTCGCGAGTTCTCCCCACGCACCATGCTAACTAAGTAACTCTATACTATTCTATATTTGTAAGTAATGCAAGGTATTATTTTACAAAAAATCGTTCACAAATAGAGCGCGAAAAGAATGACATTATTTAAGCCTAAATCATTCACAAATACGCCCCCTACGGTGACGCACTGTGTCCCAATCAACTTCTCCGAATGTATTATTATAATGAAATATAATAACCTTCTTTTGATTATCAGATAATTTTTTAATATTAATTTTTTTATTAATACCTTTCGGGTATAGGTCATGATTACCTTCAAGGGCTATAATTTTTTTTCTTATATTTAAATCATTATCACTCATAAATAGGAATATATATATTATATTGTTTTGCCTTTTAATCAATAAAAAAATAAAATGAACCTAAACTAAAACTGGTTCTAGTTTAAGTTTTGTTATAATTAATTATATTATAAGAGATTTATTATTATATATTTGAAATAAATAAAAATCTCGCATACCCCAAATATTAATAATTATATATTAATAATAATTCAGTTGTTTATTATTCCCTTATATATGTAAAGAAACAAACAGGAACTTCGGGGGCTTATTTCAGTAAAAACCA
>Ga0080013_1002870_pt1 | contig 19297 bp, 34 predicted proteins | sample ETNvirenome_6_85_FD_69236 | JGI IMG/M metagenome (GOLD analysis project Ga0080013, IMG submission 69236) | Marine viral communities from the Pacific Ocean - ETNP_6_85 (SPADES assembly) (version 2) | ecosystem: Environmental > Aquatic > Marine > Oceanic | place: Pacific Ocean | collected 2013-06-19 | reverse complement strand
TGTTCAAGAATTTTTAATTCCTAAATCAAAAGTTCTTGCTAATATAAACGCATTAATGATACCAAAAAGTCAAATTAATTTTTCTCCTATACAAAGTCAAACTTCTTTACAAGAATATAGTTATGCTGATGAAATGGAGTTGCTTGTTAATAGAGAAGACTTAGAAATATCTGGTATAGATAGAGTGCCTGAAATAGAAGTTAAAAAAATTCATGAAAGAATACAAAAAGAAAAATTCAAAGGCGAAGAAAATACTAGAGAGTTTATACAGCAAGAACTATTAGGATTAGGTGGATTAAATGAACCTATTCTTAGAACAATGGATGATAGAGAGTTTGCCAATGAACAAAATAAATTAAAACAATTAATTAATGACATTGATCTTTCATCTATTAATCAAGAGCAGTTATTAGAATTACTTAATCATCCTTCATTAGTCGAAGCTGAACAAAGAATGTTTAGCATTCCTATATACGAAGAAGAAATACAAACACAAACTGTATTAGATTTAATTAATAAAGCTAATAGTTATGCAGGTAATACTGTAGAACAAGGTAAGAAAGCTACAATTTTAATTGGTTTACCAGCATCAGGTAAATCATTTTATGCAGAACAACTAGCAATAGAACAACAAGCAGCCATTATAGATTCAGATGATGCTAAAAGAATCTTGCCGGGATTTGGTAGTGGACTAGGTGCTAACTCAGTCGCACCTATGTCAAGTGAATATAGCAATATAGTATTAAAAACATTAAGCGATAATGGTAGTAACATTATTATTCCTAGTGTTGGTAGTAGTAGAAAGTATCAGAGCATAGAAAAGAAAATAAAAATGCTACAAGATAAAGGCTATAAAGTAAGTGTTGGTCTTATTGATACAGACTTTAACCATGCTTTAATTAGAATGTTAAATAGATTTGTAGATAGCGGAAGGCTTATAGCTACAGATTATTTTGTTGATGTTGATAATACGCCAAGAGATACCTATAATGAATTAAAGAGAACAGGCTTAGTAACTAACTTTGCGTTCTTAAATAATAACTTTGCACAGGGGCAACAGACAGTTGAAGAAGACAATACCCAACTATTTCGCCAGTTCGGAAGTCCAAGACAAATTGGAATCGGAGATGTTCGACAAAGCTATGCAGAACGAACAAGACTATCTGAAGCTATTGAAGAAGCAGTCATTGAAGTCAAAGCCCAAGAAGACAAAGCAAGAGCAGGAAATTATACCTCTCTTGTAAGTAGCAAGGCTTCTCCTGAAGCACAGTATGCTGTACTCGAACAACTTAAATTAAGCAAGAATACTCCTTCCGATCCTAATCCTAACGATGTTATTGATTCGTCTATCAGTAATCCAAATAGAATTAAATACTCATTAAAAAATAGTAAGCCATTAAATAATAATGCAATGGATTTAATTAGCGACCTTACTGTATATGATGAAATAAATGGTAAAGAAAGCACCATCAGTTTATTGCTTAAAGGTAAATATGAGTTTGAAAATACTTTTGCTCCAAGTAAATTAAGAGAAGAAATTATAGATAGATACTCAGGGCTTGTTGCTTCTGATTATTCTGTTGGTAGAAAAAATCCAGAAATAGGAGATAAGATTTTACTTGCTAGTAATTCTGCTGCTGCTGCTGCATTTTTTGCTGATAGATCAGGCGAGATATTTATGCAATCTTTTCAACATGGGTTTCCAATCTATGACAAAGAACAAGGATTAACTACTGTAAGAAGTGCATCTAACTTAAAAGGTTTTGAAGGACAAGAAGTAATACCACCAGCTAAAATATTTGAAGGCATACTTAGAAATAATGATGGTAATAAATTAATGTTATGGCAGGCAGTCATGCGTGTACAAAGAGAAACTAGATTTGATAAAGAAGGTAGAGCAGTAAAAGTTACAGATGCCCACAGAAAACAAGCAGCCCAAGCATTAAAAGATTATCCAGAGTTACAGGTAATGGCTGATCAATATCAGTTTTGGAATAAACATATCGTGCAGTTTCTTGTAGATACTGGAATGCTTACAGAAAAAACAGCAAACATATGGACAGCTAATAGTGATTACATACCATTCTTTAGACCATTAGAAGGAATGGAAACAGGATTTAAAGGTCCACAAATATTTGGTGGGCTATCAATTAATCCATTTAAAGTAGCTAAAGGTAGTGAAACTAAAGATATTGTTGATCCAATTACAGGTATATCTAGAAATTTAAGAGCAGCTATTACAATGGGAATGAAGAATGTTGCTATGAATAGAGCAATGCGTAACTTTGTTTTAGAGGGTACTGCCAAACAAGTTAAAGGAACTAAAGGTCCAAGACCTAAAGTTGGTCATGTAAGAATTAGAGTAGAAGGAGAAACAAAAACTTTTCAAGTTGTTGATCCTTCACGATACCAAGCAGCTACTATATTTTTAAATGGAGATTATGTTATAGAAAATTCTGCAGGTTCTATTGTTGATAGATTTTTTAAATCAGTTAAATCAATAAGATCACAGCTTATTACATTGTCGCCTAGCTTTTGGATTGCTGCTTTTATGAGAGAAACTTTTTCAGTTACTGCTTTATCTGGTGCAAGATTAAATAAACAAATACCTTTTGTTTCACAGTTTAAAAACTTTGCTAAAGTTTTAACTGGCAAACTTACAGGTAATTTACCAGAAAGCTATCTTGAATTAAGACGAGCAGGAATAGTAACAGGATATGACAATGTTGTTTCTACAGTTACAGACACCGAAGAATTAGTTAAAAAATTATATAACAAAGAAATAAAACAATCTCGTTCAACTATTAGAAAAATTACAACATTACCATTTGACGCTTTCGTAAAGCTTTGGGAATTGTTTGGTGAAGTTAACCCAGCTATTGATGCTGCAGGTAGGATGGCTGTTTGGGAAGATACAATTAATAGAACAGGTAATTTAGCAGAGGCTAACTTTCAAGCATTAGAAGTATTAAACTTTACTAAAAAAGGAAACAATCCTTTAATGCAAAACTTAGCTAGTTGGACTATGTTTTTAAATCCAAGAATACAAGGTGTAGATGTTTTTGGTAGAGGATTAGTTGGCAGATATGGTATTGGAAAAACTTTAAGTAGAGCACCAAGAATGGCAGGTGTGTGGAGTAGAGTATTAGCTGTTATGGCTGGTGCTACATACTACTATATGCTAGTAAGAGATTCTGAAGAATACGAAGAAATGGATGATGATATTATCAATAATAATATTATTATACCCGGCAGTATGAACCCTACTGGATATACATTTAAAATACCAAAAGCTTTTGAAGTTGGTGCATTGGCTGTAACTTTTCCAGAAAGAATGCTTAGATATATGGATGGTACGGATGAAGGCAGAGATTCTATTAATGCATTTAAAAAAATATCTATGTCAACTATTGCCATTAATCCATTGCAAGTTTCTGCTATAGAACCAATCGCAGAAAATTGGTTGAACTATGATTTTTATACAGGCAATAAAATTATTCCTAGCTATTTAGAAACAATGGCAGATAAAGATGGTCAGTTAATTTATAGAGCAACGACTCCTGAAATGTTTAAAGCTGCAGGTGATTGGTGGGATACAAGTCCTTTGTATGTAGAGAATACTGTAAGAGGATATGGCGGAACATTAGGTGGGTATGCTATTAGTATTGCAGATCAAATATATAAAGATAATTTTTCCGATGTACCAGCACCTGAAAAACAATTATATGAATTACCAGTTATAAGTTCATTTGTTGCAAGCCCAGAAGGAACTCAAAAACAAAATTTATTTTATGACCTTTATAGAAATGCAGCAGATTTGCGAAGGGCTTTTGGAATATTAGAAAAAAAATTAGTTGACGAGGGTGATGTTGGTGCTTTAGGTTTTACAGATGAATATAATTTAGGAATGGCTGATGCTTTGAAAGAGATAGATTCAACTCTAGGTGAATACGCTGAGGAGTTAGCTGAGTTACGAGAGTTAGAAACCCAAGTAAGAAACAGTCCTAATTTTAACTCACAGCAAAAAGCTGAGTTACTGCTACAGATTAAAGAAAATAGAAATGATGTTTTGGCAAGTGTACCAGACTTAAGAAAATTCTATTATCGAGAGATAGAACCCCAAGCTAGATCAAGCAACTTAGATTTAAGCAACTAGTATTAAACATTAACCTGTTAATACTTATATGATCTATCCTTCACAGATTTTTTTTCTCTGAGCTTGAGCTAGAGCTTATAGCTATAGGCTTTTGAAAAATAAAAAATAGTGCTTCGCTTCTGGGGGGGGTTTCGGGGAACGAATTATTTTTTGTGGAGTGAAACAAAATGCTCTGCATCTACTAAGACTAGAGGCTTACTCCTGTTTCTTTTGATAACAACTAAAGGCTCATAGTCCTTGCAGTTTGATTCAGCCTGTTCGTATGCTTTCCATACATTGACTGCCTCTTGATTCTTACATTCGATTGAGTAAGGGAATTGATCTCTTGATTGCTTACCCATGATGATGTCCTCTCCCTGACTTCCCATAGGTCTTGATTCCAAGTCCTCTTTATCCAAAGATAAAACCTCTACTAATAGATTAGTAAACCATTGCTGGAGTTTGCGACCTTTAGCTTTAGCACTTGATGTTTTTATTTTAATACCTTTAATATTAAGTTATTTCCTTTAATACTTCTATTATATTTAGGCTGGTATTTATTAATTAAAATTTTCTCCCAATACTTTCTCCTGTTTGTAGGCAATATCCTATAACCATCAAACACTTTGTCTTTTACATGACAACCAATTCTTTGATTGGGATTTTTGCTTTCTCCTATATAAACTATTTCTTTATCGCAAAATAATAAATACACTCCTGACAAACAAAGATTCATAACTTTACTGCCTTGATAATTTACTACAGGTCTATTGGAATATTTAATACCTAATAGGTTTTCTTTAATATCTTGTTGTGTTTCTCCATGTTTATTTTTTGTAGGTTTATACCCTGTATCACCTAAAGCAATTCCTGAGGTAGCATGACTTTTATCAAAACTAATAGGTGCTGTTGATGAAACTATGCAACCATTAGCTGTAGTTATAGTGTATGTATTTGAGGATTTTCCAGCATATGTTGGAATTTTTATTGTTCTTACTTCTATTTCAGGAATCCTATTCTTCATAAACAAAAACCATAAACTCATTCTCATCTAATCTAATCATGCCTACCACATCTTTGCCTTTAAACTTTCTTTCTGCCCCAGCAAAAGTCTTAGCCTTAACTACAGGCGTATCAATCTTATAGTCCTCATCCTCTCCCTCTATGATTAACGATTTAAGTATTGTCATTGATAGAGTTCTCCATTAGTTTGTAATCCTTTCTTGTTTCTGCAAGTTCTTGCAGTTCATCCCATTTATAAAATTGCTGTGTTTCTGCATCCCAAAAGTTTCCTTTTTGTTCTTCGTGATAAGAAACTTTAATTGAGTAATTGACATTCTTAGTATCTATAAAATCCTGTATCTCTTGTTTGATCTCATCATTACTAGGGATATGATCAAACTCAAAGTAAAAAAATGGATTGATTACAACTTGTTTGACTTTACTTTTTGATACCCACTTTGCCATTTAGACTTTATCCTTTTTATTAATGTGTTTTTGTTTTCTTCTTTTTCTAAACCTATTGGCAAATTAACCAAACAGTTCTTCGATTTTCTCAACTTTACTGATAGCATTTTCTTCTCCATCTTTATTTCCCCTCTCATGTTTCAATGGTTTAATCACAAAGAAATCTTTATGCTCAGGGTATGAGTGTATAAAGTACCTTGCATAATAACCTATAAAATCATTTGATATTTTAAATGCATTACCTTTTGTTATTATATCTGTTTCCCATCTAATTCTTGAAACTACAGCCCAATGCGAATAATGAGTTCTACCTGACCTGATTGCCTCAAAAGTAAATTTCTGAAACAGAACCCACACTTGAGGATTCTTTTTATGCCAAGCCCACCATTTGCATTTTTTTTCGTCTATGTCTGCGACCATTCTGATTTACCATACTCAAGTATAATTTCTTCCAGCTTTTCTCTAGCATCTTTGTTATCCATTAGTTCTGATCTACTTTGAATGTTGAGATCATATCTAAGTAGCTGTGCTGTTTCTTCTACCTCAAGCCCCTCAATCTCCCACTCAGGTTTATCATGTTTATCAGCCATAAATAATTGGAAACTTCTTTCTCTGCATAGCAGTCCAGCTTTGGCAACTGCTTTCTCTCCATCTGTTTTATTCTTAGGTACAACAGGCTCATCTTGATCATTGAGTAAAACCATAGCCACTTGATACCTACTGCCTACCCAATCTCTCAATAGGCTATCAGGTATATCATTGGGATGAACAGCAAGGGTAAGGATGTATCCATTCTTATCTTGCCTAATAGCAATCTTGACTGATTCAAAATTGATTGTTGCCCTTTTCATTTGTTCTTCATAATCATGCATTAGAAACCCTCTCTATATTCGTTAAATAATTTTTTTACAAACTTTTCTAAACTATTGAATGAATCTTGAATAGTATCTACTGTAGTTTCTACTTCTGATTCATCATTTTGAATTTTTTTTTCTATTTTAATAGCCTTAAGTATTTCTTTCTCTAAGATGTGTATGTTCACTTTTTCTTCTCCTTTTTTTTCTTACCTTTACCAAAAATTTTTTCCCAATTCTCAGCGTATTGTTTTTGATTATCTCCCTTTCTTCTATTAGAACCTTTGCCCATTCTGTTTCTCCATCCAATTTTTATAACTTAATTCAGCCCAAGCCATTGCATCAATGCCATTCATAACCCACCACATATTTTCTTTGCCTGTTCTGTGGCAGTCCATGTGATGATCAGCACATAAAGGAACAGCCCATTCATCTCCATTCTTCATTCCCCAGCCTCTATGATCAGCGTGTCTGAGATGATGAGCCTGAACCTCTGTAGTTCCACATATCAAACAAGGATGTTTTCTAATGTGGGCTAAGTACTTCTGACTTCTGACTTTGACTTTGTTTGCCATTAATCAGGTTCAACAATAGTGATGTACCCATCCTCTACTGAATCTATTTGAAAATCAAAAGCATCATCTCTGCATTTATCCCAATCAATAGACTTGTCATTATGATCATATCCACTCAATACAAGTTCTTTTGCTTGTTCATCATCAATGGCTTGTACTTTAATCTTATAACAAACAGTTTCAGTAGCATTGACCACAAAAGTTTTTACCTTAGGTTTAGATTCCTCTACTAGTTCTGCTAAATCCTCAGCAAAACCAATAGAGTTTCTAGGTTTATGAATCTCATTTAAAGCATTCAGCTTATCTGCTGGTACATCTTTGAGATGTTCAGGTACTTCGCTATCTATAATAGCCTCAATCATCTTTGGCGAATGTCCTTGTTCTGCTAAATTTTCCCAATCATTGCTCATAATTATTAACTCCTTAATATTTAAAATGGCATCTCATCTTCTTCGACTTTTACACTAGCCTCAGATACAACGCTATCAACTGCCTCTTGTTGAGCCTTTTCCTTATCACTCTTGTAAGTATCTATCTCCAAGACTGTATAAAGATAAGGCGTATGTTCATTCGTTTTTGGATTAGGGTTCTTTGAAATCCTGTTCCACATAGCCACAGATAGATCAACTCCTTTCTCATGCCTTGTATCTGTTTTGATAAACTCAACCATCTCCCTCAGTAGATCAGCCCCAATAGTAATGGTGCTTTTATAATCAGGATGAGTTTCTTTATTCTTGTATCCATTCTTGAATATGTTACCTGTTGCTTTAGGTTTGTTTTTATAATCAGACATTTTCTATTTCCTCTTTTTTAGTTTTAAATAATCCCAACACTTCTTCGTATTTGGCTGGGTGCTTTTCTTCTAAGACATCAATGTATGCTTTGTTGCTCTTAAAAATTCCATTCAATTCTTTTACAGTATTAGGCAATGCTAAAGGTATTTTTAATCCCTCAACAATAGCATTAGCCCAACCCTCATCATGTTCCTCAGGCTCAGTCTTAGGTTCTGCCTTAGCTTTAGGTTCTGCCTTAGGTTTAGGCTCTGCTTTTGTATCTTGAGGCAAGTCCTCTCCAGCATAGATGTAATGTCCTAGTCCAAACATAGCCAAGCATTTAACAAGGCATCTCATCTTTGCATTGTTTACATCTGTTGATGATGGTTCAGCTACTGAGTTACTCCTGTTATCCATCACAGCCAATGACATTTCTCTCTGTAGTTCTCCTATCTGTACTCTGCATCTAACCTCAGCAGTTCCATTAGGGTATCTACAAAAAGGAGTTCCATCATCTGCCTGATAAAAATTATAAGTAGCCTCAGGATAATTCTCCATCAACACTCCCCAAGCCCAAGCCCATGATAGATAAGTCAAATTCATTTTCTTTTCAGTCTGACTTGATAAATCTATCTTGCTTAATTTATCCCATACACTTTTATAGGTGTGTTCAACCTTTACTTTATTTGTCATTTTGTAAACCTCTTACAATTTCTAATATTAATTTCCCATCCATTGTTACAAACGCATCCCATGTCAATTTATGCGACCTTACAATTACTCTTGAAAAGTCTTGAATGAGAATGTGTTTATCATCTTCAAAAGCAAATTTGATATAGGGTATTTGTGCATCTCCAATTACCCTCATCATTCCTATTATTTTTCTAATGACTTCATCATCAGTTACTTTTAAATCTCCAGCTTTTAGATCACTCATTATCTTTACTCCATTGTTGATATTGATTACACCATTCACTAACCTTGCAATAGTTCCCTGTACATCTGATAGGCTCTCCCTTTCTCTCTACCATCTCATACTCATCACTATCTTTTTCTTTCAGAAACTTCTCAGCATCTGCCTGAACATCAAACACTCTTAATGCTCTCTTATTCTTTTTCTTTTTGACTGCATATGAATCCCCTCTAAGCCATCTCTCCTCATCTGTACACTCAGGCATAGGCTTATCACTAAGAAAGCCATACACAGCCTCTTGATGAGCCTGAACCCTATCTTTAATGTATTGTTCTTGTTCTTCAAAAGACCACAGCTTTACAGGTACTACTAAGATTTGTTGTTGAGGATAGCTTTCATCTCTCTTTGCATTGTTTCTATTCCAATCTCTGAGAAATGTAATGACCTGTAGTTCTTTGATTGTCCTGTTCTTTTCTTTAGCTACCAAGTATGCATAACAATTTAATTGTTTCTCCCAATCAGGCTTAGGATTTTTTACAGCCCATACACTTGTAAACTTGTAGTCCATAACTGTAACTGAATCATCATCTTCTACACGCTGGACATCTATTGCCCCTGATACAGTCCAAGTACCAACTTGAGTAAATAATCTTTCCTCTACCAAGTGATTCTCATCTGCCCCTCTCTCAGTAACATAATGTAAAGCACTACCAAGATTAGCCCAAAAGGTATCAACAACATCCTCTTGAATGTAGTTCTCATTTCTCATTCTTAATACAGAAACTTGAGGGCTATCTATTAACTGAGTAATAGACCTATCACTTGCACCTCTTGAGTAATCTCTATTCTCTGCGAGATTAACCAAAGTCTGAGGTAAGTTATGTTTGTTTGTTATTCTGTTCGCCATACTCTAATACCACCATCTACTTCTCTTGTAGTGATTGAAAAATTATCTTCTCTTTTCTTTTTGATAATTGATTTGGCGTATCCTATTTGATTCCTAAACGCTAAAGGGTTTGTACCCTCAGGAATAGGAACAACAAAAGATTCATTAATCTTAAGAGCATCTAATACTCTACTAATGCTATTTTGTTTTCTTCTTTTGCCTCTATCAACAGGTGGTATAGGTATATTTTTTTCTATTTTGAAATCCATAGTCTCCACTTTTTTATCTTTACTTCTTTACATTATATGAATTTTAATATTAAATTCAATAACTAATTATATTATTAATTTTATCAACTTTATGAATAAAGACTTATATATTTCAGTTATATTTCAAGGCATCAGGGATGCAGTAAGCAATGATGAGAAAACTGTATATAAGGCTTTTGATTGGTTTGGTTCAAATGATTTTATAAATGTATGTCAAGTGGCTGGGCTAGATCACATTAGTTTAAGAGAATCTTTTTTGAAGTTACGATCTAGCGATAATCCTAAACAAACATCTGAGGATATGATCTCTGCGATCAGGGGTACTGTTTGGCAAAAACAAAGTGGAAAAGATTTAGTATTAAACTAGAATAGTATTTAACTAGTTTAGTATTTATCTAGTTTATAACTAGAGTTTATTAATAGTAAAGATAAGGAGTGGTAAATGCAAATAGAAAATGTAATTAATTCTGAATACCTAGACGATACTCAGAATAAAAGAATAGTATGTCCTAGCTGTTCTCAAAATAGAAAAAAGAAAAACGAAAAGACCTTATCTCTGACAAGAGATGGGGATAGTATTTTATATCAATGTTGGCATTGTCAACTAAGTGGAGTAGTAAACATGAACAAGAAAATTATGCCAACCAAAAGCGTACCAGCAAAACCAACGCCAATCAGTATCGCCAAAACAGGATCACCGATCCCTAAGAAAAAATCTGAAATACAAATGCTTAAGGACAGGGGTATATCAACTGCTACTGCTGAAAAATATGGGGTTATGTTTGATAAGAGGGGATTCAATGGGGCTGGATACCAAGATGCGATAGGCTTTCCATACTTCTATGATGGTAAACCTTATGCTGTGAAGTGGCGTACTGTAGAGGGTAAGAATTTTACTCAAGAGGGTTCAGCTAGAACGCTGTTTGGATTAGAGAGTTTAAATATTAAAGACTTAATAGTTATTGTTGAGGGGGAGTTTGATGCACTTGCTTTGTATGAGGCTGGAATAGATTGTGCTGTATCAGTTCCAAATGGGGCTGTAATGAAAGTAAGTAATAACAAGATAAGTCCTCAAGAGGATAAGAAGTTTGCGTATATATGGAACGCATCAGATCAGCTAGATAAGATTAAAAAGATAGTATTGTGTTGCGATTCAGATAGTTCAGGCTCTGCATTGACTGAGGAATTATCAAGACGCATAGGTAAAAATAAAGTTTGGATTGCTCACTTGCCTGAGGGATGCAAAGATGCGAACCAAACATTGCTAGAGCATGGTAAAGAAGTTCTTGTTGAATGTATTGCTAACGCTGAACCTTATCCATTGTCTGCTTTGTATAACAGTACACACTACGAAAACTCTGTGATTGATCTATACGACAAAGGATTTATGAGTGGTGCATCAACAGGGTTTAAAAATGTAGATGAGTTATTTACTGTAGCTGGTGGACAATTATCAGTAGTTACAGGACACGCTAGTTCAGGCAAGTCTGAATTTATAGATATGATAATGATGAACCTAGCTAAAAAAGAGGGATGGAAGTTTGCAGTATGCTCATTCGAAAATCCATGTGATCTTCATATTGCTAAAATGGTAGAAAAATATGTTGATAAACCATTCTTCTCAGGGGCTACCAAAAGAATGAATGAGGATGAGAGGGATAACGCCTTAAGATTTATTGAGGAACACTTCATGTTCATTGATTACACCAATGGGGAATCAGCTACCATAGATAGCATACTTGAGAAAAGTATAGGTGCTGTAAGGCAAATGGGAGTAAGGGGATTAGTCATTGACCCATACAATTATATTGAAATGGATAAGTCTACTAGCGAAACTGATAGCATTTCTAATATGCTAACTAAAGTATCTCAGTTCGCTAAAGCCCACGACATCCATGTATTTTTCATAGCCCATCCTACAAAAATGTATCCTGATACTAATGGCAAGATACCTGTACCAACAGGGTATTCAATCTCAGGTTCAGCATCATGGTTTGCAAAAGCTGATATAGGAATTACTGTTCAAAGAGATGAGGGAACAATGGTGGACATTCATGTATGGAAATGTAGGTTTAAGTGGATAGGGAAACATGGGATAGCTAGACTTGAGTATTATTGTCCTACAGGAGTATACTCAGAACAGACTATAGATGATGTGGATAATTATGATTGGACATTTTAACGCTACAGATTTAGGGAACAAATACTTTCACGATAAACATGATTGTGAAATTCAAGACTTAGGTAATGGATACTTAAGGTGCAAGAATAACACCCAGCTTTTGATTGATAGATTATTTATTAACAAGTTAATAGATAGTGATCAATACCAAGCTAGTGAATATGTGCTGGAAGTAGCATCAAGATCAGGAATATTTCCATCATCTATCAAGCTAAGTTCCATGCCTCAAAACAACTCTCAACCCAGCTTTGCATCACATAAGTCTATGAAAGCCTTGATGCTAAAGCAAATAACAAAATATTTTAAAAATTTGCAGGGGCAGGGGTTTAAACTTTCTAGTTTTGTAATTGATGTTGTTTGTTTTGAAAAACCGATAAACAAGCGATCAGATTTACACCTCTTAAAATTGGGGCTAGATATAATATCCAATCACTTGTATCAGTCAAAGAGTAATAACTCTAAGGATTGCTGTTCTCATGCTGTTCAATCTGTTGTTCAAGCATGAAAACAATTTGAGAGGATAAACTTCTCCTCTCTTTGTCTGCAACCATTTGAATCTTAGCCCTGAGATCATCAGGCATCCTAGTCGTTACATAATTCTTTATTGGTTTTGGTTCTTTAAAAGTAAAATCAGTCATTTTGATCTCCTATTTCAATAAATACTTCTGTGCCACATTGCCTTACTACTTGTCTTATTGCATTAAGCACACCTATTTTGGTTAAATTAAATATGATGGGTTCTTGTACCACCAATTCTTTTTCATTTGCTACTCTCAACATTTTCTTTTTGCTAGTAAAAAGCCAAGTGCTTTCATCTTCATACGATTCATCTATTGCAATATATAATTTCATAACATCTCCTAATGTATTGTTCTATCTAAATTTAAGGACAACTTCATCTGCTCTCTATATCCTCTATGGAAAGCTGTATAAGTTCCATCATCCTCTTTGTGTAATATCTCAAAGAAAGCCTCAAGACTTTCATCCTCAGGTACTTCAAGCGAAACTTTATCTCCACACTCAGCACAAACAATGTCCTCTACTGAGGTAAATTCAAAGTGTCTATGTTCACATTTTTTCTTCATGCACAAACTCCATTTCAGGTTTAAAATCTTTTGAATCCACATAATCTTTGATGGTTCTTTTGATTTCTTTTTCTGTGGGGTAATTGTCAAAGACTACCTCTACTATTACTTTAATTGGCTGGTTCATTTATTTTCTCCTAAATAATATTGAATGGTATCTAATACATTTTCACTACTTCTATAGTAAGGACTTTTGCTATCCCAATGTTGACCATGATAGATTTTCCAATTCATTGTTTCACTAACCTTGTTTACTGCAAAAGGCTGAGGCAACTTATCTTTAAAAGAATCTAATCTGTATTTAAAATCAGGACTGCTGGAAAGTTCGTCTAATTTTTTTTGACATTGTGCGTTATCTCCATAATTAGCTATGACGACAAAATCAGATACAGCTTTTCTCTTAACATATCTATCATTCAAAAAGATAAACCAATAGATATTAGAAAACTCTACAGCATCTCCTCTTAGTAAACTAAAAGGCATAGGAGTATTTCCATGATACGCCTCTAAGCCATTCACTTTGATAGGCACACCAAAAGTTTTATACAAACTATCATAAGATGTATGTAAATCTATACATCCACCCATAGATTGTTGAGGCATCTTGTACCAAAATGTATTCCATTTATCATCATAATCCATGCTGTTTACTTGAGAAAAATCTGCATACTTTTTAAAGCCTAGACTTACATGGGTATCAAAAGCATTTTTGTATTCAACTTTTTTTCTTTTGTTTACACTCATAGTTTATTCTCCATCTAAATTATTTGATTGATCATTTCTTTTAACACAGAAAAAACCACAGTTCTTTTTGCCTCTTAGAGTGTATCTTTCACTTGTTTCAGATTCGTATATGGCAATCATATGACTTTCAGGTAAAAATTCTTTTAAATCTTTTCCATCTACAATAGGCACTTCTTTATCCATAAAAAATATATTTGTGTTTTTATTTATCATAGGGATGTCCTCTCAGTTACGACCTCAAGATTGTATCCATTCTGCTTGAGAATCTTTATTTGATGTGGCACTAAAGTTTTAGTACCTGTTAATTCAGTAATCATTTTTGATGTATCACAGGCTGGATAAATTAAATCATTGCCATATACATTTTTTACCATTACTTGTAGTTTTTTGTCCATTTGTACTCCATTTTTAAAATTTCGTGGCTCTGTAGTGAGCCACATTAAACGATTAAGAGGTAGTCAAGGGTAATGTATACCCCAAAATACCCCCCTCTTAGAAACGATCTCAGCTTATGACATATGCACATGATGTCTGTTATGAGTATCTTCAACCCAAACATCTAAACCATTAACATCTGAATTAAAAGGCTCTATCTCAGACGAGTATTTAATTCTTAAATACTTAGGCACTCCAGCGTGTCTATCAGGATACAAAGAATCTAAATTTCTTTGATTCCAATCTACTAGATTATTAAATAGTTTTACTAACTGCTCATCACAATCACTCATATCATCAAAGTCTTTTGTTGATCTATCTATTTGTGTGTAAATGTCATTGCAAATATCAATAATATTCTTTGTTGCACTTTCTAAAAGTTCTGTATTTCTACCACTCATTGCTTAACTCCTTATAACTAAAATGTAAAAAGCTATTACCCATAAGATAAATAGCGATTCGATTAATTTCCATACCCACCACATTATTTTTCTCCCTCATCTGATTTGTACTCACATGAATAGCAACCTATCTGCTCTACATATCCATACTCATCACATTTAGGACAAAAGCCCTGTTTGTATTTTGTTTGATGAGGCTTTCCATAATTAGACCAGCTATCACCATCACCCTCTGCACCAAAATTAATATCCATTATTTTTCTCCTGTTGGCGTACCAACCATATGTGATTTAATCCCTTTATTGATAAGCCTTAAGACTTTATCTTTTGCTACATCAAAATCAGGGGTTCTCATAACTACAATGTAGTCATTGCCTACTTCTTGCTTGACCTCATAAGTCAAATTCTCTTTAACATCTTTAACTAAGTTCATTTAATTTCTCCTGTATTTTTATCAAAAGTTATTTTATTCATAGCTAAATAAGAAATGATATTTCCCTTTTTGTTATTGGGTAGAATCAAATTCTTTTGTTTATTTTTACCATTCAAATATCCCACTAACATTGCCTGTAAAAATTTTTCAGGATATTTCTTTGGGATAGATACTTTTTTTTGTTTCATATTTTTTTACCTTTAAATATTAATCAGTTAATGTTTAAAAAAAGCGATAGCTACAGTATTAGTATTTTAAGTTTGTATTCAGTAGCTATCGCTATAAGATTCGTCTTAACCTTTACTTGTCCACTTTACAGGTAATTGCCAAACTCTATAAAAGTTTGTACCTGTTTCGTGATTAAGAAATGATCTAGCAGACGATTTCTTTCCCTTGCGAATAATTGCTTGTCGCATATTCACACATTCGTTAGGAGTTTTAACTACGACTGAATCATAATCATTCATTCGTGATGCTAAATCTACCCACTTTCCACGCTTTCTGTTGCTAGGTATTGGAATACCCCTCTCTATCTTATAGATAGAGTTTTTATTTATATTAGTCATATCACTTTTTCTTCCTCTAATACAAATAAAAAATCAGTTTAGCTTTTCATCATCAATAAAAAATTTAACATGAACAAAGCCACCACTCATTGATGATATTGCGTACTTGAATTTGCAAGTTTCCAACCATGCAATAAACTCTTTTATGTTTTTTGTTTGAATGTTTGCACTCATAATTTTTTCCTATAAAAAAATTGCTGGTCTATTTCTAAACCAGCAACTATTGTTAATCAACCTCAACCACCTCTCCAAACTTGAAGTATTGGGAAGTGCCTGTAGTAGCCCAAAATACAGGGTAATCAGGCTCATACTTCTCATCTGTATATCCATAGCCATCTGTGAGATAAACAAGAGAATCAATCTCATTGTCTAACTCTTTGTCTATGTATTTGAATACAGGCTCAAAGTCTGTACCACCACCACGATAGTATTCAAGTTCTACTTCTTCACCTTGCTCAAAGACATCAACTTTTCTTACAGCATTATCACAATAAATAATTATGTTTTTGCCTACATTCAATGTGGCATTTACTGTGTTGATAATATCTGTATAAACAGCTTTTTCTTCTTCTTCTACTGAGCCTGAAACATCCCAGCCCCAGCACAAAGTAAGTAAAGGCTCATTTTCAACACTAGGCAAATACATATTTTGATATATGAATCTGCGATTAGCCCTGTTGAAGTTATAATCTGCATTAGTATGTTGAGATACTACAAGATCACATAAGACCTCATTCCATGCTACAGATTGAGTTTTTACAGAATTGATCATGCTTTTGAAAGCATCTCCACCTTGACCAACATTTTTAGCTGACTGCTCTGCCTGTATGACATCAAGGGTTACTTTTTGTTCAAGTTCCTTGATCTCAACCTCAGTCAATTCTTTGCCTGTTTGCTCATTAACAGCATCAATGACTTCACCAGCACAGGAGATGTTAGCGTGTTGCTCTTTGAGTTCAGCATCATTGTAAATAAGGCTGTAAATTTTCTCTGTACTCATCCCAGCATAATCAGGATTGAACAAAGCACCCTCAGGTAAAATGAATCCACCCTCTTTGGCAACTGCATTGATTACATAATCTCCAGCAACATTCCAAAAGTGCTTATCTCTTTTGCCACGCCTGAGATGATGCTTGAATACAACATGGAGTACTTCATGCACCTGAACCCCAACAATTTCTTGATGAGTTAAAGTGTCCACAAAATCCTTGTTGTAATAGATTTTAGAACCATCTGTAGCCATAGTATCCACTTGATCAGTTTCCACTAACTCAAGATGCATCACTAGTTTGCCAAAAAAGTGATGCTTGATTAGTAGTTCTGACCTAGCTTTTTTCATGGGTTTATAGATTTCCATTAGTCCACCCATCCTGATAACTCCTCTAAGATTTTATCTGAGGCATCTGCAACTTCTTTTGCTTTGTCCTTATCTTCTCTTAGAGTTTTAGCATCAACATCTGTATTGTGAAATACATCCATCAATGATTGATGTGCTTGATGAATCTGTGAATCTCCATCAATGTTCAAGGCTGGTAAGACATCACAAAGATCAATCACTTTATCTAAAGTAGAATCTCTGAATGTTTCTCCAGCTTTAATTTTCTCTGAGAAATGACCAAGAACGCCATTGACCTTATCAATTACAGAACCTGTAATCTCTTTGATCTTAGCATCCTCTTGAGCCTTGCCATTAGCTTTAAGTTCCTCAATCTCATCTGAGGATAGGTTTACACGAATATCATCTGTAGATGGAACAGGGTTCTTTATGACCTCACAAGAAAAGCAATCCTCAATCTCATTAGGATGAGGAAAATCACTTTCATTGAATGTAGAGCCAAACTGCACCCTTGCATCATCAATAATATCAGGATACTCAGATAAGAATTGTTTTACTAATGCCTCTCTCTCATCCCTGTACTCAGCAAACCTTTTCTCAAACCTATCTTTTGCATCAATAGGTAAGAGATAGTTTCCATTGTTATCCCATGCATGACAAAAGCCTCTGTATCCAGCCCCTGAATAAATACAATCAGTTCTGATCAAGCCATCAATTTTCTTGATAGCTTTCAAAGTGGCATTTTTCGTTAGCTTTTTTGATACAGAGTAGAGGCTTGAATCAGTAGAATGGTTATCGCTGATTTCTTCTGCTAAAGACTTATCAGTTTTAGTACCACCCCATTTTTTCAACTCTACTTTCACAAGCATAGCCTTTTCATTTAACTTTCCCATAAGTACTCCTATGTATTAAATGGTTAATATTTATATAGGGGCATATAGCCCCTATACCCTTAGAGAGTGAGTTCTTGATGCTTAACATCAAAGTCAATGTAAGCCTTAGTCTTTTTCAGATCAGGATTACCAATGACTGCATCACTCATACACAAAATTGCAAATTCATCAGGCAAAGTATCTAAGAATTTCATAAATTTCTTTATGTTATCTTTAGTCATTTTCCTAGCGATAATGCTACATACTGCGTACATAACTGCTGGGTCGTTATCAAGATCAATAGCCTCAGGGTTATTGATAATTTGATCTACTGAGGGCAATGATCTACAGGTTCTTAAGAACCCAATCAATTCTGCACTTACACCCTCACCAACAGTTCCAGCTAATAGTTCCTGTTCAATATCTGAATCAGGGCTAGTAGCCATTATTCTTGATGCATATTCCCATGATCGAGGCGTAGCCTGTACTTGAGCCTTAGTATCAAACACAAACAAATTCTCAGGTCGATAACGAATGTATGCGATAACCTCAGGGATTACACGCCCACTTTCTTTAGCCCAATCTACCCACTCATCTGCATCAACATCAAGATTCAAATGAATGAACCTATCTCCTAACGCTGTATTCACACGATTAGCCCCAGCCCTATCTTGAATACGATTTCCAGCCCCTACAATTACTGTAGAATCAGGAAGTGTGTATTCTCCTAGTTTTCTATCTTTAACTAGCTGGAATAAGGCATTTTGAACGCTAGGGCTACCATGTGGTAACTCATCCAAAAACAATAAAGTCTTTGGCTCATCCTCTGTAGGTAAAAATACAGGTGGATTCCATTTAGTTACTCCATCCTCAACTGAGGGAACGCCTCTCAAGTCAACAGGGTCGAGCAACGCCACTCTCACATCTCTCACTTGATAGCCTAGAGATTCTCCAACTGAATGAATCATCTCTGATTTACCAATTCCAACACCACCCCAAACAAAGCTGGGCTGGGATATTGAAATGAGAGTGGAAAGCGATTTCATCATCTGTTTTGCTTTCATATTTTTTACACTCCATATGCGAAACATTAATAAAATTGAATATGATTGTTTCGAGGTTTCTTATTCAAGCATGGATACCATTTCCATACGACAATCATTGTTAAGGCTTACACCTATAGGGTTTAGAAAAATAAAAAAATAAATTGTCCCTGCAAACTTTGAAAAAAAATTTTTAAGATTACTTTAGAATCAGGGGTTAGAAGTGGCTAGTTTTGTAAAAGGAGTGATGAGTGGAAACTAGCCAAACCACGAATATTAATCAGTTAATACTTAGTAATAATTTATTTAACTCCCATTACTACTATTG
>Ga0080013_1002869_pt1 | contig 19299 bp, 13 predicted proteins | sample ETNvirenome_6_85_FD_69236 | JGI IMG/M metagenome (GOLD analysis project Ga0080013, IMG submission 69236) | Marine viral communities from the Pacific Ocean - ETNP_6_85 (SPADES assembly) (version 2) | ecosystem: Environmental > Aquatic > Marine > Oceanic | place: Pacific Ocean | collected 2013-06-19 | reverse complement strand
AAGTGTTTTTTTTTTCCCCGGGGGGTTTTTTTTAAACCCTTTTTTTTACCAAATTAACCAAAAATACAAAAAACCCCCCCCCCCCCCCCCCCGCCGCTGGGTGCGTTTACCCAAGAAGTACATAAGGAGTACGAAAGTTGTAGGGGTACAAGTAGCAGACATTAATATCATTAATTTCGTTGTCTGCCACTTCCCCCGCACCTTGTGGGGGGTACAAGGGGTACATGCAAGGAGTAGTGTACGATCAAAATACGATAATTAAGTCGTACACTACTCATTGACGCATAGAAAAAGGCCCGCGCGTCAAGGGAGGAAACGCGCGGGCCCAGGAAGCTAACAAAGGAGAACGCCCTATACATACACCAAAGGCTCCCTTTGCGCCCGATAAATCTTCCCCCGCACGTTAAGTTAGTACAATTTTCCACCGCGCATCTGCGCCTGATGCGCTTCGACGCATGGCAATTGAGCGTCATGCGCACATTTCCCGATTACGAGCGATCGCTCGAGCAGATGGCTGCGGCCGGCGAGGCCTACACAGCGCTGATCGACGGTCAGCCGGTCATGTGCTGGGGCCTGATAGAGCTCTGGCCAGGCGTGGCCGAGGCCTGGATGCTGCGTGATGAGGCGATTTCGCAGCACGCGGTGACCCTCGCACGCTGCGCATACGATTACTTTTTACAAGTTGGCGCCGAATTGGCGCTAAATCGCTGCCAGTTCAGCGTCAGCGCGGGGAATGAGCGCGCCGTGCGCTTCGCCAAATACCTTAAATTCGAGGTTGAGGGCGTGCTGCGACGCTACGCGCCCGATGGTAGCGATTACTTAATGATGGCGAGGTTGTACTGATATGGGCGCATTAATCAGCCCCCCAAAACCGCGCGGCCCAAGTGCCGCCGAAATTGCAGCGCAAAAGCGCCAGGAGGCGCGCCTGACTAAGCAGGAGAAGCGCGCTGACCAGCAAGAGGCGAGTAAGCAGCGCCAGATTGCGGCGGGCCAGCGCGCACGCCGCACCCGCGGGGTGCGCATGCTGCTCGCTGACCGTGAAAACGCGCAACTAGGCTTGAAAAGCACTCTCGGCAGCGGCTAATGCGCAAGCTCGAGGTCGATGAGGTCTTACAGCGGCACAAAGTCGCGGAGCGGCGGCGTGACCATTGGCGCGGCCTGCTTGAAGACGCCTACAAATACGCACTCCCGCAACGCAATCTGTATTCCGGCGATTGGGAAGCGAACGTCCCGGGCTCGCCCAAGATGGACGATGTGTACGATTCGACCGCGATCCATAGTGTGCAGCGGTTCGCCAACCGCATCCAATCGACCCTGTTCCCGCCTTATCGAAATTGGGCGCGCCTCGCTGCCGGCAGCGATATAGACGAGGAACAGCGCGAGCCGCTACAAGCTGCGCTCGACGCTTACGGCGAAACCATGTTCAACGTCTTGCGCCAGTCCAATTTCGACCTGGCCATGAGCGAATTTTTGCTGGATCTCGCGGCCGGCACGGCTTGCATGATGATCACCGCGAAGCCCGAGCAAGGCCTTAATTTTGAGGCGGTCCCGAGCTACCTGGTCGCGCTCGAGGCCGGCGCGCACGGCAAGGTGGATACGGTTTATCGCAAGCTGCGTCTCAAGGGCGAAAGCATCCTCCAGCAATGGCCCGACGCCCAGATCGACGCCGACCTGGCGCGAGAGATCGAAGACAAGCCGACCGAAGAAATTAACCTAGTCGAGGCCACGATCTACAGGCCCGAGGAAAACTACTACTGTTATCACTTAATAGAGCCCGAGAAGAAACGCGAGCTTGTTTACCGCGAAACGGCCTCGAGCGCCTGGGTTATTACGCGTTACATGGTCGCTTCCGGCGAGGTCACCGGGCGCGGCCCCCTTCTCACGGCCCTACCCGATATCCGATCGATCAACGCGACCAAAAAGCTGATCCTGCAGAACGCGAGCCTGGCCGTCGCCGGCATCTACACGGCCGCCGACGATGGCGTTCTGAATCCTGCGACCGTTAGTATTAAGCCCGGTTCCATCATCCCGGTCGCCCGCAACGGCGGCCCACAAGGTGAGAGTCTGCGCGCCCTACCGCGTGGCGGCGACTTCAATGTCGGGCAGATGGTGCTCGAGGATCTCAAAATCGGCATCAAGCAGATCCTGCTCGACGACACCCTCCCCTCTGACAACATGAGCGCGCGCAGCGCGACCGAGATGTCGCATCGCATTGGCACGCTCGCCACGCAAATGGGTGCGAGTTTCGGGCGCCTCATCGAGGAGGCACTCATCCCGATTGTTTCGCGCGTGCTCTATGTCATGGACGAGCAGAATTTGATCGAGCTCCCGCTCAAGATCGACGGGCAGGAGGTCAAAATCGTGCCAATTAGTCCATTGGCCAAGGCGCAGAATGCCGAGGAGCTCCAGAGCGTTGTCCAATTTATGCAGATTGCGGCCGGAATGGGGCCGCAGGGGCAACTGACGCTGAACCAGGATCGCGCGCTCGACTTCATCGCGGATCGTCTCGGGATCCCGGCACGCGTCTTGAACACCGACGAGGAAAAAGAAGCAGTGATGCAGCAGATGCAAGAGATGGCGGCCCAGGCCGCGCAGGCCGAGGCGCCGCCGGTTGAGCAGTGATGCAAAAGACAAGCTGTATTTGCGGACGTTCGCTTCGGAAGCCGGCGCAAAAGTGCTGTCGGATCTCCGCAAAAGAACCATCGAGCAACCGACCTGGTATCCCGGCGATGACGCCAGCCACGGCTATTACAACGAAGGGCGAGCGAGCGTCGTCAGAGAAATCGAGGCCAGGATAATTCGAGCGAGGGATCTAAATGAGTGACGTGGCAGCTGTTGAGACGCCAGAAGAAAGCACCTCACTTTTAAACGTAACGCCCGAGGCGCCACCACCAGGCGACGCGGTAGACGAGACAAGCGTGCCACACCTGGTGCAAGAGGCTGAGCCCGCGCCTGTCGAGGCGCCAGTGGCAGAGCGGCCCGAGAATGTGCAGGAACAATTTTGGAACGCCGATAAAGGTGAAGTCGATGTCGATAAATTGTCTGACGCGTATAACGGACTGCGCACGAAGATGGATCAGGGCAAGCATAAGGTGCCTGACCAATACGATACGTCGAGCATACCGACGCTCGAAAGCGTGGATGAGAGCGACGAAATGCTGGCGGGTTTTCGCGAACTGGCGAAAGACCAAGGGCTGAGCCAAGGGCAGTTCGAGGAGCTGACAAAATTCTACCTCGAGTCCACCGGCGCGCTCGAGCAAGAGATCAAATTCCGGCGCGACGAGGAAATGGGCAAGTTAGGGCGCAACGCAGAGACGATCATCAAATCGACGGATGACTGGCTGCAGCGCTTCCATAGCGCCCAAGTTCTCAATGACGGCGAGCTCGAGGCGATATCGGCGGCGAGCAACAACGCCGCTTTTATCAGTGCGCTCAATAAAATTCGGCGCAGCTACAACGAGCCGAATATCCCGAGCGCCAGCGCCCAGGTCGATGTCGCGCCCGCGACTCTGGCCGATGCGCAAGCGATGATGGCGGACTCTCGCTATGGGCACGACCCGGCCTATACGCGCAAGGTCGAACAGATCATATACGAGATGCACGGCGAAACACTGCCCGCTTGACTTTCAAACTATACGTTTGATATTTGTAAGGAGATCGATAACCGATAAGGCCGGTCGCACCTAACCGTTTTTTTGCGGCCCGCTATCTGGACAACCGCGTGTGTGAAATCACAACGCGAGGATATGCCAGATGGCAACCATCTCCCCGGCGTTCGTCACAATTTTCGATAGCGAAGTCAAGCAGTCCTACCAGGCATCCCGCCAATTGGCCGGCATGGTTCGCGAAAAATCAGTGACGGGCGATACCGTAAAATTCAACAAGCTGACCTCCGGAGTGGCGAGCGTGCGCACGCCGCAGACCGAGGTCACTCCCATGAACCTGACCTACAGCCTGGTCACCGCGACGATGACCGATTATATCGCGAGCGAATACAGCGATATTTTCAATCAGTCGCACGTTTCGTTTTCCGACCGCTCGGAACTTAGCCAGGCAGTTGGCAACGCAATTGGCCGCCGCCTCGACCAGGTCGTAATCGACGCGCTCGATGCGGCAACCAGCATCGCGGTTGCGAACACCGTCGCGGAAGACGGCACCGCCGGCTCTGCCAGTGACATGAACACCGGCAAGATCCGCGCCGCCAAGGCCGCGCTCGATGCGAACAACGTGCCGCCAGACAATCGTGTCTTGCTCTTGCACGCCAACTCCCTGGAGGCGTTGCTGGCACAAACTAGCGCTACAAGTGCAGACTTCAACAGTGTTCGCGCATTGGTTGATGGCACGCTAAATCAGTGGTTGGGCTTCTCTGTAGTCATGCTTGGCGACCGCTCTGAGGGCGGCTTGACCAAAGATGGCTCAAACGACCGCCTTGCCTACGCGTTCCACAAAAGCGCGCTCGGCCTCGGCATGTCGATGAATCAGAAGACCGAGGTGAATTACATCCCCGATAAAACGAGTTTCCTCGTTAGCTCGATGTTCTCGGGCGGGGCTGTGGCCATCGACGACGGGTCTTCCGGCGGCATTGTCAAAATTACGAGCCGGGAGAGCTAATCATGGCATTCGCACGATCAGGTTTTGGCGCGTTAGGTGGGCAATCTAAAGCCGGCGCGCTTCCCGCACTCTACGTCTACACGACCACGGACGCGCATACCGCCGTGGACGCTGCAGGCTATTTTAACTCGCTGTCCGACACGGTGAACGTAGGCGATATGATTATCGTTCACGGCGCCACCGGCGGTACGCGGACGATCACGATGCACATTGTTGTGTCGAATGCGTCGGGCGTCGTTGACGTTTCCGATGGCACGGTTATCGGCGTGGTAACCGACTCCGACTAAAAGACCCAGCGGGGGGCTTGCGAGCTCCCCGCACCTCTTTTCCTGGGGGCTCGATGGCAACCGGCGACACCAAGCTATCAATCTGTAGCGACGCGCTGATAACGCTGGGGGCAAGCCCCCTTTCGTCATTTGAAGAAGGCACCGACAGCGCGCAGATTTGCGACCGTCTTTACGATGATCTGCGCGACCTTTTGCTTGTCTCTTTCCCGTGGTCTTTCACCCTTAAAAAGGTGCAACTGGCTCGCCTGGTTGATGCGCCGGCGAGCGAGTGGAAATATGCCTACGCGCTGCCGGCCGACATATTGAGCTCTGGCCCGCGAGCACTGTTCAACAGTTCGACGGCGGGCGCGCGCCAAGTCACCGAAGGCTGGGAGGTCTACGAGGGCAACGTCCTCACCGACCTGACCGAGGTGCATATCGACTATCAGTTCCAGCCGACCGAGGCGGTGATGCCTCGATACTTCGTGCAGCTGCTCAAATATTATGTCGCCTGGCACATTGCCGAGCCGGTCACTGACCAGATCAGCAAGGCCGAGTATTGGCAAAGCGTCGCTGTTGGCGCGCCAAGCGAGAACATGCGCGGCGGATATTTCCGCCAGGCGATGAACATCGATAGCCAAACAAGCCCGCCGCAACAGCTGCAGAATTTTGAAATTATCGATGTGCGGCACTAATGAGCCGCGTCGTCCGCATCCAAACCAATTTCTCGAGCGGCGAGATCGACCCGCTGCTGCGCAGCCGCATTGACCTCGAGCAATACTACAATGCGCTGGAAACGGCGACGAATGTCTTCGTGCTCCCGCAAGGCGGCGTGAAGCGGCGCGACGGCCTAAAGTTTATTACGCAGTTACCATCCGGCGCGAATCCGCAAGACGGCGTGCGCCTGATCCCGTTCGAATTTAATTCCAGCGACACCTATATGCTCTGCCTCACGGCCGGTCGCATCTACGTCTTCCGCGGCGGCGCGCTGGTCACAAATATCAATGGCACGGGTAACGACTACATTGCGGCCGCCGCGATCACCGGCGCAATGTTGGCAAAAATAAGGCACGCGCAATCTGCGGATACGATGCTGCTCGTGCATGAAGATCTGCCGCCACAAAAGCTATTGCGCGGCGCCTCGCACTCGACCTGGACACTCTCCGCGCTGACCTTCACGCACGCGCCGCGTTATGCGTTTGCGATTAATACCAATAACCCGGCCGGCACGCTGACGCCAGACGCGACGGTCGAAGGCGTCACGGTCACCGCCGCGAATAACATTTTCCATGAGGGGCGAACAGGCGCCGCCCAGGCAGGCGCAAACAACACGATCACGCTCGACTCCGGAGCCCTGGCTCACGATGACATCTATATCGGCTCGACTGTCGAGATCACCGGCGGCACCGGGAGCGGGCAAACGCGCATCATCAGTGATTATGTGGGCAGTTCTAAAGTCGCGACGGTTTCCGAAAATTGGACAACTAATCCGGACGCTACAAGTACTTTCAGCGTGACCGGTCACGTTGGACAGTACATCAACAACATCAAGTCATACGGGCGCCTGCGCATCGTCGCGATTGAGAGCGTTACAAAAGCGCAGTGTTTTGCCGAAATCGGATTGTTTGGCACCGATGCGATTGCGAGCGGCGACTATGAGATCGAGCACGGGTACGAAGATGCCTGGTCGGCGGATCGCGGCTACCCGGTTTCGGTGACCTTCCATGAGGGGCGCTTGTTTTTTGGTGGGAGCAAAAGCCTGCCGACGACCTTCTGGGGAAGTGTCGTCAATAACTTCTTCGATTTTGAGCTCGGCGAAAGCCTGGACGACCAGAGTGTCAGCGCCTCAATCACAACCGAGTCACTAAACGCGATTGTCGATATTCACAGTGGGCGCGATCTACAGATCTTCACCACGGCCGCCGAGTTTTTCATACCTCAAGGCGATCTGAATCCGATCACTCCAAGCAACCTGGCGGTCAAGGTGGGCACGCGTAACGGCGCCAAGCCAGGCGTGCCTGTCGCTGGGCTCGACAGTGGCACCATCTATGTGCAGCGCCTCGGCAAATCGCTAAACGAGCTAATTTTTACGGACGCCGAGCTCTCGTATACAACGGCCGCCGTGAGCCTGTTGAGCGGGCATCTCCTTAAATCTCCGGTTGATTTGGCCATCCGGCGCGCGACCTCGACCGAGGAAGCTGACCGTTTGTTTATCGTCAACGGGACTGACGGCTCGATGACCTGCTACTCGCTACTGCGCAGTCAAAGCGTCATCGCGCCGAGCTCTATTACAACCGATGGCGAATTTGTCGCGGTAGGCGTGGATCTCGATACGATCTATGCGGTCGTGAAGCGCACGATCAACTCGGCGACGGTTTATTATGTTGAGCTATTTGATAGCACGCTACACACCGACAGCGCCGTTTATTCCGCGTCGGCCTCGGCTACAGGCACGGCTGCGCATCTGGAAGGTGAAGTGCTCGATGTGCTGTGCGACGGCGTTGTCATGGGCCAGGAAACGGTAGCCAGCGGCAGCGTCACATTCGACCGCGCCTCGACCGCGAATTACGAAATCGGCCTACCGATATCGATGACGGTAAAAACCATGCCGGTCGAGCCGCGCCTGGCAGGCGGCAATCTGAAGGGTTTTAAGAAGCGAATACTTGAAGTCAACGCCGAGGTCTACGAGTCGCAGGCGATGAGCGTCAACGGGCAACTTGTCGCGTTCCGACGATTTGGCGAAAACACGCTCGATGTCGCGGTGCCGAAATTCACTGGCGTGAAAAAGGTCGGCCCGTTGCTTGGATTTGATGCGGAGGGCGCGATTACCGTCTCACAAACCGCGCCGCTGGATCTAACTCTTTTGGCCATCGATTACAAAATTTCCGTAGGTGCCTAATGGCTGAACTTGCAATTGCTGCGAGCGTAGTATCTGCGATTGGGACTATCGCCCAGGGCAGCGCGCAGGCTTCGATGATGAAGGCGCAGGCGCGCGATGTTGAGTTCAAGGGCAAATCGCAAAGCCTGGCATATCGCCAGCGCGCGCTAGCATATCAACAGCAAGGCATTGATGTGCTCGATCAGATCCAGCGCACCTCTGCGACAATCAACGCGCGCGGCGCAGCTGCAAACCTCGATCCGTTCAGCGGCAGTGTAGGCGCACTGCAAACGACCAGCCTGCGCGAGGGCTTCTTCGATTACACCATCGCGCTCGAATCGGGTGAATTTGAGCAAGACAACGCTTTACTTGCCGTCGAGGGGTCGCGCCGCAACGCCGATAATCTGCGCAAGGCGGCGTCTGGCGTGAAACGGATGGCGTTTTTGAAGGCGGCTGTGCAGCTGGCCGGCGCGGGATATCAGGCCAGCCAACTAGGCGGCCCGCCAGGCCTCCCAGGCGGCGCCGCGCCTAACGACCTCGGCGCCTCGGGTTTTGGGGTTGGCATGAGAGACGACACTTGGGGCGGGTACGGCACGCCAACGATGGACAATTATGCGTTTCTGAGCGCACGCCAATATAGCCACTCGTCGCGCAACTGGAATTTATACTAATGGCTGAGAGGTACACACCATACCGACGCCAGGTCAAAATCGGCGGCAGCATCGCACAACCGGCGCAACAAAATTACACGGCCGAGCGCGCTGCGGTGCAGGGTTTTGGCGACCTGGCCTCCCGCGCCCAGCAAGTCGCAGACTTCGCATTCAAAAAGGCGGCTGCCACGGCGAAACGCGAAGGCGCGCAATACGGCGCGCAGAATCCCGAGCAAACGCTCGAGGCGTATCAAGGGCAGGCGCCCGATACGGTTTATGGGCAGGCCGCGTTTGCAGCGGCCGTCGATGTCGGCAGCGTGCAGATCGAGGCGCGCGCGCGCGAGCAAATCGCGAACGCCTACCTTGAGGCCAAGCGGAACAAGCAAGATCCTGGCGAATTTGGCACCGAGCTCGAGGCGATTATAGACGGGTATTCGGCGCCTCTGACCGAGCTGGACCCGCTCACATCCGCCAAAACGCGCCTCAAGCTGCAGAACTATGCACGCGCCGCGTACATAGATCGCGCGGACGACGCAATCAAGGAACACCAGGCGGCGGTCGATGCGGACGCGCTCACGCTGGCCGAGGGTACCGGCGACGAGCTTGAGCTCATGATGAAGAAGGGCGTCGCCAACGCCGGCAACGTGCTCGAGGCGCGACTGTCAGATTTGCGCGAGTCGCTTGTCGGGTTAGGGCAGAAGCCAAAAGCGGTCGAGAAAACGATCATCGCGACGCGCGACCGCGCCCACCTAGCGCGCGTGCGCAGCGAGTTCGACGCCGCGCTCGACAGCGGTAAGGGCGCCACCTACCTCGAGAGATTCAAGGCGGATCGAAAGCGGCGCAAGGGCTCGGCGCTCGGCATCGATGACAAGGTGGCCGAGGCGCTTGTCAACTCGATGGAAAGTGACATTGCCGGCCAGGTGCGCCTGGCGAAAGCCGAGGTCAAGGCGCTGCACGGTGAGATAAATGACCAGTTTGATGTTTTGACAAAGGGTGGCATCCCCGGCACATCTGTTATCGCGGATTTATCTCGCGAGGCGGATCGCCTAAATGATCCAGACACGATTGCGCGCGTCAAGGCTCTCGAAGCAGAGGCTAAGATTGTTTCTCTGATCGACACGCCAGACAAGGCTCGCGCCTATGCAAATTTGCTTGAAGCTGAAGCTGTAAAAAACAGCAAGGAACCTGCGGGCAACACCGAGGAAGAAATGGACCGCGTCGCGCGGGCAAGCAAATTAGCCGACAACTTTGAAGCTGACGCGGCCAACGACCCGCTAGGCTTTTTTTCTCGAAGGCAAGGCCAAAGTGCTCCTGCCATAAATTACGCGGACCCCGAGGCTTTGCGTGCACGGTTTGCAGATTCCGCCGCCGCCTCACGAGCACTTGGCGTTGAAATAAAATACTTCACCAAGCAAGACCGCGAGCAATTAGCGCAAATTCTGAAGCCAACTTATCAGGACATTGAGGCGCAGGCCGCCACTACTCAAGCCATAGCGGAGGCTGCAGGCAATAACGCGCCGCTAGTCTTTGGCGAAATTGCAGAGGATAGAGCCGCGCACGTTCTAGCGTTCATTGGTGGCAGCCGCAACACCGTTTTGATGGGTGATTTTTTCCAGGGACGGAGGGCTATCGCTGCCGGCGCCGGCCTGAACTCAGACTTTGTAGCAAGTGTGAGAAACACTTTTGCCACAGTGGTTGGTGCGGCGTTAAGTGAAAAGCCAGATCAAGCGGGCGCCCTTTTACAGGCTGCGAGCACAATTTACGCAGGGCGGCATCAAGGCGAGCCAGATTTCAAGGAAGAAAGTTTTACGCAAATATTGAACGAGCTCGTCGGCGGGTCTGGTACGGGTGGCGGATTTGGCGAAATTAATGGCGAGAAAGTGATTTTGCCGCCGGGTATGACGCAAGAGTCCCTTGAAGAATTAATCGACAATTTGACGAATGAAAAGATCGCGCAGGGCTCGGGCGATTACGGGGTACCGATATATATAACCGATGATGGTCCCGAAATTGTCCCGTCCCACAATTTCCTCGGCTTTAAATTAGCGCCCTACGGCGCCGGACTTTACACGCTGCTAACGGGTGCAGATCAAGAGGTCCGGCGCGGGGTTTATTTAGACGACGAATCTGGAGGCGCCGCGAGTCAGCTGGTTGACTCTGGGCTTCCCTACGTCTTTGCGCCGGCTGCGTTTAAATGAGCTCGATTTACACAATCGACGATCAAGACTTTATCGGGCGGGATCGGCCTGCCGCGACAGGCCCCGAAACAAGTTTTGGCGAAGTTACTGCAGCAAGCTATCGACGCCATAACCTTGCGTTCGCGAATGTCTCCAAGCGAATAGCCTACAGTGAAACGTTGCAGCCGATCATCGATAAGGTCGAGGAGATTACCGGGCAGAGCCTTGTGAATCCGGCCAACTTCTTAGCGCCGAGCGACGCGCCTGGTCATGGGCAAAAGCGTTTCACGCACGCCCTCGAGTCATTGAACAAAGTTATCACCGAAAACAATCTCGACCTAACGCTGCACAGCGAAGACACGCTCACCGCTGCGGCCAAGATTAAGGCGCGGGAGGCCGAGCGTGATTATCACGATGTTCTCTCGAGGGCCGGCACATTCACCGGCATTGCCGGCGAGATAACTGGTGTACTCCCCTCCTTTTTGGCCGACGCGGTCGAGTCGCCTGGCGGTGCAATGCTCGCGCTGGCGGGCGCAAAATACAAGGCTGGGCGCCTCGCCTTGCTCCGCGTTGGCCTAATTGATGCGGCGGCCGCTGCCAGCGTGGAAACAGCGCTGCAACCGGGCATCTACGAATGGCGCAACAAAATGGGGCTAAAATACGACCTCGGCGACGCGCTGGTCGCAGTCGCCGCCGCCGGCGCTGGTGGCGGCGCCCTCCGCATGCTTGGCAGCGGCGCCTTTGTCGGCCGCGAGAGGTGGAGGCAAGCGCACCCTGGCCGCGTTGTCGGGCGCGAGATGTTGCGCACCGTCAAAAAGGCAGACGCTGAGCAAATTGCGAGGAATTTCCTTTCATTGGGCGAACGCGATCTTGCTGCTGGCATCCGCGCCTATGAGCAGGCCGGCGTCAAGATCCCGTCTGCCGCGCGCGGCGCTGCGCAGAGTGTCGAAAACGCGACCGAAACGCCCTTTGTCAATGACACCGCCGGCTTGCATGAGCAGAACCTCGACCTGGCGACGCGCGCGCTTGCCGAGGATAGCCGCCTGGAGGTAGCGCCTAGTGAGGTCAAGCCCGTCGAGCTCGACAACCTCGATGAGACTGTTTTCCGCGTCGATCCGCAAAAGGTCGAGGTCGATGCCAAGCTGTTCCAATTCCGTAGCGTCGTTGACGAATTTGGTGTGGGCGAGCGCCTGCAGAACATTACGAAATGGGACGATGCACAAAGCGGCATTGTCGTAGTTTACGAGTTCAAGGACGGGCGCCAATTTATCGTGGACGGACACCAGCGCCTCGGCCTGGCCAAGCGGATCATGGCAAACGATCCCACGCAAAAGATCACGCTTTATGCGCGTAAGTGGCGCGAAGCCGATGGCATGACGCCGCAAGACGCGATGATAAAGGCGAGCCTGCTCAACATTGCCAATACCGTTGAAGGCTCGCCGCAGATGATAATCGACGCGGCCAAGATCCTGCGCATCGCGCCGGATGAGTTGCGCGGCGTGCTTCCACCTCGAGCGCCGTTCGTGCGCGCAGCGAACAATATCGCAGTGCTTAGCGACGACGCTTTTATGATGGTGATAAACGATGTGGTGCCGGTCAACCAGGCGGCGATCATTGGGCGCCTGGTTGATGATCCCGAGAAGCACGCGGCGATTATGAAAATTCTATCGGAAACGAGCCCGTCGAATCTGACGCAGGCCGAGGCGATTATCCGCCAGGCGCGCGAGCTCGATTTCCGCGTCGAAACGCAAGACACACTCTTTGGCGAGGAATTTTTGCTCGAGTCCTTGTTTACGGAGCGCGCAAAAGTTCTCGACAAGGCAATCGCGACACTGCGCAAGGACCGCGCTGTCTTCAATACGCTCATTAAAAATGAGGAACGCATCGAGGCGAGCGGCAACCAACTTTCGACCAGCACAAACCAGCAAAGGGCGACCACCGATGGCCAGGCGCTACAAATCATCCAGGCAACGGCAAACCGCAAAGGCGCGCTCAGCGACGCGCTCACAGCCGCCGCCGAAGTCTACCGCGACGGCGGAAACCTCGCCGCCGCCAGCCGAGAGTTTGCCGACGCTGTCCGACGAGCGATTGAAAGCGGAGATCTCGATGGCATGGGCGCAGGCGCAGCGGGACGCGTTGTTGATGATACAGACACGCGCGTCGCGGCTCGCGCAACAGCGGAAAGCCTAGACGCATTTGATGAGCCGGCCGGCAAGGGCGTCGAGGCGCAAGCGGCGTTGCTGCAGGAGGAGGTTTTGGGGGCGCCGGTTGCACGAGAAACTGACGCGGGCCTGGAAAAAGAAATGCTCGATCTCGAGGTGCCAACCGGACGCTATACGCCTGACGGAGATCCCGAGACGGTGACCGGGCGGCAACTGCTTGATGAGATTGAGCAAGATCAGTCGATGCTCGACCGCCTGGAGGGCTGCGTATGAGTTTGAAGAATTGCATCATTGAAGGCGTGAACGAAGGGCGCATCACGCAACAGCAAGCGCAGGAGGCTACAGATCTTTTTGAGTCGCTCGAGAGCGAGCTCGTGGAAAGTCTTGGCGTTGAGGGCGCAGCGGCCGCTGCCGGCAAGCAAACATTCGATCAGCTGAAATATGATGCGGTGCGGCGCAAGCAACACAACCTTCTGCGCGTAAAGGTGTTTGCCGAATTAAGGCGCTTGATGCGCGAGTATAAACACGCATACGGCACAAAAGGCGCCTCACCGTTCAAGGGCTCGGCAGATGGCGCCAGGCCTGGCAAGGCGATGCAGGCGATGCTGTTCTGGGACGAGACTGCGCCGCAATTCACGACGAATCTGCACGGCACCTATTTATCTGCGCGCCGCCAGGCCCTCGCACAAATGTCGGAAGGGCTGCGCGCCAACCGGCAAACGCTGACCGGGCGGCGTGGCAAATCGATGAATCACGAACTGTTGAAAGAGGTATTCGGCGAGGATTCCGCTAACCCAACGGCCAAGCTGGTGGCAGAGCAATGGGCCGCCGCAAGCGAGTATCTAAGGCTTCGCGCAAACGCGGCCGGCATGGCCATCGCCAAACGAAATGATGCGGGATATCTGCCGCAAAAGCACGACCAGGTGAAGGTGCGCTCGGCGGGCCAAGCTGCCTGGGTTAAATTCCTGCTGGACGATGAAAAACTAGACCTTAACAAGATGATCGACGAGCGCACGGGCAAGCCGTTCCGCAAGGAAGCCCTCGCGCTCGAGCTTCCTAATGTATGGAATACAATCTCGAGCGGCGGGCTGAGCAAAGTTAAATCCGGCTCTGCCGGCGCGGGCAAGTCCTTGGCCAACCGGCGCATGGATCACCGTTTTCTGGTGTTCAAGAACGCCGAGGCCTGGCAGAAGTACATGGACGAATTTGGCGATGGCGACGTGTTCGACACGATGATCGGCCACATTGACGCCATGTCCAAAGACATCGCCATGCTTGAGCAATTCGGCCCAAATCCAACAACGACCATTGAGGCGCTGAAGATCGAGGCGCAGAAAATCGCCAGCGCAGATGATGCGCGCACAAAAAGCGAGGCGGCGACAAACGCGTTCTCAATGGACGCCAACAAATTCGACGACATGCTGGATTTGTTTACGGGCGAAGGCTCGATTCCAGCGAATGTTGGCGCGGCCAACGCGATGAGCGCCATACGCAACCTACTGCAAGCCAGCTTGCTCGGCGGTGTAACGCTGATAGCAATGCCGACAGATATTTTTACGTCGCGCATGACCGGGCGCCTGGCCGGCATCCCGACAGCTAAACTTTTGCGCCGCGCCTTCACGCAATTCGTGGCGCCGCTTAGCGCACAAGAAAAGGCGCAATTTGCCGTGCGCCTCGGCATAGCGGCCGACAACTGGATGACCCACGCACATGGCCAGGCGCGCTTTTTCGGCGAGCTCACCGGCCCGCAAATGACGCAAACGGTCAGCGATGTGGTGTTGCGCGGCACGGCCTTGTCGCACTGGACGCAAGCCATCCGCCAAACATTCGGCCTTGAGTTCCTGGGGCACCTTGGTGAGCTCAAAAACAAAAAGTTTGGCGAGCTCCCCGCCACTACCAGGAACACGCTTGAGGCCTACGGGATTGCCGAGGACCGCTGGAACATTATTCGCTCGACTGACATGGAAGTTCAAAACGGCGCAGATTTCGTTAGGCCGCTCAACATCGAGGAGCGTGCCGGCCTGGCGCCAGGCCTCGGGCGCGAGATAGCGACGCAGCTAATGAGCCTGATCGAAAACGAGACGAATAAGGCCGTGCCGCAAGCGACCTTGCGCAGCCGCGCCAGCCTGGTCGGCAACCGCAAGCGCGGCACCCTGGGAGGCGAAATTGTCGAATCCTTTGCGCAGTTCAAAAGTTTCCCGGTCAGCGTTCTGCAGGGCAATTTGCTGCGTTATCTCAATGTCGATGGCCTCGGGCACAAGGCGCTATATACAATCGAGTTCGTTGCCGGGATGACCATCGCCGGCGCGCTCGGGCTGCAGGCGCGCGAAATGGCGAAGGGCAGAGATCCGCGCGACATGAATGACATGCGCTTCTGGGGCAGCGCGTTGCTCATGGGCGGTGGCCTCGGATTATTTGGCGACTTCTTATATAGCGACCTTAATCGATACGGCGGCGGGCTCGGCGCGAGTATCGGCGGGCCCTTGACCGGAACGGCCGATCAGCTGCGCAATTTAACGATGGGCAACGCGGCGCAGGCCGTCATGGGGCAGGACACGAACACGGTTTCGGAAATGATTAAGTTTGCAGCCAGGAACACGCCAGGCGCGAACATTTGGTATATCCGTCTGGCCCTCGAGCGCCTGGCGATTGAGCGCCTGGGCGAGATGGCTGACCCGCGCGCGCATCGAGCCTATCGGCGCACGCAGCGCAAATATCTGAAAGAATACAATCAACGTTATTGGTGGGCGCCGGGACGCGCAGAGCCAAGTCGCGCGCCGGATCTCAGCGCGGCGTGGCAATAGAATTTTTTTTGGGCCTGCGATATAAATATCAAAGGAAGGTTTTGATCGATGGCAGACTATAGCATCACCGCAGTTACCAGGCGTGTGTCGTATTCGGGCAGCGCAGGCACCGGCCCCTATGCGTTCAATTTTCCGGTATTGGTCGAGACGGATCTCGCTGTCTACAAGAACTCAAGCCTGCTCACCTTGACAGCGGACTACACGGTATCGATCACCGCCTCGACGGGAACGGGCTCGGTTACGCTTGGATCAGCTGCCAGTGCAAGCGACCAGATCACGATCAGCGGCGCGCGTGCCATCGAGCGCACAACTGACTTCGTTACGGCCGGCGACCTCCTGGCCTCGACCCTAAACACCGAGCTCGACAGCCAGACGATTTTTGTGCAGCAGGTCTCCGAAGACGTGGGGCGCGCCGTCAAGGCGCCGGGATACGACCCGCTGAGCATTGACTTGACGCTGCCTGCAAAAGCCGACCGCGCCAGCAAGATCATGGCGTTTGATGGGGCCGGCAACGCGACCACAGTTGCAACGGACTCGCTTAGCATGGCGACCCTGCAGGCCTTCACGGATTGGAAAGTGGATGCGTTTACGGCTGGGTCAGGCCAAACCGCTTACACGTTGAGCGCAGATCCTGGGCAGAAAACTAACACCCAGGTCAACATCAACGGAGTCACACAAGAAATCGCGAATTATTCGCTTTCGGGAACTACGGTAACGCTTTCGGCAGCCCCGGAAACGGGAGCTAAGGTAGAGATAAGGTACGGGCAGGCGGCGGCGACGTATGTGCCGTCAGCGAACACCATTCCGATGGAGGCAATCCTTACCAGCGACATCGACACAGATTTATCGTCAGTGTCGGGCTCGGACGACACGCTTGCCAGCGCGAAAGCGATAAAAACCTATGTTGACGCACAAGTCACGGCGCAAGACCTTGACTTCCAAGCCGACAGCGGCGGCGCGCTAAACATCGATCTAGATTCAGAATCGCTAACGCTGGCAGGCGGTACTGGCATTGATACGGTTGGCAGCGGCAATACGGTCACAGCAAGCATCGACAGCACAGTTGCTACACTGACCGGCTCTCAGACGCTAACAAACAAGACGCTGTCAGGCGCTGCGACAAGCGGCGATTTGACGCTGACCGGCGCAACATCTGGTCGCAACATTGTCTTCGACGCGTCCGACAACGCGCTAGAATTTGCCGACAGCGCGAAGGCAGTTTTCGGCACCAGCCCAGATTTATCGATTTATCACGATGGCCTTAATAGCTATGTCACGGAAACAGGCGATGGCACGGGCAACCTCTTCGTACTTGCCTCAAACTTGGTGCTTGGCGATCAGGGAAACGCGCACTCGTATCTGAGCGGTGCTTCTGGCGGCGCCGTAACAATTTACCACGACAACGATCAGAAATTTGCCACAACTTCAGGCGGCATTTCTGTGACCGGCGAGGTCGCCGCAACGAGCTTAGACATATCCGGCGATGCTGATATCGACGGCACGCTTGAAGCCGATGCCATGACCTTAAACGGCACGGCTATCACAGCTACCGCAACGCTCTCAACCGGTATTAGCAATAACAATGTGCCGAAATTCACCAGCGGTGTAGCCGATAACGATTTCCTCCGCGTAGACGGCACGGCAATCGAAGGCCGATCAGCGGCAGAAGTTCTGAGTGACATCGCGGCGGCCCCGGCGGCTGGCAACTCGTCCATCGTCACGACCGGCGCGCTCAACAGCGGATCGATCACCAGCGGATTTGGCGCAATCGACAACGGCAGCAGCGCGATCACGACAACCGGCACCGTGTCGGCTGGTGATGTCAGCGTGACCGGAGACCTGACGGTTGGCGACGATTTGCACTTGGACTCGGATTCGGCGGTGCTGAAATTTGGCGACGACGCCGAGATCACGCTGACGCACGTCCACAATGCGGGTCTGTCCTTAAATTCCAACCTTTATATTGCTGACAACAAAACACTCAACATCGGCACTAGCAACGATCTCACACTTTATCATGACGAAGGAAACAGCATCATCGCGGACCAAGGCACGGGTGTGCTCGCGGTGCGGAGCAATGGCACCGGCGTCCATATCCAAGAATTTGATGGCACCGCGATGGGAGACTTCCTAACTGGCGATGCGGTCAAGCTGCATTTTAATGGTTCAAAAAAGTTTGAAACCACGGGTAGCGGAGTAGCAGTCACTGGCGACATCAGCGCGACAGGCGATGTGACGATTGGCGACGACCTCCTACTCGATTCAGATGCGGCAGTTCTGAAATTTGGCGATGACCAAGAGATAACGCTAACGCACGCCGCAGACGTTGGTTTGGCACTCAACACCGGCTCGACGGTCTACCGCTCCGGCGCGGGACAATATGACGCGGGATTTTCTGTCCGCGAAGGCACGGCGGGGAAAGCGCATTTTGAATGGGGTCACGGAAATACCAGCGGGTACGGCTGCACTTTAGCAACAACAAACGGTGGCGGCGCACCATACGTTGGCTGGAATTGCGGACCCGGCACTGAGTCCAACACTTGGCGCACATATGGCATCCGAGGCTTGGCACAGTTGGTCTCGCACGGTGTCATGTACTTCTATGACGTAGCTGATGCGACTCAAGATAACCAGGCGCCTTCTGGAACAGCGAATAAAGAAGGCACTGATTCTGTCGCGCGCATAACACTGAATGCGACAAACGGAAATTTGTCGATATCTGGCGCGCTCAGCAAAGGCAGCGGCAGCTTCCTAATTGACCATCCTTTGGAAAGTAAAAAGGATACCCACAACCTCCGATATTCATTCGTAGAAAGCCCGTATTGCGAACTCAACCATCGCGGAAAGGTGACGTTGTCCGGCGGCAGCGCAACCGTGGACATTGACGCGGAATTTGGCATGACCGCTGGGACGTTTGAGGCGCTTTCGACGAACCCGCAAGTCTGGCTGCAAAACAACGACGGTTGGACGGCTGTCAAAGGATCGGTGTCTGGATCGACGCTCACGATCACCGCGCAGGATGCTGACTGCGCTGACGAGATTGATTGGCTGGTTATTGCTGAGCGCGCAGACCCGCACATTTTAGAGACTGATTGGACCGACGAAAACGGCAGGCCAATTGTCGAGCCGGAAAAAGCTGCCGAACGCGAAATCGAAGACATATCGGAGTAAGACAGATGGCACTCACGAAAGTTAGCGGCAGCCTAATCGCCGATGATGCGGTGGGCCTCGATCAGATCGCAGACAACTCGGTGGGCCTAGATCAGCTTAACGGCGGCACCGACGGCAATCTCATTTCGTTTGATGCCAGCGGGAACCCTAGCCACGTTGCGACGGGCAGCGCAAACCAGGTCTTAGTATCCAACGGCGCAGGAGCACCGCCGACGTTCCAATCTGGCTCGTATTTGTCCGAAGTTGTGCAGCAGGTGTACGCCACTGACGCGACGTATGCCAGCACGACCGCTACGTTTCCGCTGGACGACACAATCCCACAAAATACAGAAGGATTAGAATTAGTTACACTCTCATTTACTCCGTTGTCTACTGGTAGCAAATTGTTGTTTGTTTATGGTGGTCATTTTAATATGGGTACTGGCGGTAATAAAGCCTCTGGCGTTCCAGTCGCTTTGTTTGTTGATACGACTGCAAACGCAATAGCAACATCCGTGATGTTGGTCGATGGTGGTGGTACTAGAGTTAGTAGTTCTTGGAATTTCCACTTGGAAGCAAACGCATCTATTTCCGCTAGAAC
>Ga0080013_1002868_pt1 | contig 19301 bp, 28 predicted proteins | sample ETNvirenome_6_85_FD_69236 | JGI IMG/M metagenome (GOLD analysis project Ga0080013, IMG submission 69236) | Marine viral communities from the Pacific Ocean - ETNP_6_85 (SPADES assembly) (version 2) | ecosystem: Environmental > Aquatic > Marine > Oceanic | place: Pacific Ocean | collected 2013-06-19 | reverse complement strand
GCCGGTATGCAGACGGAGAGAGTGCAGGCCGAAAAGGAGATGCAGACAGAGCGCGTTACGTCTGAGCAGGAGATGCAAACGGAGCGTGTGCGGGCTGAGTCTCGCAACCTACAGAACCAATTGGCCAACACCCTCAAAATGGGCATACTGGACGCTGAAAAGGCAGTCGCCATACAGAATCTCATTAACAGCGGCAATTTGGAGCTTGCTGAAAAAGAGCTTGAAGGCGTGACAGCCACTCTAACTTCAGAAGAAAAGCGCCAAACGGAAAGAGTTGGGCAAGAGGAGCGGCAGTCGCAGCGTGACTATGCTCTAGCCAAGGACGAGCTACTGAATCGCCTAACAATGGCGAACATTGACAAAGACAAGGCCATGGAGGTGCAGCGCCTCATTAATTCTGGCCAACTTGACTTAGCCGAAGCTGAGATCGCCTCCGCCGAAGCCATGCAAACAGAAAGACTAGCAGCTTCTTCGGCAGACTTGGCCGCTCAGTTGCAAAATAACATTGATATGGGCAATATCGATGCAAATAAGGCGATTGAAATACAAAACCTTATTAATAGCGGCAATCTGGAACTGGCACAGGCAGAGATTGCATCCGCCGAGGCCATGCAGACGGAGCGGGTCGAGCAAGAAGAAAGGCAGTCACAGCGCGACTATGCGGTGCAGAAGGACGAGCTTCAGAATCGCTTGACATTGGCAAATATTGATTTGGATAAGGCTACGCGGATACAAAACCTTATCAATAGCGGTAATTTGGATCTTGCTGAAAAAGAGCTTGAGGGAGTTACGGCAACCTTGGCTTCGGAAGAGAAGAGGCAGACGGAAAGATTGGCGGCTTCTTCGGCAGACTTGGCGGCCCAGCTAGAAAACAATATCGCAATGGGCAATATCGACAAGAATAAGGCGACTGAAATACAAACCCTTATCAATACGGGCAATTTGGAGCTTGCTGAAAAAGAGCTTGAAGGAATCACGGCAACATTGGCGTCGGAAGAGAAACGCCAAACAGAGCGAGTCACGGCTTCTTCGGCAGACTTAGCAGCGCAGTTGCAAAACAACATTGATATGGGCAATATCGATGCAAATAAGGCGATTGAGATACAAAGTCTTATTAATAGCGGTAATCTGGAATTGGCACAGGCTGAAATTGCTTCTGCCGAGGCCATGCAGACTGAGCGCATAGAGTCGCAGGAGGGCCAGTTCAATAGCGAGCTTGAGTTCCGCAAGGCCGTAGAAACGGGCCAGATCGATGGCATGCCGACGTTGCAGTCCATGCTAACTCGCGCAGACTTGGCAGATCGCCTATCAGCACGACAAAGCGAGGGGCTTGGGCAGTTGCTGGCTATGGCCAATGCAATAGAAAATGACGACCATCGGGCAAGAATGATCTCTGCCATAACTAAGCCTATGAGAAGCTACATAAATCAGGGCGGGGGCTATACGCAACTGAAAAACGTCTACAGAAACATGCTTGACGTTAATATAGACGACTACCTACCAGAATAGGGCAATAACATGGACCCATTTACCATTGCAATGATCGCGTCTGCCGCTAAACAAGGCGCGCAGATGTATGGCCAGCATCGGCAAGGGCAGGCCCAAAAGAAGTTGGATGATGAAACAGAGGCAGCCCAGCGCCGCGCCGACGCCATCGCAGCACTTCGTCGCCAGCAGGCCCAGCGCATACCGAGGCGGCAGGCGGCAATGCCCAAGGATGCGCGAGCCGTGGGCATTATGGGTCAACTGGCGGGCTTGGGCAGTTCGCTATATGGCATGAGGGGCGCTGGCGGTGCGCCGGAAAGCCAAGTGTCGGGCTTGTTAGATCGCGGCGTAATACGTCGTGGCGCGGGTGGGGGCGGTGGCCTAACATATGATTCACCCTACAGCAGGATTTTGCAATAACGCGGGTAAAATAACATGGCAACTGACTTAACAGCACATCAAACTAAGGGCGCGCGCGACATCGCGTGGCTATATGGCGGCGGCAGCAGAAGCGGTGGCGGCAGGAGCAGCGGCGGCAGTGGAGGTGGCGGAGGGTCGGATAGGAAGCGGCCCGATTGGATGGACAATCCGCCAGAGGGCTTTCGGGTTAGCACTGCGACCTCTTCCGACTTGCAGATGGCAATAGATAAAGCAAGCATTGGTCGCGGAGGGGGCCAGCGGAAATACATTGAGGCTGCGCCAGATGGCCAATTCATAGCCCATGTGTTGATGCCCATTTCGCCAGCAGAAGCCGCGCCAGAGCGCCCACAGGAGCCTGTAGCCGACGCCCCCTTGGCGCTGGATGACTACGAGCAGCCGACGCTGGACCCGGTAGACTTGGACTTGGAGTTGGGCGAGGAGGAAGAGGAGGAGGAAGAGCTTGCGATAGAGCCTGCGATACGGGAACCCGCCCTTGACTATGCGCTGGATGAGGGCAAGGGCACTGGGTCAACTTCTTTGCGCGACAGAAGTCCTGTTAGTCGATCCCTTGACTTTGGCCTGCAAGAAGAAGAGGAGGAGGAGGCTCCGTCCTTAGAGCAGTCTATTTTTGAACAGGAATCCACAACCCCCAGATCAACTTCTTTGCGCGATAGAGAAAGCTCCGTGCAAAGAGGTGTGCCGTCGGCCATATCCGAGACCGCTGCCGAGGCTAATCGCCCACAGGCAGCATTGCAAGACAATACAAGGACGCAAGATACGGGCTACCTATATGACCAAGGCAAAAGGATAAGCCAAGAAGAGGCGGAAGAGATCCTTGGAGCAGAAGAGATTGCTCGCATACAAGCAGAAGACGAACTTGAGCTTGGGCCGCGACCATCGCAGATGCAGCAAGTAAAGAGCGCCCCCCGATTGGGGCAAGCGCCGCAATTTGACGTTGGAAGAGATATAAGCATTACAGAAGCAGTAGACTTGCCCGAGGATGCTGGCCCCGGCTTGTTAGATCGGCTGGCGGGCATGGGCGGCAAGATAGGTCGATTGGCGCGAGACAACCCTGACCTTGTATTGCAGGGGCTTCGCACAATAGGCGAGTTGGGCGGCGAATACAAGCGTGGGCGGCGCGAGCAAGAGGCCGCAGATCGCATGGCCCAAGAGGCCCGCATGGGCACGGCCATATCTGCCCTAACAAGGGGCCGCGTCAATCCCACCGTCGCCCCGCGCATGCCGCGCACCTCTGCGGGTGAGGGCATGTTCGATGTGCTGGCGGGCATTGGCCGAGGCGGGCAGGAGTTTATGGGCCAGAAGCGGGCGCTGGAAGAGCAGAAGCGTCTGGAGGAAATTGAGGACGAGACCCTTGCTGCCGAAAGAGCGGAAAAAGATCGGCGATTTGGCTTGGACAAGTATCGGGCAGAAACCGAAAGAATGGCAGTAGCGGGCAAAGACAAGGCGCCTACCAAGGAAGAGGCGACTGAGATTGAGGCCCAAAAGGTAGATGACGCACAAATGATAATGGCGCATGTGAGTGGCTTGCTGGAAACCTTTGACGAGGGCGGTCCTTTTACGACGGGCGCTATAGCATCCCTCACTGGCGAGCGCAACTATGACCCATTTGGCGATGCACCGAGAATCCAACAAGAATATGAGTCACAGAAGATTGTGCTTTTTGAGTTTATAAAAGAATTGGGCAAACTTGGGCGCTTGTCTGACAAGGATGTAGAACTAATTGAGCGGACTCTTCCAGATAAATTTACGGGCAAGCAACGGTTGCAGGGGGCATATAACGGCATAGCAAAAGTCTTGAATCGTAGCACTAGAGGCGCATTTGAGGCGGGGCCAAGCCCCTTTGAGGAAGGCTACGATCCAGAGCGCAATATGCGCCTGCTTCGCAGGGGTCAAGCGACCTCGCCACAGGCTGAATCAATCAGCGAAGAAGAGATGGCGGAGCTAGTGGAAAGGGCTGAAGACGACGATCCTGAAGCCATTGCAGAGCTAAAAAGGCACGGGTTAATTTAATAAAAGTTAAGGTGATATGGCTACGCTTCAATCAAGGCTACAACGGCTAAGTCAAAAGCACAGCGCCCCCGGCTCTTCCATGCAAAGTCGATTAGATCGACTGCGGAAGCGACATGGCAAGCAGGAAGAAGAAGACGAAGAAAAGGGCTTCCTATCGCGCCTGTATTATGGTGAAGAAGAGGGCGAAGGCGGCGCAATGGGCCTTGAAGAGATACCGGGGCAGTTTCTTGATGTTGTTACATCTCCCATCGAAAAGGGCGTAAAGCCGCTGGTCTCGTTAGGGGCTGGGGCCGCGAAGCTGGCCGTGGGAAGCGACGAGGATGAAGACACGGACCTCGCCCGTATGGCATGGGACGAGTTCGCCGACTCAATAACAGAACTGCCAGAGGCCCTTCGCAGCGGACACCCCACCGAGGGCATAATGAATCTGGCGTCGGTCATATCGCTCCCATTTACGGGCGGTGCGGGCGTTGCGAGTGCGCTGGGCAAGGTGCCCAAGCTGGGGGCGATGGCGAAGGCTGGTGAGCGGCTGGGGCGCATAGGACGCACCAAGGGCATGCGGGGCGTCGAGTTCGTGGCCGATCCAATGACGGGGCTTCCGATGCTTATTGGCGGGGGCGTCGAGCTTGCGAAGCAACGTCGCGCGAAAAAGAAAGCCGCCGCTGCCGAAGGTGGCCCCGCTTCTGGCGAGGGTGCTGCTGGCGAAGGCGTCGCTGGCGGCGAGGGGCCGCCGAAGGAGCGCCCCAAAAGCCTTTTGGAAAAAATGAGAAAAGGGGACCGAACTCTACGGCAGACGCTATTTGAAAATATACAAGGGTTCTTCCTCAACCTTAGCGGTAACAAAATAACTAAAACATTCGACTACCTACAAGATCCCACTACGCACGAAAAGCGTCTTAAAGCCATGCTTGAGGCCTCTGATGATCCAGAAAGTGCAATAGAGGGCGTAGTGCAGAGGCTGGCGAAAAAGCTAAAAGCTAAAAATAAGGCAGCATCGGAGACCTACGGGAACAGGATACAGGCATTTGAGAAGACAAGGGCTGGCCAAGGCGATGTGCCCCTTGATCCATCGGACCCACGATTTGACCCCGAAAGCTCATTGCCAGTAGTAATTGGAAAGCAGTTAAAGGGCTTTAATGGCAGGCTTAAAGCGTATCGGATGGAAGATGTTATGGGTGAGGTGGAAGTGCCGGGGGTTGTAGATGGGAGGGGCAACCCGATATACGAACAGCGGGTAGTTGGCAGGGAGCGCGGCGAGGAAATTGGCGATATAACAGACCCGGCAGTGCAGCAGCAACTGCGCGAGGGCGGCATAGAGTTTGAGTATGATGTGGATTGGCACACAGAGCTTGGCACAGAGTCGCCGCTATCCCCCGCAAAGCAGAAAAAGGCGCGCGACTATATTATTAATGACTTAATAGAAGTGCAAGACGGCGCTCCGACGACTGCCAACAGGCTAATAAGAGACCATCGGATGACTAAGGAGATGGCGGAGGCGGGGCCTGATGCGGAGATGGACGAAGTGCTTGCCAACAGGCTGCATAAGGCGACAGTCAAGTCCATTGAAACACACTTAAACAAGCATGGAATGGGCGAAGACCAAAAGGCTTGGCGCGCCGCGCGCGATGCCTATAGGCAGCACAAAGACGCCCAAAGACAAGCGCATATAGACTATGGACGCGACGTTGAGGCGGGATTTGTTACCCCTGCGGTTCGCACGGGACTAGACAAAAAGCTAGATTCGCCAGAGGGGTCGGAGCAGCTTCAGGCCCTTATTGGCGAAGAGGACATGGGGCTTCTTCTTGGTGCGGCTCATAGTCGGGAGTTTGGTGGCGGGCTGAGTGTCCGGCACAAGGCAGTCGATACGGTGTCGAGGCTCGCAGATGTTGTTAGTGCGCCGATGAAAGCAGTGATTGCAGGCGCTGGGGTTGGTGCGATGACTGCCGGGGGGGCGGGGGCACTGTTGGGAGCAGTAGTTACCCCATTGGCGGCAATTCCGCTCATGGCCATGTATTCGCCAAGGCAGATGCTCCCTATTGCGGGCCTCCTCTCGCAAAGTCCGAGTTATTTAAAGCTGGTTGGGCGCAATGCAGATGTTAAAAAGAAGTCCAAGGAAGACGTATCAAAGATAATGAAGGTTATGCGGGATGCGCGAGAAGCGATGGCGCGCGCCGGGCGCAGTGATGAGTTCAATAAAATGCTAAAAAGTGGCGTGACATTTGGCCAACTGATGGAAAGATTACAAGAAGAGGAACAGGGGCGAAGGTAACCTATGGGCACTATAAGCAGGCAAACTACATGGTCCACGGGCGATACGCTCACCGCGTCGGACCTTAATGGCGAATTTGATAACATACTATCCACGGCTAATGGCAGCCTAAACGCCGACAACTTGGGCGTCACGGCTGGTCAGGCAGCGGCTTCCAAGGCGGTAGTGCTGGATAGTAACAAGGACTTCGCTGATACCTCCAGCAGTAACCAGATCCGCAACCTAACAATCAGCGGGTCGCTCAAGATCGGCACGACGTTCCTGCCCGATGCTTCGGGCGGGGCCGACTTGGGCAGCACCGCACTAGAGTGGGGCGATGTCTACATAGCCGATGATAAGAAAATTTACCTTGGCTCCGACCAAGACATCAGTCTCCAGTATGACGAAACGACTAACAATGCCTTGGAGATCGCCGCAGCCGTCGAAGGGGCTGCACTTGGCATCGTCCTCAAGTCCGATCAGGGCGACGACGCCGGGGACGAGTGGAAGCTCAACATCGCCGATGGTGGCACTCTAACACTTGGCAATGACATAGCCTCCGCAGGCACCTATGTTACGCACCTGACCCTAACACCCAACTCGACGGTATCCAGTTCGACGCTGGCCTTGGCCGGGGGTCTGACAGTAGCTGGCACGGCCAGCATAACGGGGGTGGCTACGGTAGGCGGCATAACGATAGGGTCGGCGGTCATCAACGAGGCTGAACTGGAGACAATCGACGGCATCACGGCAGGCACCGTTGCGGCTTCTAAGGCCGTGGTCGTAGACTCTAACAAAGACATCGGGTCATTTAGGAATGTTACACTAACAGGCGAACTGGATGCCGCCACGCTCGACATATCGGGCAATGCCGACATCGATGGCACGACCAACCTCGACGCAGTAGATATTGACGGTGCGGTGCAGGTGGATGCCACGATCACGGTGGGGGCTGACGACCAAGGCTACGACATCATTTTTTACGGCGACACCGCCTCGGCCAACCTAACATGGGACACCTCCGCAGACGACCTGATCCTTAATGGCGGTGCGGGCCTTATCGTCCCTGATGGTCAGCTAACACTTGGGTCTACGGCGTTGGCGGCTACGGCGGCTGAGTTGAATGTGTTAGATGGCGTCACCGCAGGCACGGTAGCAGCCAGCAAGGGCGTCGTAGTGGACGCCAACAAAGACATCGGGTCGTTTAGGAATGTCACCCTAACGGGCGAGTTGGATGCGGCCACGCTCGACATCAGCGGCAATGCGGACATAGACGGCACGACCAACTTAGATGCTGTAGACATCGACGGGGCGGTGCAGATAGACGCCACCGTCACCGTGGGCGTCGATGATACCGGGTATGATGTAAAATTCTTCGGCGCGACCTCGGGCAGTAGCATGTTATGGGACGAAAGCGCCGATGACCTGATCCTAACAAATGCCGGGCTGGCCGTAGGCAGCGACGCCACCGGGGATCTCTATTACCGTAACAGCAGCGGCTATTTAGCGCGGCTGGGCGTAGGAAGCGACGGGCAAGTGCTAACAAGTACGGGCACTCTCCCGAATTGGGAAGCCGCTGCCGGTGGTGGCCATACCATACAAGAAGAGGGCAGCAGCCTTACGCAGCGCACTAACCTGAACTTTGTTGGTGCTGGCGTAACAGCCACCGATGATAGTGGCAATAATGCTACAAAAGTCACGGTGACTCCTACGGGTGCGTCCTTGCCTGTTACGCGCTCCGATGGATCTACGAGCGACCCCATTGCCCTGACCTCTGCGGCTCTTGGTGAGAGCTTGGTGTCCGACACCTCGCCGCAACTTGGCGGCAACCTCGATGTCAATGGGCAGTCGATTGTCTCCGACGGCAGCAACGAGAACATCCCGATCACGCCCCACGGCACAGGGTCGGTGGTTGTCTCCAAGATCGATGTCGCTGCGGGCGAGATCGACGGCACGGCAATAGGTGCAAACTCTGCGTCTACGGGCGCGTTTACTACGCTTGCGGCGAGTGGCACTACGACCCTATCTGGCGATCAGGTCATCACTGATGGTAATGGCCTAATTAGCGGCCATACTGCCCGAGTACAGGTTGGTTGGGCCACAGGTGAAAATCAAATACTGGGTACTGCTGATGCCGATGCCAATCTAAGCATCACACGATATAGCAACGACAATGGCCCACCCAACTTATTTTTTGGCAAATCTCGTGGAAGTCTTGGCGCAAACACGATAGTTGCTGATGGTGACCCGCTGGGCCGTATTACTTTTTGCGGATCAGATGGCGTTGATATGCGGTCTGCGGCGGCGTGGATTGAGGCAGAGTGCGATGGTGAGTTTGAGGCGGATAACGTATCGGGTCGCATAATATTTGCGACTACGCCTGACAGCAGTGGCGTACAAGACCCTGTAGAGCGGATGCGGATCGACTCCAGTGGGAACGTCGGCGTGGGTAGTAACGACCCCGACTCTTCCGCTCCAACTGGATCGTCCTCGCCCAGAATATTGAAGGTTGCGGGTGGCACCGGGATCGATAAAGCATTGCAGATACAGGGCTACAGCGATATTCACGGACTGGATCTTTGGACTGATGTTTCAACAGGCGATGTCTACATAGACCAACGTGGTGATCACGATAACTATGACATGCACTTTCGGACAAAAACCACTGGTACTCCGATTAATGCGATGACCATAAATGGTTCGGGCGATGTCGGTATCGGCACAACTTCGCCCAGTTATCCTTTACACACTCTTACTTCTACGTCCATAACTACGGCTGGCTTTGTAAACTCTCACTCATCGGCACCTTTCGGGATATACATAAGCTACAGCGGTGCCGCACCCGATAGTGGGACCTCAAATGCTTTTATTCATTGCAGAGACACTGGAGATCACCGACTCATTGTGTGGTCTGATGGTGATGTTGCTAACCACGATGGTACGTATGGCACGCTCTCCGACATCAAACTGAAGCAAGACATCGCGGATATGCGGTCCTATTGGGATGACTTCAAATCACTCCAATACCGCAAGTATCGCCACAAAAGCGATGTTGCTACGAATACCGATGCACCGTATCGCATCGGTCTTGTCGCTCAAGAAGTTGAGCCAGTATTTCCAAGTCTCGTTGTGGATTCAACTGACCAAGAGCAGCAGGACATTGCGGTGTTGGACGAGGACGGCAACGCCACGTACGAGCAGACCGAAAAGCTGGATGCCGATGGCAATGCCGAACTCGACGCCGATGGCAATGCGGTAATGATCGACAGGGTTGATGACGATGGGAACAAGATTGCTATAACAGAAACGAAAATGGTCGATCTTGGCACCACGACCAAATGGGTCAAATCGTCAATTATCGAAGGTCCGATTATGGCGAGTGTGGTGCAGGAATTGCAGACGCGCCTCGAAGCGGCAGAGGCTAAGATCTCGGCACTGGAAGCGGCGTAGCATAAAATTGATAACGGAGACTAATAATGGCAGATCGTAAACCCCTCAAAGTCCTGCCCGATGGCGGCGGTGACAGCACGGGCCTTGGTGAGTTTGTCGCTGCGGATACCGTTGGTGTAGTCGATGGCGGTACGGGGCTGGCAACGGTAGGGTCCAATCAACTTTTGACGGGCAATGGGACTTCGGCGCTTACGTCGGAGAGCAACCTGACCTTTGACGGCACCACGCTGGTAAACACAGGGCAGAGCATCGGCGTGGGTGAAGCGCCCTCAACGTGGCATTCGGGGCTTGACTTCGTACAGATCGGCGGCACACTGGCTCTTGCATCACAGCCGGGAGTGCAGGCCTCGCAAGCGGCATATATTGTCCAAAACGCGCATTACGATAGCGATGGATCGTGGGAATATCAAGCGACGGACGAGGCGCATCGCATTGGAATGTCATCGGGTAATATTACGTTTGATAATGCTGCCAGTGGCACTGCGGGTAATGATATTACGTGGTCCGAGCGGATGCGGATACTGCCGAGTGGCGGCCTCACATTCAACGGAGATACCGCCGCCGCAAACGCGCTCGACGACTACGAAGAGGGTACGTTCACCCCGGTACTTGGGGCGCACTCATCAAACGGTACGCACAGCTATACGACGCAAGTTGGAAATTACACCAAAGTCGGAAATGTGGTGCATATATGGATGCAAATGACGATTAACACACTCAATACGAGTGGGACGATTTCGGGCAATCTTGAAATAAGCGGACTGCCGTACACGAGCGCGAATACCACGGGTCAGGCGTACATGGGTACGTTCCTCTCCGTGGGGTTGGATATGGATAGTGGCACGGGACCAGTGGCCCATGTATCTCCAAATGCAACTAAGATAAGCCTGATCGCATCAGTTGATAATGCGAGTTATGATACGTTTACCAGTGCAGATGTCGCGTCAGGTGATGGGTTTTGGATTCAAGTAAGTTACCCCGTATAGGAGACGAATAAAATGGCAATAACTAAAGCCACTGCCGACGATAAAATAGAAATCGTTGGCGATTACAAGCATTTGAACATCCGCACGGCAACCGTGGTCAGCGAGGACGGTACCGAGCTATCGCGCTCGTTTCATCGTCGTGTCCTCACACCTGATGCCGATGTTAGTGGCGAGTCTGCCGAGATCCGTGGTATCGCGGCGGCAGTCTGGACCGATGATGTAAAAGCGGCATGGCAAACGTTTCAAGAAGCTCAGGCTGACGCCCGTCCGTAACGTGGATGCCGATCTAATCATCTCCGTAGTCGCTCTCGCGTTGGTTGGGCTTATCGGCGCTAACACGTGGTTGATATTGGCGGTGCGTGATAGGATAGGCAAGGTTGATAGGAGGGTCGAGGGCCAGAACCAGCGACTAACAAAAGTGATTGAGTGGGCAGAAGGGCAGGTGTCGCCCAAGCGAGGTAGGTAATGTTACGAAAGCCACCACGCGACCCAAAAACTGTTGGGTCATTTGCCGAATTAAGGCAACACTACCAGACCCTATGGAATCAGCTTGACGAGTGCAAGCGGCAGAGATCTGCTGCATATAGCACTCTCACGTCGAGGACTAAAGAAGTTCGCGGCACACAAGCGGACCTGAAGAAAGTTAAGAGCGAGCTTGTAACCCTCACCAAGAAAGAACATGCTAAAGCAAAGGAGAAATCCGCAGCAGCCTACGCCAGCACAGCGGCTACCACACTCATTATCACCTATCAAGTGGTCGAAGTCAGTGGAGGCTGGGGCAGATGGGCACCCGTATTTGAGCATGAGGCAACCATTGGGGTGCTACAAGTTGCCATTGGTAGCTTGTTAGCATGGGCCATGCGGCCCCTAAGTTAGCGTTTATTAGGAGGGCAATCTAAGTGAATGGACGAGGCAACGGCAGAAAGGGCACTGCGGCAGTTTGGGGAGCAGTCGGGGCTGGCCTTGTTCTTGGAACAGTATATCTGGCTGTTCGTTGCCGGGTTCGCCCTGTTATTCGTCAAAGAATCCGTGACGAATGCCTTGGCTGGGATAGCCATGTTCTTGGGATCAGACTATAATGAAAACATGGTTTGTTATGTTCACACCAATGGAACTCGACGCCCAGCGCGCATAGCCAAGACCTCATTGACGGCGACGACATTCTATCTATATGAGGTCGAAGATAACAAGATAACAAGCGGCACTTTACTGAAAGTCCCCAATTCTGAACTCAAAACCATGCGGATAGAGGTTCCGCTTGACACCCTAACCCACCTAGGAGGTTAATCATGGACGTTGCACATTTGAATGAGAAAATCGCAGGCATACAAGGCGAAATGGAGAAGGCGCAGCAAGCCTATAATGCCGCATCGGAGCAGATGCAATCAGCGCGAGAAGTTTATCAGCGCCAGCATGGCTATCTGCTTGGGATGCAGGAACTCCGGCAGGAGTTGTTAGACAATGGAGAAAATAACAATGATGCAGAATCTACTGAAGGCGGTGACGGATAAGGTCGCCAGTCGCAAGCTGGCCGTGACGGCAGTGGCGGGCGCAGCGGCAGCCACGGGGGCCGTGGACATAACATGGCCCATGGCAGCCATAGCCTGCGCGTATGTGCTGGGACAGGCTTACGTTGATGCTAACAGCTAACAGGAATGCCTCTTCGATGGGCGTCTGCATTTGAGGGGGGCAATCTTGTAAGGGGAGCAAGAGGCTCCCTTTGAATGGTGGGGAGACACCTACCCAAACAAGAGGCGCGAGGCCCCCGGATGTTGAGTCCGGGGGCCTTTGCTTGGCTATTCAATCTCCTCCATATTAAGGCACCACACCTTTATCTCGGCGGCATGGTTGCGGGCAATCTTGCTCTTTATGCGGCGTCCCGTATAGGAAAAGCGCCTATCGCGGAAGATGGACCCCATCCAATTCTGGCTGTCGCGCCTGTTGCTGGGCTTGAGGTTGAGGTAATACCTAACATCGTCTGAGGTCACCTCGCCCTTCTCCCGTGCAATCTCCACGGCCACCTCCCGCGCTACATCCAACTTCTCCTTGTTATTCATCGCCGCCAAGTTCATCCCCTGCTCTCGCAGCACTACGCTCTTGCCCAAGCTCAACTCCAACTGGTCTGTTATGGGCGGGGTTGCCCCCGCCGTAGTGGCGGGGGCATAGGGGTTGTCGATGGGCTTCGGCTTGGGCCTTTGCACGGGCTTTTTCATCTTTCCTCCTTCTGCTCTGCCGCGCCTTCGCCCAAGATTTTGCCCAACCATGTGCGGCCATTGGCCTTGGGGCTAGTGGCCATGTCAATAATCTCCCACACATCGTCCAACTTTTCCTCCAAGCAGAAGATGCGCTGCTCCATGGACAGGATGGTGTCGCGCTGCCTTCGGTTTTCGTGCAGCAGGTCGCCCAAGGCCGGGGGCGGCGGCGCAGTAACATACTGCGGGTCTGCGCCGCGCATATCCCCTTGTATTTTTGCCCGGTCTTCTATCGCCGCACCTCGCTTGCGCTTGGACGGTGACAATGGCACATGCTCTATCTCCGTCTCTGCAAGGGCTTCATACTCGGGCCAGAGCGAAATCATGCGCGAGGTGGGCCAGCACTTGTTATCTTGAATGAAGCGCCCAATGCGCCGCCACAACAACTGCTCGGGGCGCTTAATGGCCTGAGATATGCCGTTGGTGCAATTCTCAAACCACGTATCGTCCATGCCCTCGTCGGCCAAGCCTACGTGCTTGGCCAATGCTTCAAAGAGGGGGGCGTGGCCAAGGCTTTTATGTTTCTTGAGCATGGCCGTGCGAGTCTCATTAATGATGCGGCGAATGTAGCTCTTGCCGCCCTTGTGAACACCTGCCCTAAACTCTACATTATATTGTGTTAAGTTCATCGTATGTCTCCATGGGGTTGTGGTTTATGGGCGGGGTGTGTCCCTCAACACACTCCGCAATATCCTTGTCAAGCAATGCTATCAACTTGATCAAATCGTGATTGTTCTCCATCCATTGTCTCCCGTTGTTTGTTATAAAGGGTCTCGGCGATGGGGAGCGCCTCGGCGATAGGATCTTCGTAGGCTAACACCATGGCCTGTTCCATGGTCATCAGGTGTATCGTATCCATAACAATCTTGATCGCGCCCGGCGTCTTGGGCGTTATTCCCAAGTGCCCAAAGATAGCCCGGCGCACCTGATGTGACATCTGCTCTTCGTCCTTGAGGATTTTGGGCCAGTTGCGCGTAACAGGCTTGGCATTGCGGTCCTCTTCCCGCTTGCGTGCAGCTTCCTCCTTCTTTTGCTGCTCCTTCATGGCCTGTTCGCGTGGCGTGGTCTGCTGTGCCATCTTGAGTAGTTGCCCCGGCTTGGGTCTCCACTCACTATCGCCTAACAGCCAGTTGTCGATGGCGTTCATCCAAGCCTCATCAGAGATCCATCCCAATGTGCGATACCACTGGCGCAGTTGCTCCTCGTCGGGCTTCCAACTATACTCGGCCATTAAAACCTTGATGCCCGCCTTAAAACCCTCCTGAGAAAGCTTGTTACCACTTGGTTTAGCTGAAGTCGATGTCATCGACGAAAGCCCCTGCATCGCTTGGGTCATTAGTCAACTCTCCTTTCATTTGTGATTGGATAATCTCCCAGCACTTCTTTTCGGGATACGCCTTGGACGGCTGGCGCAGCTTTGTGGGGCTTTGCATGAAGCGCGGCACCCAGTTCTTACTGGCAAACTCTGAGATAGCTCTAATCTCGTCCCACGGCACCCTGTCGATGCGATGGAGGTCATCGAATACCTTACACCAGTGATCCTTATAGCGGCTCTTATAATCGATCTCAGGGTGCTTACGCCACCGCTCAAAGATGGATTGCGCCTGTATACTGGGTTCGTATTGCTTACGGCGCTGCTGCATGTAATGAGCATTGCACAATCCCTTGCGGGTCACCGGCGCATCACACCCCTCTTCCGTGCATGTGGGGTGTGGGGTATGGCCATTAGATGTAACAATCTCCTGTTCGTTATGTTCGCTATCTGAGTTCTTAGTAGTATCTAAGTTCTCAGTACTAGTCTTAGTACTAGTCTTAGTACTAGGTACCTCGTCCTCTTGTTCTACGACAGGGACCAAGACAATCTCCTGACTCCCCGTTGCACCCGTTGTTGCACCCGTTGTTGCACCTTGTTCCTCTTCAGATGTAACAACTCTGGTGTTGATCTCCACTTCGATTATGATTTTCATTTATCCTCCTCGCATGACAGCAACACAACGTCAATGCCGGGATTATCCCGGTCCAATCTGAAAGTGTCGGAAAAGCCCACGATGTGCTTGGCATTGTCATCGGGTATCACACCCGCTTTTACAAGGCCATCCAGTATATACTTGACAACAAACCCGCGCAATCCATCGGGGTCTCTTTTCATATTAGGCATGTTCCATGTGAACTCAATGCGTATGGGTGTCGGCATGGGGCGCAATCCCTGCGCCTTGGCTTCGGCCCATACGCGCTGAGTCCAATCCCTCTTCTCTTTGGCATATCCAGACCAATGGCCTTTCATGCGCCTAATCGAAGCATTCATCGCGGGCCAATCCCCGTCAATGCGTAGCGTCTGTTTCGTCTTCGCGGCCAAGTAACATCTCCATAACATCTTTGCGGCGCAATCTAATCTTGCGCTGACCAATGCGCCGACTTGGCACCGCTCCTTGGGTGATTAACCCCCGCATGGTGTCGTAGCTGATGCCACACAACTGCGCGGCTTCAGCTACGCTCACCCATTGCTTATCGCTCACTGGAAGACCGACTGTGCGGCGGCTACGGCCTCGTCAAAGGCGTCTGACTGCTCTGTGGCCCCTTCCGTCTGATCTGGCGGCTTGGCCCCGGCCTCTTCGGGCATAACACCCAACCGTTGCGCGGCGTTGAACATGGATTGTCCCAAGCTAATCGCCGTCCCGGTGTTCACTTCCCACCCGGCTTCCGCAAACCGCTCCATAATCCCACTGGCCCTAATCATGCACTGCTCTGCAAGATCCCCCAAGGTTTGCAGGTCGTAGCCACCGGGACGGGGCGCGGTGTTAGTGGCATTGTTAGCGGCAGGCGCAGCAGGCGCAGCAGCGGCAGCAGGCGCAGCGGCGGGCGCTATCGCGCCTGTGGTGACGGCGGGGCCTGTGCCATCTATCTCGTTAGGCACCTCCTCGGCGCTAACAACAGCAGGAAGTATTGTCGAGAAGCTGCGGCCCGCCGCATTGTATTCCTCCAACTTGGGCGGCACCCCATCGCCGGGGGCCGTGGTGTCTGCGGTGAAGTCCATGGGGCCAGTGCGGGTAATCTCCATCTGCCCCCCGGCTCCCGGCCATACGGGCAACATCGCCCATAACATGTGAGCGGTCCCCTGTAATTTGTCCCCGTTGGCAAAGCCACCTTTGACGGTGTAATACCACGTGCCGGGGGCTTGGCTCGACGGGTTGCGCGATATACTATTGAATGCCCCCACCGTAAAATTTACGGTTTCCCCAATCTTAATCTGCGGCATGATAATCCTCCTTATTGGAATAGTGGACTGCGGATAATGTGCCATAAGATATAGCCTACAGCACCAACTAAAATACCCCACCACATATAATCCCCCCGCGACGTCTGCGGGCGGGTGCATTGGTAGGGCTTGCGCCTCGTAATATCTTGGTCTATATTACACATAACACCTATTGACTCCCGTCTAGTGTGTGATTGCGTGGCAATCTTCCCCCCGGTGGCCTATTCCATCGGGGGGTTTTCTAATATACCAATCTAATCGGCCCAATGCAAGGGAATAATCCCAATTAAGCCGCGTTAGTCCTCGTTAGTCCGCTACGAAAACCGTGTCCACTGTTCTTCTCTTGGCCCACTGGCTACTTCCTTGAGGGTTAATATACGATCTTCCCCAATATTAAGAAGATCGCATATTTTTGAAAGGTGGAGTGGATTCGGCAAAACGGCCCCGCCTCGCATTCGTCTTATGGTGGCGTGATGAACCCCAATAAGCTTCGATAAGCATTGAACGTGATTGCGTGGGGGAACGCCCATATCGTCCATCTTGTCCCGTACAACGTCCCAATTGACTCTAAGCACCTTTTCCATTTTGAGCCTCCCCCACGGCAACTTTTTCGGCGTCGCGTATTGCGCCAAGGGCCAAGCCGCTTGGCTTGTTCAGCCCTCGCTCCCAACGGGAGATTGTAATCCACTGCACCCCCAATCGGGCGGCAAACTGCACCTGAGTTTCCCCAAGTGCCTCGCGGATCAGTTTAATTTTCTGGCCCTTCATCTGGCTTGCCTCCTTTCTTCAGGTCTTCCTGCGCTTGCATAATCATCTTGGTCGCGTCTAACAACTCATTGCCCCTGCCACCGCTCTTAATCCTCGCCTTTTCCCGCGCCAGTAGGCTCATGCGGGTCAAGACCACGGCGCTGTTACACGAATCACAACAGCGGCCCCCCTCTAACAAGGGCCAAGCATTATGCCCCTGCTCCCACCCGCTAATCGGGTCGGGCATAATGGGGTGACTACATAGATCACACTTCATGCTATCTACCTCCTTTTTTGTGACCATCACGGGGCAGCCTTTAACAGCTGCGATATCACCTTCGGCTGCCACCTCGTTTTACCCGTCTTCGTCTTTACGCCACGGGCCTCCATCTCAGCGCAGATCGCCCTCAGCGACCAACCTCGACCATGCAGGTCAACTATTGCTTTAAGGGCGTCCTGCTCGCCCTCGTTGGGCGACAAGCGACCTTGAGCGTCTACGTCGAAGCCGTACGGCACCGTGCCGCCTGTCTTCTCGCCCTTGGCCTTTTTTAATGAGAGTGCTTTTTGTGTTAGTGTTTTTGTATCCACCGCCTTTTTGTTATGAACCAGCCCATGGTGATAAGCGCAGAGTGGAACCGTGAAGGTGCCGCCTAGGCTTCTTGGCACAACATGGTGGTCGTAGGTGGTCGCGCTTCCGCACTCAATACAGCGGCTATTCATTCTCTGCCGCCGCCTCAATGGCCAACGCCCTAATCCTCTTAAGATCCTTGTCTTCGATGTCCTCAATCTCAATCTCTGTATAGCTGTCGGGCCGATACATAATGACCCGGCCAATCTCCACCTCGGCGGCGTAGCCGGGGTCATATGCCACCTCGGCAATGCTCCCGCCAATAACAACGGGACGCGCAGACGCCCCCGCCCCGGCGCTAACCTCGGCGGAGACTTCCCACTCTTCCCCCTGTGCTTCGTAATCGAACTGAACGCGCATAACAAACTCCAATGGCCCCCCAGCCTTTGCCGGGGGGCCTGTTAGTGTTATTTGTTATCCAATCCCAATTCCCGCAACATATCCTCCATGCTATGGGTCGCCGGGTTGGGGGCCTCGCCCCCGTCTTCAAGGGCGTCTCCGAATATGGCGCGAAACATCACCGCAATGGCGCGGTCTGCCTCGTCCTCGCCCATTTCCCCGGCCATCTTGTCCCGCAGGGTGTGGGCCTCCTTGATGGCATGCATCAAGTTGTAAATGTGGGGGTGTTCGTCAAACAGCCCCGACAGCATATGGGCGTAATCTAAATTACAGCCCCGCATATATGCGTGGGTATGATCCCCATCGTCTATAATTAAGATGTACTTTTTGGCGTCCTCAATCTGGCGGAAAATCTCTTGAAAATCGTGGTGGTCGTCTTCGTGCGTGGCCATATTGGGCCTCCTTAATTGGTGCGCCGGGGGCCTATTCCCCCGGCGCGGTGTGTGTTAGTGTCCGATAAGGAAATTGCGTTGCTCTGTGGGAATAACAAAATACTGGTCGCTCAAATCCTCCATGTTGCCGAATGCCTCGCCGTTTTCGTCGTTGAACGTGGCAAGGTCGTTATACTCGGCAAACTCGCAGCACAATCCAATTACGTCCAATTCGTGCGGCTCGGGCAATTCGTCAAGCCAATTAAACAGCGCCTCAAGGGCAATCCAAGAAAACTGGCTTCCCCGCCCCATGCGCTCAAACTCTCCCGCAAATTCTTGCGCGCTTGTTATTGTGTTGACAATAGCCATTAGTGCACCCCCTCAACGGCCCCGCCGATATCGTCCCCGGCCCCGTCGTGAAAACAACCCTCGCAGATAACGACTGCGCTTATCTGACCTAAATCAGCAAGGCGGTAAGCCGCTTCGACTTTGACGCCCCCGTCCTCGATCTTTTCGTGGCATGCGTGGCAATCCATTATTTGTCTCCCGTGGCTTCGTGGATTATGGCCTTGATGGCCTCCATGTCGTGCGTGGTCATATTCTCAATGGCGGCAAGCGCGGCGGCGTTGCACTTGCGCGTAGCCGCGACTTGCGTGGCCGTTGTGCCGCTCAGCCCCGCATGCGTTGACGCCGCCTCGGCGGCGACTAATCGGCGCAAGTCGGCGGGCGTTGTGCGGGCAAGCATCGCACTAAGTATGCGGGCCACCGTTGTTTTTTTCATTGCCAATCTCCTTAATCTGCCGGGGGCCTATTCCCCTCGACACCTCCAATATACGGCAGCCAATGTGATATGTCAAGTGATAAGTGCAGGGGCAATCCATTTTTTGCAATCCAATCCAATCAATCTAATCTAATCGACCCCCACCCCGGCCCCCCCGCCCCCCCGCCCCCCGCCCCCCAAGGCCCCCAAGCCCCCGCCCCGCCCCCCCCCGCCCCCCCCCCACCCCATTTATAAAAGCCCCCCGCCC
>Ga0080013_1002867_pt1 | contig 19301 bp, 17 predicted proteins | sample ETNvirenome_6_85_FD_69236 | JGI IMG/M metagenome (GOLD analysis project Ga0080013, IMG submission 69236) | Marine viral communities from the Pacific Ocean - ETNP_6_85 (SPADES assembly) (version 2) | ecosystem: Environmental > Aquatic > Marine > Oceanic | place: Pacific Ocean | collected 2013-06-19 | reverse complement strand
GAGACGTTCGTCCAGAAAATAACACTACAAATCTATAAGGACGATGCAACGACCTCGGTCGACTTGCGACAAGGTAGAATCCCCGTCGACGGGTGTGAGAGAAAGTTAATGTGGGATCACCGCGTGACGAGGGCTGAACACAAAGTTAACGGTGAGACGGACGGTGGTCAACACACTGATAAGAGTCATAAATGGGCGACCGAGAAGTCTCATAGCTCCGACATGGAGAAGCAGGTACGATGCGTAGATAATAATCAATCTCTCGTACGCTTGAATCAAGAGTGGGTTTGGAAGAACAGAGACCAAGAATGGATGCCTAAGGTGATCCAAGCCATGTTCGAAGAAGCTTTTAAGTGGGGTCCTGGTACATTAGTCTTGTTAGATATACATCAAGAGTTATATGAAATATCAGGTCATATCGAGGCATGGTCTGTACTGACAATAATCTTCCCGTTAGATAGTGTCCAACAAGAAGTGTGCGATAATTAAAAACAGTTACAGATATGCCTCGCTGTAGTAGGAGCTCTATGGACAGCAGCCCATTTTCACTAGTTATACCACATTGGTATAATTAATTTAGTTGCGACCGAGGAGATTCTGGAGCGCTCCCAGCTCGAGCATGGTCCCTCCGACTTGAGCTGCTGTTCTGCTATGATGGACTTCTCCTCTCCACCAGTGAGCTAACCATATCACGAGCAAAGCCACAGGGATCAGCAATAGACCAAAGAGTAAAGGTAGTTTCCTTTGTTTGGTAGAGCAATACTGCTTAGCGTTAGCGAGATCGGTACGCTGTTGATTACATAGATCTACATCTTTGAACTTCTCCTTGCACAGTATATCGACTTGCTGTTGTGCGTCAGTTACCCTCTCTGGACAATCCCAGGGCTTCACAGGGATAAGTGCGAACACAGCCATAACAATAGCAATAATGATTAAAATGACTGCAAATATTGTAGACATTACAACGCCGACGTCGGCCCCTACTTTACCCACTCCGGCCTGAAAGTCTCCAACTTGTTTGGTGGTAGTATTTCCCATTTATACTAGTAAGATAAAAATATTGGTCAATATATATTTAAAAAGCTGTAATAGACAGAGAAATGAGAAGAGCTGTACCTAATAGTAGTCTATTAAATAGTACGAAAGAGCCCGAAGGTAATTACGGGGCTAATTTCTGCCCAATCCCTCCTAGGACCGGGAACCAGAGCCGAGATATAGAGCCGAACGAAACCGAGAAACTTATATTTCGCTATCGTGAACTGGTCAAAGAGATCAAGGCCTTGCGCGGAAAACTTTACACTCGCGGTATAGACCCTGAGAAATACCTCTAGCCACTCCCAACGAAAGGAGCCCCAGCCACGACGGGATTTAGTTTCTGACCCCATCCTCCGGTAGCGGCTGCGATGAGAGTGATTACGATCGATACAAGAGGACCAAGACCAGGAATTATCAAGACTATCGCAGAAATGAGACCACCGACAAGACCTACCGCCGGCCATTCTCGTAGGAGGAACCAGATAGCCAAGACCCAGAGGGTAATCACTATTAGGGTTGTGACTAACCAACCCGCTACTCCGAGGCTTGCAAAAAGCCCGCCGTTCCCGTCGTAGCTCTCAACTATGTAATCTTCTACCGATTCTCCTTGCAAGTACGCCTGAATATGGTGCTTATGTTGTTGATACTCTTCCAACAAATTGGGAAGGTAATATCTTTGATCTGTAAACATTTATTTCTATATCATAAAAATAAATGCCTTTTGTTAACGACGTGCAAAGACGCGCATGTTACACGAAGAAGAGATAAGAGATGTCGTGTGAACCGAGTTGGTGTGAAATCTACTTGAATAGGCACCGAAAGTCGTCTGCGAGAGTGCTATCATCAATGACTACAAAAAGTCCTCCTCGATCTCCTTGACTGGGAGGCTCGTGATTATTACCTCCCACAACGACCTGTGACCCACTGGCTATACACACTCCTAGCTTACTGTGGTTGCTTTTGAACGCGTCAAACGCGAGGCCGCAGTTGGTATTCATAGCACTATAGTCACCCCCTCGTTCTGCATGTGTATTGAGAACATCTGTAATTCCACCAATGGGCTTTTTGCCACCGGAACCACTGGGGCACTGTGGCGAACAATAGGTCAGGGCATACATTCCTTTACCTCCGCACAGCTGCTGGTTGAGGTATGCCCAAGGATCATCTTGATTACCAGCATCCCTATTCGGCTTGCTGTAGATTATCAACCCATTGGAGAGTGTTTTGTTCATGTACTCTCCTTGAAGAACACTTTTCGTGTAAGGTTTAAAACTAGGAAAAGGATTGGTTCCTGCAGGGCCTGATCCATCAGTTGCACAAAGATTGGAGTTGTTCATTAGGGTAATTAGATCTCCGATGTCGGAGCTATTATTAAGTTTAACAAATAATAGATGCTGAGCATACCATGTCTGTATTCCAGGAGTATTTCCATCATCGCATGTTGCCGTAAATCCACTATTAAAACACCCCCAATTTGGGTTCGATGACTGAAGATATACTCCCTCAGTCGTACCACTATTACACACTAGTGTTCCTTTATCGTGTGCCGCTCCCTTGGCACTCGTACCGGAGGGACACGACTTACCTCCAGCGGTGCGGATACCTGACCCATCGTTCCAAGATACCCACTTGTTACTTCTATTTTGCGTAGTTTGATAGAACCGGTATGCAGGATTATCAGCAACGGCACTATCTACGTTGGTGTCGGTAATTAGTTGTAGAGCAGGCTGAGTAGAGCTTGCGTAGAGATAGTGACATGAATAGGCAGTTTTACCAGTACAGTTAGCTCCACCCGTCCCCAACTTGATCTGAAGGATCCAGTCATTGTTCCCCATCCATGCACTCACTCCTTTTCCGCTGGGAGTAGGCCCTGGTGGAGGAGGAGTGGGATCCCCACCAGCGGAGCTACAGGATGAGCCATCCCACTGACAGTTAAGTTTGCTCTTCTTACATCCACTGGAGCTCTTATACTGGCTGCAGCTAGTGTATGAGTGCGCAGGAATTTGATCAAGCGCCCCTGTACAGTTACACTTGGGTTTCCTTAATATGGTGTATATCAAGAAAGCTAGTGCTAACACTAGTGCTAACACTAGTGCTACTATAATCACATAGTTGAGTATTTTTGTTTTCATCATATACTTTATTAGTAAGGTTATTTTAAAATTACGGTGAACAGGACGCAAGTCCGTTGGATTAACATTTAAGAGGGAGTTTGTAAGGATAAAAACATGGAGAGTAAACCGGTTGACTGGATTTCAGGCGACAACTGTTACATATTCGAATGCCCTCACTGTGGGGTGCCTGTTCAAGTAGAATACAACCAGGTTAATTGCCGTATTTTCAGACATGGCCAAATGAAGGATACGTATATGGTGAGGTTCCAAAGTGGGACAGTGCGAGTCCACGTCCCCTTGAGCGACGTAGAGAGTGAAGAAGGTACCCAGCTTCGCACAGGAGATAAAGTAATGGTCAAGCCTTCACCAGATTCCGATTATGAGGAAGCACATATTTTGAGAGTTAATCAGGGCCAACAAGTACCTCCCCATGCTCCTCAGCGTATCTGCGATGAGTTAGTCGCAAAAGGACTCGTATGGGGATGTGGCAAACCTTTCAAACTCGTCCGAGGCGCAAGCGGAAGGGTCGAAACCGTAGAGAAGTGTGGTTACATATAGATTCTTATACGGAGTACACAGTATAAGAAGAAAGTTGGTCATACTACGCGTCTGTCCAGCAACTCCAACATAATGGTCGATATTTTTCCTCGGCCCCCAGATCTGGAAGAGCCGATCCTTCCTTGATGATCGTTGTACCTTCATCGCCAACAACAAACTTGCTATTCACGATCGCCTTGCTGGTCTTACATGAACAACAGTCCCCGAGTGAAGGACTAACGTCGTACGTAATCTCCTTGAGAGCATCGGCGAGTTCTATGAGCCGTTGAGAACCTGGAAAGAGCTTTGTACGATAGTCGGTGAGTAGTCCGTAGCAGATGATGGGTGTCCGATACTGGCTGGCTATTTCCCGTAATTTCTCGACGTTCTTGACAGAAAGGAATTGGGCTTCATCAACGAGTACCATGTCCGCTGCAGCGATCAGAGACTTCTTCCCGGATGGAATCTTCAGCTCGGTAACATGTGAGGGTTCCTTATCTCCTACCTCAAGAGGATAATTATTTGGGTGTAGTACTATGTCAGCCACTGCTTTGAGACCTACTCGAGAGGTAATCATTCTGGCTCCATCCCTGTGATCAGCTGAAGGTTTCATGAGGATCACCAACTTGCCCTGTGCACGTAGAGCATGAGCTGTCATCAGCAGATTGGCAGTCTTGCTACTATTCATAGTTCCATAATTGAATACTAAATAGGTCATTTATTCGGTTTCTCAAAGAAAAAAGTAGTATTCACTTTCATTCTTAAAGTTGAATTTAGAGATATCAATATTGAGTAACGATAAAACCATGGCACTTAAAAGAATTAAGAAGGAGCTTAAGGAGCTCCTTGAGGAGCCGCTCCTAATGTGTACAGCTGGGCCAGCTGATGATGATTTATTTCAGTGGCAAGCCACCATCGTGGGACCGGAAGGAAGTCCATACGAAGGAGGGGTCTTCGTTATTACTATAACCTTCCCTCCTGATTATCCTTTCAAACCTCCACTATTAAAGTTTGCTACTAAGATTTATCACTGTAATATTAGCAGTCGAGGAGACATATGTCTCGATATCCTGAAGGATCAGTGGAGTCCTGCTCTGACTATCTCCAAGGTCTTGATGTCTCTTTGTTCTTTACTCACAGACCCTAATCCCAGCGATCCTCTAGTCCCGAGTATCGCAAATCTATTGGTAGAGGACCGGATATCTCACGACACGCAAGCAAGACTTTGGACATTTAAATACGCAACAGGTGAATGAGGTTAACAGCTGTTAAATCATTTAAACTACAAAGTTAGGTTGACTCACGTAGCGGTATCCCAAGAAGAAGAGACGACATAAGAAGTAGATTATACTAAATCTTAGTATAATCATTGAAGAGATACGCATTTTTATGATGGAGGCGCCGCTTAGAGGTCGTTGGGAGGTCCAAGGATAGGATACATCACGATGTAACTGAAACTTTGTGTGGTATCCACCGTGATTTGTGGATTTCGGTAGGTAACCTCAAAAAATGTGTTGGTGGATGCGCTCACGAAGACTGAATCTAGAGCTGTATTTTGTGGGGAAATACACACAACAGGTTGGGGAGCCCGACCAAAACCATCTACAGGTTGATTGCTTGGGTAAGGTGTTCCATACGTGACTCTGATCACCGACTTTAGCTGCTGACCCGTACCGATCTGCATAAATATAACGACACCACATACATCAGTAGCTGCACCGACAAACTGAGGATCAGTTTGAAACGCGTTCGGATTAAAATCGGGAGATGGCTCGACGCGTAAGCGGTCTGTACGGCCGCCTGCCGCCGGAAGCTGAGGAGGCATACCTCCAGACGCAACATTAGCGTTAGACAAGATGTGTCCATCGATACTGAGAAAGTTATTTACTTTTGCGTTGTAAGTTTCAACTTCTCCGGCGTTCACTACTGGGATTTGCCCAGCGTTAGAAGTGATCGTAGAAAAACTTCCGTTTATTGTTCCAAATTGAGAGGACATTTATATTATACAAAGAAAATTTTTATAATATTATACTCGAGCGTATAATATTTTCTTAGCAATTTAATGTGTATCCTTCGCACATCAGGTGGCGCCACGGCACGATCTTAGACTCAGCAGTGAAGTGTTCGTATGGGCTGTTCTTGTATGGCGCTACACAATGCTCTATTCCGCAAGTGCAAGGATCTGGTAGTCGCCACGCAATTCCCCTTATCTTTATCCTTCTTTTCTTCGGTACCAAACAGATACGCAGCTTCTTGGACTGGAAATGCATTTTACCCTCAGGTACCAGATTAGTCTGGATCGTGACAAGATTTGGGAGGTCTGCCACCCACGTGGGAAGTTCCTTCTTCCCAGTTTTGAAGTAGAGCTGTAAATGTTCCAGGCCCTGACACGAGACCAGACCTGAGATATCGGCATCGTACACCTGTAGCTCTAAGTACCGAAGCTTAGGGACTTTGGACCAATCCATGCGCAGTATTCCCCTACCGAAGTCTATTACCCTTAACTCCGTAGTTGGTGATAAGGGGGGAGAGATCAGAGATGCACCCATCCGGCAGTTAGTGAATATAGTGTGCATAGGCCATGGGAACGGTATCCAATGGGCCGGAGAGTTAAAGCCACTGACAGAAAGATATCGTAAACCTTTCAGGTTATGGCGGCCGGAATTGCGCAAGAATAGCAAGTTCATGTAGTCAGCATTCATAGAGAGATTTATATGTCTTATATACCCGTATTCATCACATAGAGCTTTGAATTGCTTACAGCAGCTGCGTAATGCTACCATATCTTTGTTACTGGAAAGACAGTCCCATATTTTTATTATCGTCTCATCCGGAAAAAGAAGTAAAGATTTTTCATGGTTACTTCTGATGTTAATCTTGTCTTGGAGTGCGATCATTTTGTTGAGGGGGAGGAGTCCTTTTCAGATTTCATTTATGTTTTTTGTACCAATATAAAATTTAACATCATGTTATAAAAGAATTATGTCAAAACTCCTGAAAAAGTTTCGGAAGCAGAATCGAAAACAAAACAAACCTACACCCGCACGGAGGAGATCAGGGCAGGGGAAGAGGAGACCAACCTTAAAACAGCTCAACAAGTATAGAGAGGAAGAAGATAATGTGAGAGTTTTCTTAAAACAGACCACCACGATAAAGGACGACGACGAGCTACTCTCGGTAATGCGAAAGTTCGCGACGGCCACCCCCGACTGGCAGAATCGCCGAACTCGTCAGCAATTATTCTTAGGTCATTCGGGCGTGTTGACGTTGTTACCTTCAACGGAGTATCGAAAGTTCATCAAAGCATATCTCTCTCAAGATAAGAAGGGATCACAACAGTTCTGGGATGACTACATGGAGAAACCCAGCGTGCGGCGAGTCATCGAGTCTCGAGCAAAGGAGCTCGATGAAGAGGAAGCAGAGCAAAGAAGAATCAACGAGATTCTAGAAGGCGAAAAAAGGGAGGAGGTTGTGGTGGAGGATGTGGAAGTGGAAGTGGACGTGGTGAAGCCACCACCACCTAAGGTACAACGTAAATCTAAATCTCGTCGTAGTACTATTATGGTGGAGCTCGTCAATGGTAAAGAAGTGGTGGAAAGGCCAAGACCATATAGGCGTGTTTATCGCGAAGACCCATGTGTAAGAGTCCAGCAAAGAGCACCGTGGCTAGAAGGCGTAGTTCGTGGTTGTTACATCCTTCCCATTGGCAAAGGAATGGATATATCCAAGTATGCTAAGACTGCAGACGCAGTTGAAGTTGAACTCGCTACTGGGAAGAAGATAAAGTTGTATAGGGCTAAAAAGAGTTTCTATAAACTATTGTGTGGTAGGCAGTCACGTAGGAATGAACAAAAAGGAGAAGTTCTACATGCCTACACGAGTGGTGGAATCATTGACTTCTATGTAGCCTACCGTGTCGCGCGACCGGGTACACCGGCAAAGATGGCCGTGCAGAACGACGAGACAGCTGCGAAAAAGGCCAGTTGGTATAAGCGACAGAGAGAGGGACGCGCTGGGCGTATGCGTAGACTCCTCGGGGAACCAGCCACTCCTTTGCTGGTGAGTACTTGTACTTCCAGTATGGCTAGTGCGATAAGTAGGATTACCGGAGGGGACGGGGATGAAAGGGCGTTTGCCTTAGCAGCATGTGAAGCTATTAAGACGGAATTTTCACCCTCAACTGCGGAGAAATACATCGACCGTGTAGCAACAATACTGGCTTATCTTAATGAACCGGAAGCGGTCGTCTTTCGTGAACGAGTAAAAGAGGGATGGTACAATCCAACCACTTTTGTCTCTCTCACTCCCCAACAGATGCTCCCTCATACCACTATCGGTGGAGATTCCAATCTAGGCATGAGAAACGCAGCATTGATAGTAGCTAGAGAGAAGCGTACAACGCGCTCTCTCAGCAATATGTACTACCAACTTAATCATAGCACAGAGAGAGTCCCTACGAGATCTGACGATACGTCTTATTTACCTAACGTGACAGTTAATGAGTGGCGGGGGAAATGCATTAATAAAGATGACATACGAGACGTACCCGACTACCGACTAGTGATCTACCAAACAGAAAAAGGCATATATTGTCTAGATGTTAATGAGCTAGAAGTGCAAATACAGAACCTAGCTTTATTCGAGGACGACCTCGAAGCGATACTTGAATCAGGCGAGATTGTCAACCCATATAGCGGAAAACCTCTGGAAGAGAAATTTCTCAGGGACTTGGTGCGAAAGTTCGACAACATCGACTGGTTAGGAGACAGGAGCGAAAAGAAGACGAAGAAGGTGAAAAGAGATGAAGATGAAGATGACATGCCCCCACCACCTCCACCTGAGGAGATGTTGGCTCCGGGATTGATGGACATGGTCCTGAACAACATTGCCGAGTGTAAGAAAGAGTTGGATGAAGACCACTTAGACGACGAAGATAGGTGTCCGGCTATGGATCGGACTGACGACGATGAGGAGAGTGATGAGGAGAGTGATGAGGAGAGTGAGGAGGAGAGTGATGAGGAGAGTGATGAGGAGAGTGATGAGGAGGTGGGGCCTCCAGAGCTTTCTCCTCAAGGGGCAAAAGTGTGCGATACGTGTGGTAGCAGGGTGAGCACAGAGTCATCATACAACACGATAAAATACAGTAAAGGGGGATACACCCCGGCCCACTTTTGTGGAAGGAAGTGTGCCGAAGAAGCTAAATTCAAACAGAAAAAGGGGAAGAAGAAAGGAGGTAGAAAAGGAGGTCGCAACGGGACCAAGGAACGTGCCAAAAGATAAATTTATGAGGGTAACAGCTGTTAAATCATTTAAACTACAAAGTTACAACTGTCCGAGGGACCTTGTCACCTACATCCACACACATGCCTTCGGAATCTGTCTTGTTGCATACACACAAGTCATACTTGGCTACGTTCCCTATACCGAATATCATCTTATTCGGATATGGTTTAGCACAACCGGTACTTGGGTGCACACACGTTATTTCGGGATAGAACTTTATCGCCAGAGGTGCATGGTCGCTTGGAACTTTCCTACCAACAACCCCAATATCTTTGTACACTTGCACGCTCTCTATGCAAGGGAGTAGATTATCGCTCACGACGAAGTAGTCTATCCTCCACCCGTTGTTACTACCACGAAAGTGGATCTTTGTTCGATCCCAGTAAGTGAACCCATACTGGTCAGGATAGAGCACGCGGTAAGAGTCGTTAAATCCGCTTGCTAGTATTCTGTCCAGACCTGCTCTCTCCTCGAGACGTAGACCGGCACTGCTACCGTATTTTAGAGTCTTCTCTGCAGCTTTGTAGCGCTTTTCTAATGTCTTAATCCTATTAGGCTGGTTCTTCTCGGCCTTCTCCGCAGCGATCTTTTCCTTTGTCATTTCTCCATTGTGGATATCCTGAAGCCCTCTGGCAACGTTCATATCTCCGCACCATATCACTGTACCTACTTCTTCCTCTAGTTTTACCAAGTATTTACTCAGGGCCAAGTCCCAAGCCTTACGAAGGCCAATATAGTGATCGTAGGTTTTCTTCCTTGCCTCACCGTCCTTGACTTTATCCCAACTCCCTATTGGCTTCTGTCCGGCACGCAGAGTGTTTGGAGTGTAAGTGTTAACCACTACATACCCTGGATAAAACGCGGTGAGGATACGGCCTTCTTTCTGGAGTTCGGGAGGAGCTCCTGGTAACTCTGTGCTCACAGAGACAGGCTTTTCCCGTGACCAGATAGCCACTCCTGAGTACCCTTTCCTCGCCGTGGAAGAGTTCCAGTAGGTGTGAAATCCGACGATATTGAAACAGGAGACATGACTGGGTTGGAGCTTAGTCTCTTGCAGACATATAATATCAGGATTGGTCTTAGTTATCAGCTGACCCATGGGGGAGCTTGGAAGGATCTCTCTATTATCCTTGCACTTAGAATCTTTATGATCTACTATGCGAGCTCTGAGTGAATCAATGTTCCATGAGACAATAGTCTTTCCTGCTGTTGGGGCTCTGGTGACATCGAGAATATATCTCGCTAGTGGCGCTCTATCCGAACCAGAAGGAACACACGAGGCTAGTAGTGCGAAGTAACTGCGCACTTGCAGCGTGACTGTCATAAGGATTTCTTGTACTCTTTGCTTCGACTTTGCAGCCACTAATTTCTTGCATATATCCTTCAATTCTGAACTCATTTTGTTATATACTTTATTTTTCTGAAGTTGAATTATCCAGAGAGGATTTCTATCATTAACAAAGATGTCCAACGGAACAATCAAGGAGGATATGAATATTAACACAAACCACACCCATACCGGGTGTGGTTTCCTTACGTCTCAGCTATACAAAAAAAGTTGATCTAAATTCCAAGTCAGACATGTAGTTACTACTCTTCATCATCACTGTCGTACACTGGATCATCTAGCCACTCTAACTCTAGTGGTGTTAATTTCCTGCGTTTCATCGTTGCCATCAGGTAGTCGTACAGATTGTCGTCAGTTACGATATTTTCGCCGCCTCCCGTATAGTATCCAGCGTGCTTAGCGGCTATTTTCCATTGTTCCACTTGTGCCTTCTTATACGCCAACCTCTTCTTGGCTTTTTCCTCCTTAAACTCTGCGACGACCCTTTTAACTCCGCCTAGATCAATAGAGATGTCGAGAGGTATCTTATACGTGGCTATAGCTCTGGTAGGAATCACAACCTTCCTTAGGTCCCCGGAAGACATATGTAGCTCAATCTCACTGTCCACAGTTTTCAAGAAGAGAGTTCGGTCTTGAGCTATGTCGTCCACTCTCATGCCAACTCGGAGGAATAGAACCGCTAAATTCCTATAGTATAACGCTAAAGAAGCTCCTCGAGGCACCGCAACAATAATCTTCTCCCTCGTCTTCAGCCCAGGAAGTGCTTGAGGCCAAGTTGAAGTTGTATACTCCATCTTGGTTCGTGGGAAACTTCCGTCATCTGGAACGAAAGATCGACTAATCCTATAAGGAAAAGTATTTTCTCGACGACTCCATGGATTTTGCCTGTCAGGTGGGGCCCAACCTAGATATTCCTCGGGCAACACAAGATAATATTTGGAGTTGAGACCATAAGGCCTCGGTGGCATCGCAGAATGATTGATAAAGGGAGGAGTAAGTTCCGCCCACCCCACTAATAGGTCGTCTCGCGCGACTCGATCGAAATTCTCGCCGTAGGTGCGCCACCTAAAACGGCCACGCGCATTTGTAGCTTCGGGTCTGGTTATGTGAACGCCCGACTTTGAAATAGAGAATTTGCCAGCATTGTTTACATAGATGCCATATTCTGAAGCTACTCTTTGTGAACCCGCGGGCCATATATTGAGATCTTTCTCACCCCAGCCAGTCGAACGCAGCCGCTCGCTCGCCGCGCGCCGCCGCCAGGGAGCTATTATCACAGATTCTTTCTTCAAAAAAGAGTGTGGAGAAATCCACTTCCCGGAATCATCCTTCCACCTGCTTCCGTCCCGGGCTGCAAGCAAATCGATGGTGGATGAAGTAGGTAATACCTGTGTAGAGCTGATATTGGATTTATTCAAGAGTTCCTCCGGATTATGGTACATGAGCCAACTTTCCAATTCCGGCTCATACTTCTTTCTATTGGCCAAAACACATGCAATTCTCTCTAAGTCACGCTTTTTTCCTGCTGGCCACTGCGGTATACTAAATCTAAGAGATAATTCGCGATCCATGATACATCTAGATGCTCTGGGGATCTCTTCGGTCTTCTTCTCTATTCTCTCGTAGTTCTCATCGGTCGGTTCTACGAGACCCTCCCCGCTACCCGCTAAAGAACCCAAGTTATATCTTATCGTGTTAAGCTCTTGGAGAGGAGGGTTTACGATGCTCTCTTTCTCTGCTAGTTTTTCTTCCAGTAACCGCCCATTCTCCACCACTGTGTGCAACTCCTCGATGATCTGTACAGTTTTTAGGTTGGCCTTCACACCGTACTTCTTTGCTTCAGCCTGCAACTCCTTTCTTGATACGCCTTTTGTTTCGGACTCGAACAGGAACTTGCGAAGTTTGTGGTACTGATTACCAGGTTTTCCTTGTTTGAAGGTGTTGACCGATGCTCTCATAAGGTCTCCCAACGAGAGATTCCCTATATCGGGTTGCCACGGTGCATTCCTCTTCGCCTCATCAATGACGCCCTGTCCCGAAAAGAAGTCTAAGTATGCTTCGGGTATCTTCCCCCATTCACCAAACAAATCTCGGACGGTCCACATCTTTCCTCGTTTTTTCATAATATCGACTCGCTGTCCTTTTCGTAACTTCAATCTTGGCCTCCGCGTTGAATCGGGAGGCTCAAACCACTGGCACAGGAAGTCAGTATTCACGACGCCTTCCAACTTATCACGAAGTCTGGCCATTTTCCACGCGATATAGTAATCGTACGAGGCTCTGGCTTCCATCGCAACCTCAATCTGGGCCTGTGCACTTTTACTCAGTACTCCCCCAGTACCCAACCGAATCAGGTATCGCGGTATGCAATACCCCGGGGTACTCCACGCGTTACTAAACTCCTGGATGTTGAAGAAAGTTCTGAGCGGGAACCCCATTGCGAACACTCTTCTCCAGAACGCAGTAAGGAGGTTCTGAGCTCTCGCACCGATCAGCATAGCCGTTTTCGGACCTTTTGTATCTAGGAGGCTCCTGGTAAGCTTCTCAGGCCACCTAGCATCCAATAGAACATGGATATCAAAATCTTGAGTGGTGAGAGATAATCTGAACGTCACAGATGAGACGGCATCTGACACTGCATCTCTAAACAATGGGCCAGGATCCTTTGGCCATAACGCGCCATTAGGAACGTACGGTAACTTGCGTGGGACAAACATATCTTGTCCCAGCCAGACTCTTTTAAGAGACTGGGCTAGATACGCATTGAGCTCAGGAGGAAGAGATCTATCGGCGAAGTAGCCACTCTTGGTGACTCTCTGTCTCTGACCTAGTAACTTGAGTCCCCAAAGAAGCTGAGGCTTGTTGAGAGGCTTAGACACATTACACTCAGCCTCACACTTTCTAGCAGTCGTGCACGGAACACTGGCCAGAGATGTCTTCTTGTATACTTTCGGATAATGTTCCTTGATATTGAGATACCCATCTTCGCATTTGGATGTGGTCTGACACCCTAGTGACTTGTCCCAAAAGGCGCAAAAAGTGTCCTCAGAGGAGGAAGTCTTATAGATATATTGTATAGCTCGCTTATATACGGCGTTCTGGGAATAACCTCGTAGACCAGAAGGAACCTTTAGGGCAGCTTTCTCGCTAGTTGTACTGTCAACAGCTTTCAGGGCAAGATCCCATACTCCCCTTTCCTTGAATATTTCGATCTCGGTCTTATTTGTCTTTTTAGGTTGGGGTTTTGGAGGTGTCGGAACCTTTCCGCCAAGTTCCTTAAGCTTACTGAAACCGCTTTTATTAGTATAGACCATTCCGTCGATATTAAAGTACAAGTACAACCCTAGCCGATGCCTACCGTCCTCGATGTCAAAGAGACCACTACTTGGGTTATATACTATCTTTGGTATTTCGACAGTACCTTTATCGAGTAGATACTTGATATAAGACGTCTCATTCTTGCCGTATGTAATATCTTGGTCTCCTGACTTATGAGCGTGGAAGTAAACACCGCCTAGGAGCCATGCCAATAAATCTGTACTGTCCCTGTTATATAATTTGGTGTGTGCTAAAGCTGTATCGTCCGTCCCCATAAACTTCACCAGCTTTTTAATATCGACATTTATCATTTTGTCGGTGTCTCCCAGCGTCTTAGGGCGTCTGTACTTAATATGTGAAACTATGCTAAACGTCACAGGGGGAGAATCCAGAGTCCTGTTACTCCTCGCAGCGTCCTGAAGTATTTCCCCATACTCTATATATTGCTGTTCGGTGAGCGGTTCGTCCTTGTCTATCTTACCAGTTACATAGTATTCTATCACCTTTTTCACCGTTTCTACATCCCCTAGACTTTTCTTCTGAGCTACTTGTGCTATACGATACATGTCTTCGCGCATTGACTCTGATAACTCAAAGAAACTATCTCTACGATAATCTGTACAAAATTTGCGAAGCTCGGACATTTATTACTATGCATAATAAATGAATATTCTAGAAACTAGACTTCTAGCGAACTCACAAGCTAAGCAGTTCCGATCGCCGTGATTGTTAAAGAAGGTAAGGTTACCGTACCATTATACGTTGTCGCATCGCCATCCCAGTAGTAAAGGTCATGAAGATCAATCTGCCAAGATGTATCGTCTTTGAATACCCGTGCTTCGATTTTCATCCCTCGATCTGAAGTCCAATCTTTTACTTTACAGTCGGCAATTGATGTACTATCTGTTGCTGACAAGCTGTCATCGACTTGGATGACATATCGCAGTTGGAGGGGCAGACCGTATATTCCACTGCTAATACCAAGAGTACACCGGCATTGGGTCACTTCTTGATAAGTAGACGTGTCATCCTCAATCAGAAATCTTAAGTGAATGATGCTATAGTTTACCTCTCGAGAACAGTGGAAATTGAACTGATAAATAACCTGTTTAGTACCAGATGGGGGAGTATAAGTGAAATCAGAACCTGTCACTGTAGAAAAGGTCTCGCTATTGACTGTACATATTGCAGTAACGTCTGGCAATGTGATGGTACCGCTATCCGATACGACCGTTCGGCCATCACATTGCCCAGCAATCATCTCAAGGACTTGAAGTTTCTTCGGTGGAGTGGGCGATACCCATTGAAGAGCTCCTGATATGCTTGCGATGTACTGACCCTCACTGCCGATTGAGTTCGGCAGAGCGATTGTTGTCGAATAGGCGGCGTTTGGATCAACTAAAGAAATATGTAAAACTGTCCATCTCTCAGTGATAGCTAAGGTGTTTATACGTGATCCAGAGAGATAGAAATATCCACCAAAAGTTAATATATTTTCATTAGTTTCTGTCCAGGTAGTTCCATTTCCAGAGAACCACATCTGAACAGTACCTCCAGGATCAGAGAAGGTTACGGCATTAGAGTCTGTTGGGTTCCACCTCAGAGAATCAGTTCCCCACTCTCCTATATCTACTAAGGCAGCTACCTTAGTATTATAAACAAAACTAGGCGCTTCTGCTCCTCCGTTGACTGTCCATCGCGTGTTTCCATCAGTGCTTCGGAGCGTCTGCGTTAGCCCAACTAGATCGGCTCTGATGTTGGGCTGCCCGGTCATAGTGGCCTCTAAAATGGTGTCGGTGAGCGCTAACCCCGAGATCATCGGGTTTGAGTTGGTTCCTTCGGCAAGTGCGCGAATTCTCCCATTATTGTCTACTTGAATCTGTGGGTTATCGTATATCCCTCCCGAAGGTGCTATACCTGATGTCGGTGCTACAGGTATGACAATGGGAATTGGGGTGGTCACTACTACGCCGGTATAAGTACTGTTTCCTATACCAGACATATTTTATTGCTAATGAGGAAAAATTATTTAAAATATTATACAGGTCCACGAGCTTAAAAGAATATATTATCTACAACTTAAACCATCAAATAAGCAATAAGATAGGAAGAAGGCCTTCACCATTGAGATGACCTATAATGATTTCTTAGATAGCTTAATTAGACAAGAGTTGATGATCCCTTACTGATGAGCTTGATAATCTTATTACAAAATTCATTCTCTCGGCCTTGAGCATACTTAGCTATAGCCACGGCTGCCTCCATGAAATCATAAGTCTCTCTGTCTTGTTCCGACCAAACATCCGATAGTTTATCTTCATGTTCCAAGCTCAAATTAAAACTACGATCTTTGAGGGACTTACAAAGTTTTATCATCATCTTCCTAAATCCAACATCTTCGATAATATCTCCGTCATTATTCTTGTACTTGATCTTGTTTCGGGATGTATCCACACATACAATCTTATCTTTGAAGGGAAATTCCAAGGCAAATTCTGCATATCCCTCAGCTCCTTTAGCATGGTGCTCCAATGTGAGCATAGGAACAGAGCTCTCGATATCTTCAACTGTTAGAGGTGGCATGTTCTTGATGAAATTATTAACGTTCATGGTCTTGTTACTAATGGTAGGTCTCTTAACAGCAGTCAAAGATAATTTCTCGTAACTTTCTTGTATTTGTTTCTTATCTTCTCTCAACATCTCAATCTCTTTCTTCAGAAGTAAATTCTCCTCCTTTAATTTATCAAGTTGGTCCTTATATGTAGACAAATCTTTTTTTTTACAGCCAAGAAGGTGCCTTCTTAACTCATAAGCTCCATAAAATCCTTTATCACATGCTTGACATATATGATCTTTTTTTTGTTGAACTCCTTGAATAGCCAGACAGTATTTAGCTTTCTTCTGGTGAGCATTCAAATTGGATTTATTTGTAAATACATTCGCACAAAATTCGCACTGCATAATTTATAATAAACAAATTAAAGCTTTAAATCTCTAATGCGCATTTTTTGTGTATTATTTTTGCGAAATGCTGCGAATTTTTGCGAAATACTGCGAATCAATTTAAACTGTTATGCCTTGATTTTTTGATTTTACGTTCATGCCACAAATATTGTGTGTTGAGGGTATATTATATTACCAAAGGCTCCAAAATTGTAACAAAGTATCTCCTCCGGAAAGTATCTCCTCCGGAAAGTATTGACGATAAATACTTTTTCTATAAATTTTCTAAAATTATTATATTTTTGTAGCCATGAAAGTTGTAGCTTTCCTAACTTAAAATTTCATTTTTTAATAGATAAATGGGTAGTTGTACTGCTAAAAAAACGCCTCCGTTGGCCAGTAGAGATAAGTTGTCCTCACGTGTCCACGGTGGATTTGACCCTAGAGCTCCTTTGACCATCATTAAAGAAGAAGACCCTAGAGCTCCTTTGACCATCATTAAAGAAGAAGAACCTAGTGACCTCGCTCTGGAGAAGAGACTGGACGAAATGATAGCTGAGATCGAGAAAGACGAGATGTTATTCTCGATGTGGCACCGCGAGGTAGCGAGAAGAATTGATCGGGGGTTATTTCATACTGATAGTGGAAAATAACGCACCTGTATGTTAATGAGATGGGAGAACTCTCCGGTCTATCTCTGAACCGGGAAGCCAACAGGAATTGACGTCTTCGGTGATACGGTACTATGGCTCACGGAAGGATCTTCGATATTTCAAAAAAAAATAAGTTGTTTCTATTTAAATGGCTGATTTAAAAGAGAGTTTTTTGCTCGAAATACAAAGCAATAAATCTAGACAGATGTCTATGATTTTAGCCCGAGGTTATCTACGTATAGAAAGGTATCAGCAAGCTCGGATAGCGATGATACGAAGAAGTCTCGAGTCTAGACGCGACTGTTACCCATACACCCCAGTGGCAGGACAGATAAGGAAGCGCATTGGTTTGATGAGAGGCATGCTCGTTGAATAGAATGTCGTTGACATATAAAATGAACAGGATATTTATTACCATACAGTTGTGGTATTCATGATCACCGCTCTTGCCTTGTTGGGACTCGAACGCAAGGATCTTACCAAAACGCAAAAAAATATGTGAGAGCCGTACAAGTTTGGGATGAGTCCAGACGAGAATTGGGAATCACTCATGTCCATTATAGATCCTCAATTCAAAAAGATAGTTTTTTCCTCATTAGCAATAAAATATGTCTGGAATAGGAAACAGTACTTATACCGGAGTAGTCGTGACAACCCAGATTCCCATTGTCATGCCTGTAGTTCCAACATCAGGTGCTGCACCTCCGGGAGGGATATACGATAACCCGCAGATTCAAGTGGACAATAATGGGAGAATTCGCGCACTTGCCGAAGGATTACCCATTACCTCCGGGGTAGATAGCGTCACCAGCGGTAATCCTGATACAATAATCATAGGAGGGTCGGCTACCGACCCGACTGTGGCAGCCAACACTGCTCTGGTCACCACCATGAGCCCAAATTTAGCCACCGGTGCTGAGATCGCCAACTATGTTAATACCGTCCTGAGTGGGGGTCCTCTAGTATACGAGGGTGGTTATAACGCCACGACCAATACTCCAAATCTAACTGGTCCAGGAGCTACGGTTAACCAGGGATCCGCTTACACAGTCACAGTAGCAGGCCCTTTCTACACTGAACAGGTTGAGGTAGGAGACTTGCTCATCGCTGAGACGACCATTGCTGCAGGTACTGGAACACTAGCAGACTGGACGACTGTTCAGAATAACATTGGCATTGCGACCACCACCACACCTGGAATTGTATCGGTACCAGTCGTTGGAGGATTGTCTGTGTCAGGTGCTGGAGCAGTATCTATGCCGTCGGTGGGAGCGACAGGGAGTTATACTAGTCCCAATATTACAGTGGATACCCAAGGAAGGGTCACCGCGGCGAGTAGTGGTGCGTATATCTACTCCAACGCCCATTGCGATTCTTTGGGTAACTTTACTAATGAGAATCTGAGCATAACAAGGATCCTGGTCTATTGGTCGACACCCATATCGAGCGATATCAGTGTGTTGTCTTATAACTTTACGGGCAGTGAATTTACAGTGAAAACAGCAGGTACTTATGAGATACATTGCCGGCTTGCATTCTTGCTCGACAGCTCGGGGTCAAATGCATTTGCCGGTGTCTATATTCAGAACAATGGTAGCGATATTAAATTTAGCGGCATTGGAGTGCAGCAGTACGATTTAACTAATACATACTACTTTGTCACAACTCAATTTTACTACTCTTTCGCAGCAAATGACGTTATTACTGTTGAAACCAAACAAAACAATAATACGCCAACTGTAAAACTCTACAATAACTCGATATACGGTGGTGAGATCTTTATAAGATCCGTCAGTTTCTAAAGTCACTGTGAGCTCGCTCGCTAGTCGCTGTGAGCGTGTGACGTAACAAAAACTACACCAATATGGTGTAGTTTATAATTTCATCTCACCGCTACGTGAGTCAACCTACATTAAACAACAAAGTGTTTATTGTAAATTACCTTTAACCGGTGTGTAGCTCCACCGGGAAGAGAAGTTATAACACTTCCTTCAGACGTTTAATGGCTATGTTTCTTGCACCATTAACATCACGATCTATGTTTATATTACACTTAGAACAAGTAAAAAC
>Ga0080013_1002866_pt1 | contig 19309 bp, 26 predicted proteins | sample ETNvirenome_6_85_FD_69236 | JGI IMG/M metagenome (GOLD analysis project Ga0080013, IMG submission 69236) | Marine viral communities from the Pacific Ocean - ETNP_6_85 (SPADES assembly) (version 2) | ecosystem: Environmental > Aquatic > Marine > Oceanic | place: Pacific Ocean | collected 2013-06-19 | reverse complement strand
GTATGCTTTGTAGTCGTTGATGATTCTATGATGTATTGTTTAAATGATTTCATCGTGGCATCCTCTGTTGTTGCATCATCTGGTTGTTGTTGAATTCGTCATCTATTAGTTCAAGAGAACCCTTCTCTGGTTTCTCAAATGGATTATCAACACCTTGGTCTAGATGTTTTAGTATCTCTGCGAGTCGTTCTTCAATCATGTCTACCTTTGGTGCAAGTACACTCTGCGTTGCTTTGATGTCTGTGAGGTTTGCATCGATTCTTTGGTCGATGGTCTGTACACCATTCCATAGTTGTAGTGCCGCACCCATGAATACACTGGCAACCAATACGGTTACTGCATTAGATACTATTTTGTTCCAATCAAGTTTCATTTTTTCTTTCTTTCCCATTCAAAATATGAGTGTTCTCCTGAATGTTCATCTTCTGGATGATGCACATTGTGATGCCAATCTTTGTGTTCCAATTCACCCCTGTCGGACATGCGTGTGTTTATTTTATTCCGAGTTCCTTTACTTTTTGCCCATACCCTTTCTGCTTTTGTAGAAGATAGTTCTCTATGATGCAAAGATGCAACAGTAGACATAATTTCAGCAGTGTGTTCCACAGAGGATGGGTTTTTTGTATGTTCAGTTGATGCGCCTCTTCGGGTTTTGTTTGTGAGTGCCCGTTTACTGGTGTGTACAGTCCATGACATTTCTACTCTTTTAGGATGCTTTTTCATCCTTGTTTTATCATCTTCCTTCGGATGATGTCCATCGGTAGTTCCCGCATAATCTACCGTTACATGCCGTTTGCCGTCTGGATGTTTGAAATCATATCTGGTTCTGTGGCCTGTGAGAGAGCCATCGGAAAATGAATTCACTTCTCTAGTCTTACGAATAGCAGACACATCCTTTTCAGTGGTTACAACTTCCGAGATGTATTGTATGAATGATTTCATTTCTTTGTCACCCTTGTATGCTTAACCAATACCGAGGCACTATCCTGTGCCTTTTCTTTTGTTTCAAACTCTTGGTTGGTATGTTTTGATACACTTTTCATTATACGACCAAACATGTTTACTTTGGACTTTCTATTCGCCCACTTCTTTTTGTTTTTGCCTGTAGATGTCGTATAATGATAAGAGTTTGGTCTATGGGTCGAATCGTGTCTTACCATTGTTTGTGCTGTCCTATCTCTGAACTCTAATGCCTTTCTTATTGCATGTTTTCCTTTTGCACCTTTGCGTTTCGTTTCCCCTCGACTTTGAACCGTGACATGATGGCTGCCGGTTTGGTGATTCTGTTGTATTAGAATATGTGTACCGTCATCGTGTGCATAGTTGTGGTATGTAAATTTGTTTGGTTTGTCCTCTATCTTATTATAGGTGGCCGGTTCGTACTTGTCGAACTGAACTTCTTCATTAAGATATTGGCGAAATGATATCATTTTTTGTTCTGTAATGATTTCGTTTTTTTCTTTTTGTTTGCTTTTTTCAACTTCTCTAATTTCTTTAAAATCTCGTTCGTTCGCACACCACTCGCATACATGTCGTTTGGTGACATCCCATGACTTGGTCCACCTGGTCCACCTAAACTTTCATTCTGTTCAACGGATTCTCTCCAGTTGTGTTTAATTTTATCTGCGTCCACTTCTGCCCACATTCTGTCATCTGCTTTTTGTTCTTCAGGAGTCATTGCATCATATTTTGCTTTTCTTTCTGCTTTTCTTTTTTGTACGCGTGCCATCATGTCATTTACTTTGGTTGGATTGCTTTCTTTGGTTGGATTGCTTTCACCGTCAATCCTTTGAAGCATTTTCCTTGCACGTTCAGATTGTCTAGGATAATCTTTCTTTTTCTTTGCCATTATTTCGAGAACCTTTCTAGAATTTGGGCTAATTTCTTCCTGCGCGTCTACCCATTTCCCTTGAATTTTATCTGGTTTGTATACATGTCCAGTACCAAATTTCTCTGGGTCTATTCTTAATCGGTCAAGTTTCTTCTTTGCCTTTGCTTTGACTCTTGCCAATTTGTTTGTTCTTGGAGTAACTTTTCCTTCGTCTGTGTGGAGGTCTCCAGCCAATTCTGCACCTGTCGTGTTAATGATGTCGATGAGTTTCTTTCTGCTCAACTCACTTAGTTCAACGTGGTCTTTTAAGTTTTCCTTTCTATACTTTTTATGTAAATGATGGTCGTGTTGTCCATCTTTTGCTTCTGATTCAAACTCGTTTCTCATTGTAGTTGCGACATCATGATGTACACTTTTATGAAATTTATGACCGTGTTCGTGGTGATATGCATCTGCCCCGTCTTTCGCTGCATACATGAATGCTTTATGTGCTTTATCTGAATCGTATGTGCCTTTTGCCATTTTATTTCGTAGATTCTTATGAATAGAAGTCATTCTACTTGCATGAATCCCTGGGTGGTTTACAGTAAATAGATGTAATTCTGTTGAATCCGCACTTTCGCCCAAAGATACACTTTCTGCAACGGTATGTCCACTTTTCTCGTGTTCTGGCCATTCAGATTTATAAATTACAAAAGTTTTTCCTTTAGGACTTGTGACCATCATTTCTGATTTTGGGTCTTTAAGTTGTCGTGGAAGTTTTATCTTTTTCTTGCCTGCTATTACATTTGCCGCAGCTTCTGTTAAATTTCTAAATGATTTGTTGTCCATCATGGTGTATCCTCTTTAATTGTGGCATGAATTTGTCATATTATATATATGATATGCAATCATTTCGTCAATTCATTACAGAAGTTGGGACAACCCCCCACGAAGTGGGGGAAGGCAACAAACACGGAATCAAGAAACATACTTATGTTGGGGACGAAACCACTGGTGATAAGTGGGGTCATGGGAAAAATGCTCATCACACAACATTCCATTTTCCACATCCAGACGGAAAACGGCATGTTTCTATGAAGTTTGAAGGACAACATGAAGGGGATGGAAAAGAACCAAAATATCAAGAAGTTACATATGGTATTCATGACTCAGAACCTGCAATTCAGAAAGGGAAGCGAATACACGCTGGTCGGATGTCAACAAGTAGTTACTCATCCAAACCAACCAAACCGCATCATGCAGCCAAGATACATTCCAAAGTACATTCTATCATGAAACATCATATGAAGCATACCAAAGCGGATGAGATTAGATGGACAAGTGAAAAAGATGACTCACACATGGAAAAAGATGATTATGGAACAGGAAACCTTGGTCGAAGAACCAAAATTTACAAACGGCAAGTAAAACGAAGTTTGAAAGACCATCCAGATTGGGAATATCATGATAATAGTGAAGAAGGAAAAGAGCATGAATCTGGACACACCACTCATCTGTTGAGAAGAAAGAAAAAATGAAATCATTTCATCAATTTACAACCGAATCAATAATCGATATACCTCGGAAGCACTATTCCAAGACAATCTTTGACAAGTTCAACACCAATGAACCTGTGTTGAAGCCATCGGTTATCAAGTTCATCGAATATGGTATGAGAGAATTTGAATCAGTCGCACCAATTAAAACACATTATCTGATTGGTAGTATGCTCACCAAACAATATAGAAAAGATGCAGACCTTGACATCAACCTATGGTTTGATGTTCCTGCAAAAGACAGGTCTGTTGCAACCGTGAAACTACGCAGGATGGTCGCAAAGATGAACGGCAAAGAAATTCCAGGCACGGAACACCCTGTAAATTATTATGTCATCACAGACAAAGAAACATTCAACCAAGCAAATGAAATGGCTGATAATGTATATGACATCACATCAAACAAGTTCATCAAGAGGTCACCAGAAAAGGGTTTTGATGTTACTGATTATATGTCGGACTTCAAGAAACGAGTAGAGAAGATTGACATTCTCAAAGGTGAATTGCATAGGGACTTGGTAGATTTTGAGGAACTTAAAGAACTTGACCAAGATGACATAAACAACCTTCAGGGTGAAGTGAAGAAGAAACTTGCAGAACTTGAAAAGGATATGAAGGTTCTAATAAACATCGGTCATGATGTATGGAACGAAAGACAAGGGGAATTCAAGAAAGATGTATCACCCGAACGCATTCGCAAATATGGTGCAAGGAATAGATTGCCGAAGAATGTCATTTATAAAATGTTAGAGAAGTATTACTATGTGAAACTCACGCATGACCTTGAAGATATTCTTGGTGATGATAAGAAACTATCTGATGCAGAAGCAATGAAGATGATGAAAAATAAAGGTCACGAATCTAGTAAACCTATTACCGATTCATATGAATTTAAAGATTCTCCTGTTCATGGATTGGGTGTATTTGCCACAAGAGATATAAAAGAAGGGGAACAAATCTCATTATATTATCTAAATCTTTTTGAAGACATTCCATCCTATCAAAGAACAGATTTTTGCAGATTTTCAAATCACTCACATATAAATGAAAATGTTGAGTTAGTTGAAAATGATGATAATTTCTATGCACATGCAATTAATAATATCAGTGAAGGCGAAGAATTGTTTATTGATTATTTTTGTGTGTTAGAAAATATTATGTCTAAAATTGGTAATACTGGGCAGATAATTGAAGAAGTTCTTCGGTGGACGAAAGGATATGAACACATAGAAATCGAAGAAGACAACAGTAGTTGGTCAACTCTTTTAAATTTATTTATAGAACAAGGAGACTGCCCCAAGTTCATCGAATAAAGAGGTCATCAAAAAGGGTGTATTTTTATTGACTCAAGCAATTAATGATATATAATAACATAAAGGAAAAGTATATGCCAACTTATGATTATAGATGTGATGCGTGTGACCACTTGTTTGAATCCGTTCAAATGATGGCTGATGACATGAAACCGACCAAAGAACCCTGTCCAGAATGCGGGAAGAAAGAAGTAACCAAATCTTGGGCAGGAGTAACACCGGGACTTGGTTCTGATGCAACACTCACACCAGACAAGAAAACCGGCGGGCAATGGTCTGAGACAATGGATAGAATGAAAGCAAATCTACCAAAAAGATACCACAAAGGACTAGACAAGTCCACAGACATGAATGCTAGACGGTGGTATGGTTAATCTTTATACATAATATAAACTAACTTTTATGGAGAATCCTAATGGATATTAATTTACTAAAATCACATCTCGCATCTGTTCATGATGTGTCAAATACTACTCAACGAAATCTTTATGAAGATGTTGAAGAAATTGACGAGGATATATTAGATTTTTTTGAAGGTTATTTCGGGAACAATTTAACTGAAGATGCTTCAATTGAAATTTTATTGGAAGCAGTATATCAGTTAAATGAAACGACTGCCGCTGTTTATGAGTTTTTGATGAATGACGATGAACTCGAAACAGATGATATTGCAAGAGAATATATATTATCCGTTGGTGCCGATGCAGACACAATGGAAGAATATGCTTTAGATTTATTTGAAACCTGTCAAAAAGTTAATAACTATTTTCAAAGTGAAGGATTTATGGAAGAAGGCTTGCTCGGTCCATCGATGCGAGATGCTGTGAAAGGATTGATTGGTACAAAAAAAACCGATTCAGTTAAAGATTCAGTTAAAGATTCAGTTAAAGATTCAGTTAAAGATTTAAAAGCAAGAATCACAAATGCTATGAATTCACCAGGTGGTGCAACGGATGCAACCAAACCTGCAACGGATGCATCAAAGACTGTACCTGCATCAAAGACTGCTCCTGCAACAAGTGTTACAACAAGTATTACACCCCAAAAAGACGCAGCGAGCAAGTCCATAACGGAAATATAATATGAAATCATTCAAACAATATGTTTTTGAGGGAACATGGAGGCAAAGAACCAATAGCGCCGCTCAACAAGTGTCGCAGTTTACGAACAGGACATATACGAACGCATTCAAACCAAGGAAACGGAGTCAGGAATTGGCGAAACAAATGGACTTTGAAAACCCTGCCGCGCAACACTCGTGGAATAAATCCTTGCCCGATAAAGAAAAGTGGCCAAGTAAACCACTTGCAGATTGGAAAGCAGCCCAAATTAGATGGAGTGTCTCTGATGGGAAGAAACCAAAGCACCTCTCCAAAGAATCATAAATAATGTATGCAAACCTTCAAACAACATCTCAATGAACTTAATATTTCTCCCCGCAATGGTGCGAAGTATGGACAAGTAATATTTTTGGTAGGTGGTGCGGGTAGTGGTAAATCAACTGCAACCCTAAACTATATTAATACAACAAACTATAAAATCATTAATCCCGACAACCTCAAAGCATTGTTAATCAAGGCAGCGAACAAAGGAAGCAAATCATTTAAGAAAATGCGTGGAGTAAACCCAAATTCCCCACAAGGTTCATCGAAGGTTCATAATTTTATGCGTGATAGGAAAATTGGTTCTAAAAGAGCAAGAACCATGATGAAAAATTTAAAATCAAGTAACACAAAATATCTTCCTAATCTTTTATTTGATAGGACTTTTTCTTTTGCAGGAGAGTTCAAGAAAATATCACAAGAATTATTCGCAGCCGGTTACAGACCAGAGAACATTCATGTCGTATATGTAATGACTGATGTAGAAATGGCTCTTGAACGAAACAAGACTCGTTCAAGATCATTGAAAAAAGATGTTGTGATTGCAACAAACAAAGGTGCAATGAAAGAATTTACACGATTGTTTTTCAACAGAGCAAAGGGTGCAATGGCGAATGGTGACTACTTCATTATTATTAATAGGGGTCAATCTTCCATTCAAGTTAAAAAGGCAGGAAGTCGAATAGACCGAGCAAGTGCAATATCAAAGAAGGTTGCATCTCTTTTAGGGAAACGCAACCTTCGTGAAATTTATAGAAAATTGTGTGATGGTGAAACAATCACCACTAAAGAATGGAAAGAGTTGCAAGAGTCAACCGAATCTGGTTGGGATTCTTTCCAATCCAATCCAAACGCCACTGATAAATATATTAATTGGGTAACTAAAGGGTCTTTTTAGTTTAGACCGTAGAGTTCAGTCACATCTGTACCAGTGTCGTGGATTTTTTTGATACTAATTGGAAATATTCTTAAAATATCTTTGGCAACAAGTGTGAGTGTTTGTTCTTCATTATTTGCTGTGGTAAAATGAACATCGCCTGCTGTTCCAGACATAAATCCTTTCCATCTACCTGTAGTATCTACACCGGGGTTTATTGTTTCTACTGAATTATATTGTGGGTATGCCATAAAATCTCCTTTATAGGTATATAGGATTTTTAAATAATATACATATAATAAATAAAACCTTTAAGGAGTAATAATGGCAAATAAAAGCAAGAATGTAAACGATATTGTATCACAAACTGCTAGGGCACTAGCTTCTGGTAAATCATTCGGTGGATGGACTGATAAAGTTGAAGAAGATACAAATCGTAAAAATGTTAAAAAGCAACATGCACAGATGGAAAGAGATAGGAAAGAATTGCCGAACCAAACAGATGAAGTACCACTGGTTATTCACGGACCAGACGGAACTCGTAGGTTTATATATCCAAAGGATGTTAGGAGAGAATCCGTTGAATTGAATGAAATGCATTCTTCAAAGCGACAGAATCCAGAAAAAGGGACGCCAGAATATGATGAATACACACGGTTAAGGAAACGTACGGAAGATAATCCAGGCGGACATTCTGAACGCAGTCGGGAAAGGCGTTCACCAGAAGAGAATAGAAAGAGGGATGCAAGAGATAGGGAATTTAACAAGACCGCAACGACTTTGCACCCGAAAGTGATTGCTAAGTTACGCAGAGGGGAAGAACCAGAGTGGGAGGACCACCACGATGACCCAGTGCAGGAAGTCGAACCTCGACCCCATCCTGGATTCGATCCATTTGGATGGGATAAGTCTAAACCCAGAAGCAATCGCCATCCACGCATAGATTCCTTCGACGCGTCTGGATTTGCTCTTGCACAAGGATTGATGATAATGAAAGAAGAAATGGAAGTGATGGAGGTCAACTGGGGTGGGGCTGCAAGTGGTGCGGGATATGGTGCAATGATTGGGTCTATGACAGGGATTCCAGTGGTGGGAACTCTTGGTGGGGCTGCAATCGGTGGTTTGATTGGTGGGATGGTCCCCAAGAAGAAGGACAAAGTAAAACCACTTGAGGTCAAACGGCAAGGACAAGATAAATCTCGGGCAATCAGAAGTGGTAAGGGTGGAATTAAATCTCCTAGAAGTAATATTGCAAAACCCGGTTTAAGACCCCACTTAAGAAACGCTAAAGGTGCTGTTGGGAGTGGTATTCGTAAAATCGGTAGTAAAATTGGTGGAATGTTAAATAGAAGGGCAGGAGTAGCATAAATATGTTTAATAAAAATGATTTTATAAATTGGAACTTGCAAGCAAAGAGAAGCAACCCCGAAAATATAGATTATACATCTTCATCTTTTAATCCAATGAGGCAGATTAGAAAAGTAAAAAATATAAACGAAGCAAGCGAAGAACTTGACGAGGTTTTGGGGATGGCGATAAAAGGCCTCGGCACATTAGCAAAGTTGCGGAATGTAGCACCACGTGTCGTTGGAGTTGCTTCAAAGTTAAAGACTGGTATTGGAAAAGGCACAGGGAAAATTAAAGGTCTTGTTAGGCGTCGGGGGAGTAAAGGAGTAAGTAAGGGTGCGGATGGAACATCTTCTAAAGAAATTTCAGACAAGGCGACTGAGGTTGCAAAATTGCCTGGTCGAACGAGATCCGTTGAAGTGGGTCATGGTGATGTTCTAGCATACAACAAAAGGAGTGCGGCAGCGAAAGTTGCAAGAGCAACCGCGAAGCGAAAAGCAGCGAAAATTGCGGCAGATAAAGCTGCAAAACAAAAAGCAGCGGACGCTGCGCAAAAAGCAGCGGATATAAAAAGAAAAGACTTATATAGCGGGAAGAGTCGACACCCCATACCATTAAGAAAAGGTACTGTCTCTAAAGTCGTCAAAAGAAAAGAATACAATCCCAGAACAACTCCCAGAACAACTACTACAACAGCACCCACAACAGCACCCACAACAGCACCCACAACAGCACCCGCAACTGGTGGTGTAAAAGGTGCGATTGATGGAGTAAAAACAAGGTTGACAAAATGGTCTGCAAATCAAAATAAACTTGGCGACAGAATTGTCAAGGGTATTGCGAAGAGGGGTGCAAGGTTTGCTAGAACCAAAACCGGCAAAGTAATCATAGGAGCAGCGATTGCTAGAAAAGCATTATCCGATGCCGCAGCGAGTTCCAGAAAAAAAACATGGTATCCAGGAATGCAACAACAAAGTACTAATTATCATGGAAATGAACGATTAGATGAACTTATTTCTGTCCTTAATAGAGACGGAATGAAAAGTAATAGAGCATATCTTGGTGGTTTACGGGATGCTTACAAGGGAGCAAAGGCAACCAACTATGACATGAAAAGAAAAATTGTCAACTGGGATAGGATGGGTAGAGATAGTCAACCCAGACACTCGGATGGTATAAACCCCGACCAACCAAAAAAGAAACTAAGTGTATTTGCGAGAGCGAAAGCACAGTTGAGTAAGGTGAAGGATACTATGAAAGCCGCAAAGAAAGGAATCATCTCTCGGAAGGTTTTCGACAATACGGGCGGCATCTAAACTTGTTTTAGATTTTTTCGATTCTTTACCATCCCATATGGTGCTATTCCTAATCTTGCACCATAGTATGTCGTACCATCTACCGTGAATTTTCTACCAGACCTATAAGTAGCGACGAAAACAGGTTCATAATCTGTTCCATCGAATGCTCCTATGTCCGTTGCTGTTTTAGAAGAAAATTGTAATTCAAATGTTGCATCGTTGTCGATGGGATTTAATTGTGGTCTTCCTTGTCCTACCACTTGTACATTATTTTCACCAAACTTACTTCCGTGCATACTACCTGAACCAAAGATAGAAGACTTCTTTAACATGCTATCTCCTATTCTACTGAAAACTGGATTAGATAATTTGCTTGTTATGGATATTATATCTCCCCTATCCAACTGGAAATGTGAAAGAAATTTTTTGTATTCTGAAATTGGCATTCTATTAATTTGATAGGATTGGTTTCGGAATCCTATCTTAATTAGTTCATGTGCAACTTTTGATTTGTTTTCGATTGTTGCGTTATCCAATGTTTTGATGAAATTTATTGCGTTATTATTTTCTGCATCATTTTTATGTTCCCCCTCGATATGTCCAACCACCGACCTCATAAAGTTTTGGGTTTCTTTATGATAATAGATACCAACTCCAGAAGCAACAGAGATTCCACTATATTGTTGAAATGATTCTGACCCTCCTTCTTTTTTATGCGAAATCCATAACTGGGGAACTCCATACTTATCGAAAAGTGCAAAGTCTGCTTTTGGTGTTCCGCCTATGTTTCTTACTTCTGTAATATGTTTATATTTTTTAGATGTACCCGGTATAACTACATCAATGGGGGCATTAGCGGCATGTATCATTCTGTCCAAGTCGTTGATTGCCGTCTTTTCAGATTTCATTACATCGGTACTTGTCGGTTTTCTAATATAACTCAACTTTAAATATCCACCAATCCCAGTAGACCCCGCAATTCTTATTTTTGCATATTTACTTTTACCTAATGTTTTTATTACTTTCGACATAATATGAATGGATTGTCCACCGTTAATAATAATTCCACTTTCAACTGGTTTGTTTTGTTTTATTCCAACAACAGGCGCCTGCTTGACACCATGTTCTACAACAAACTTCATAGACGTAGACCACTTTGGATTGTTTGTAATGTACTTATCGAACGATAATTGTCCGTCAGATGTTTTTGTACCTAAATGTGCCATATATTCTCCCTTAATCTATAATATATATTGTTGACATTTGTTATTTAAGGAGTATAATATGAATATGCAGAAAGTGTTTGAACATTATGAGCCAAAGATGGAATTTGAAGAAATTCCTGCATCGACCGATGGAAATGGCGTTCGTCATTATAATACACCAATGGGAAAATATCCCAGTGTAACCACCGTAGTTGGTTGGGAGAAACGAAAGTTTTTTGCAGAATGGCGAAAAGAAAACCCCAAAGAGTCGAAAAGATGTCTAAACAGAGGTAATGTTCTTCACGAACTCATTGAAGATTACCTGAATAATAAAGAAATCAATTTGATGTCTGTGTCACCAACGGTAGCCACTTTGTTCATGCAAATCAAACCGGCACTTGATGACCTAAACAACATTAGAGCCCTCGAAGTCCCCTTGTATAGTCATACTTTGGGTTTGGCTGGCCGTGTTGATTGTGTTGCAGAACACAATGGAGTATTGTCTATTGTGGATTTCAAGGGAAGCAACAGAGAAAAACGAGAAAATGATATTGAGAACTATTTCCTTCAAGGGTGTGCTTATGCACTAATGTGGCAGGAAAGAACTGGCGAACCTATCAATGAGTTCAGGATTTTAGTTGCGAATGAGGAGGGGAGTCCGTGTCAGGTTTTCAGTGGTAAAGTCATCGATTATGTTAAACGGCTCTTTGAAGTAATAGAAAACTTCAAGAAAAATCAATTGATAGAAGCAAAATTGATATAAATATCATAAAAGGTATTACCATGAATAAAGATTATGTAAATAGAAAAAACACTGCTACATGGGTAAAATGCAATGAAGATTCAAAAGCACCCCTTTGGCGAAACAAATTTATTGCAGAACACGGTGGTGAATTTGTCAAAAAAGGTCAGGTGTGGGAATGGCAAAATATACATATACCAGAGCAGAAGAAAAAATATGAACTAACTGATGCTGAAGGAAATGTCACTATTGTGGAGAACCTAAAAAAGTTTTGCAGAGAAAATGAACTAAATACTGGAGCAATCCATAAGGTCATTAAAGGTGATAGAAAACAGCATAAAGGTTTTACTTGTCGCAAAGTTTAAAAGGAGATAATTATGACAACATTAGCAAGCGCAGAAGGATTTTTAGGAACGGTTTGGTTTACCGCATTGGTATTCGTAGCGGGAGCATTTATTGGTGCCCCGATGTGGAACTGGGTAAAAGCAAAATTTCCTTGGAATCAATGATATAAAATAGAAACCCCACTGGCTTCTAACTTTTAGAGGAGGAGGTGGTCACATATTAAAATAAGTAACCCGCTGAAGCCAGTGGGGACAATCTAAACGAGAGAGTATAAGATATATATGCTCTCTTGTTTTTTTATACATATATTACTTATGGAAGAAATAAACCAAATCTTTGAAAACTTCGACCCTTCAGATGCATCATGGTTTGACTATGATGAATTTGCTGATTTTCTCGATGATAATGAACAATTGAACGAATTGACCGTTGCAAGCAGAAGAAAAATGGCAAGAGCAGCCAGAAGAACTGCAAAGGTTCGTGCAAGAAAACGAAAGATAAAAGAGAAACGCAGAAAAGGTAGGAAGGCATTAAGTACGAAGGCGAAAAAGGCTGCAGTTGCTAAAATTCGTGCTAAACTCATAAAGGGTATGAAATGGAAAGATGTTCCATTTATGCAACGAGAGAAAATTGATGCAAAAATCAAGAAGAAAAAGAAAAAAATTGCAAAAATGGCAAAACGAATGATGCCTCAAATGCAAAAGGCAGAAAAAGAAAGACTAGCGAGAGTGAGATCAAAAATGACTAGCAATGACCCCAAACAAGCAGTTGAAAGTTTGAATATAGATTTTGAAATTATGTTAAGTGAAGGAATGAAAGCAGGGACAAAAAGACTTGCAAACCGTGCTTACTCCAATGCAACCAAACAAGGATCGCATGGAGTTGGTAATAGAGAAGCAGAACATCATGTTGCACACTCTCATGAGAAAGATTGGGAACAATCTACTAATCCTTGGGACCATGTATCTATCGTTCTGGACTTCAAAGATAATAATCATAAACTTATTGTCGCACATGCATTCAAACCCAATAGACATAAACTTATTATGGGACCATCTACCAACTCAGATGTTCCTAGTAAGAAAATGGTCACACATGGATTCGCACTTGAATTGTTGAAAAAATCATTACAAGCAAATCAACAAGATCCAAATGCTCCAGGTTGGGGTGAAACTCCCACATCAAAAGACCTTCTTGCATATGAAGAACAACAAGCAATAGACCACGCGAAAGGTGAGGAACAACCACCAGTTGCAGGTGAAGCACCACCAGAACAACCACCCGCAGAAGGTGGTACAGAACAACAAGGTCAATCGGGTGTTGCACCCGTGACTCCTGTTGATCCTGAAGTTGAAGCCGCAGAAAAAGAAGCAACTATCGCACAGCATCGACTAACTGCCGTTCAATCAAATGCACAAGCAGATGCAATACAAGCACAAGCACAAGCACAAGAAGAAGTCAGAACATTTGCAACTCATGCAACCAAGGAGCAACAAAAGTCAAAATGGGGCCAGAGTTGCAAAGATTGTGATTACGACAGTTGGGATCATAAACCCGAAGACCTCGAAGCAGGTATCGTTGTTGCACAAAATCTTTTTATTGGAATGTCTGAAGAAGAAGCATATTCCACACTTTCAGATAAAGCCACAGCAAGACTAAATCTAAGTGTTACTGCGATGGAATCGGCAAAACGAATACAACAATCCCTCATAACGGATTTGGTCGATGCATATGGTGGTGAAAAAGAAGATTGGGAAGGAGACCATTCTGGAACAGGTGTTAGTTCTTCTGATGGGAAGAAAGTTCCTGCAAAGAAATTACTAACAGATGTTTGGAAAAATCCCAAGATTGGTGACCAAGTTTTAACAGATCAAGGTGGTACTAATGCAACACCGAAAGCAGACCTCATTTTCAGGAACAAAAAAACAGGACAAGTTATTACTATCTCTTTAAAAACGGGTGATGCTCAACTCATGTCTGGTAAAGCAGGAGAATCGAGAGCAACTCTTGCATATGCACTAGAAGAAACAAAAAATAAATTAAGTCCAAGCACAATCGAACATGCAAATAATCTTCTGGACAAGATAGATGGATGGATTACCAAGGCTGCAACACCAACAGGAAAATCGGGACAATACTCACCCTCTTTCTTCATACCGGGTTCTAAGAAACAATCATTTAAAAGTGTGGAAGATGCAATGGCATCTGCGGGTGACGACAAAAATAAACAAAAAGAAATTGCCGAAACTTATGAACAAATTCAAGAAATGGTAAAAGTTCATAACGAATTCAACGAAGAACTTAATGCTTTACTTACTTCTGCACCCATACTTCAACATGCTATTTTAAAAGAATCTATAACTGGTTGGGGCAAGTACGGAAAAGATTCAGAGCTGGCGGCAAACTTTGTTTTGTCTAGTCATTCTGACGGAACAAAGGCAAAACTGGTCAAGGTTACTGACGATTATGTTTCTGCTGTAGCATCATCCAGTGGAACAAAATATGGAGTTCGTACCAAATCAAACCAACGAACAGTGACTGGTAAAAAGAGTGGGTCATTCAGTTTCTATTCTGCATGGTCTATCAATGTAAAAATGAAAGACCTTTCTCACTTTGTATCAAATCTTGTTGCTGGGTTTATTCCGTTTCTGTATAATATGATTATGGAAGATACAGAAATTCAAAAAATGGATGAAAATGGAGTATTGAAATTTCTCAAGAATAATCCTGCACCTGACATGCCCATCAAAGAGTATATGAAACAAGCAAAAAAATGGATTGGAAACGATATTGGTAGATTAATAGAGTTCATGGGTGTTGATGTTGAAGGTATAGATGCGAAATCCGAACTTGCAAATATTGTACAAAAAGGTTCGGTATCAAACAAAGTTCAAATGAATGGTAAGAAGTTTACAATACCTGTTGACACAGATAAAGAAAATAAAGAAAATAAAGAAGATGGACTTGATAACCATATCAAAGAAATGGAAGCAAATGCAAAAGAAGAAGACAAAGTAAATGAAGCATTTGATTTATTTTTTGAAGGTGCGGGTGATGCATCTGCAAGTGCATCAGAAACTGACGCAAATCGTGCCGCATATCTAAAGAAATATGGTGCGAAACCAGAACAACGAAAACGAAGAAGTGCAAGAACCAATGCACGAAACAAACTCATCCGTCAAGGTAGAGCATCAGTTGGTGACGGTAAAGACCTAGACCATAAAGACGGAAATCCTCTGAACAATGCACCAAGTAATCTTCGACTTATTTCTCCAGAATTAAATAGAAGTAGAGATAACAACAAGTGGAGAAAGAATACAAATGAAGAACATGGTGCTGGAGAAGTAGGAACAAAAGAATTACTAAAGAAATATCTCAAAGATACTCCATATATGAGTATCAATGGTAAATTTGCAGATGAACTTTAAAGAAAGGATGCAAACTGAATGGATGATTATAAGTTTTGGTACGAATTCTGGGGTATATTTACAGCATCTGTTGCAGGTATAGGTTCAGCACTATACTACCTCATCAGCAAGGGAAAAATAAAAATGCTAACACAAGAAAGAAAAGAAAAGAAACGACAAATTACGCAACTTCCAGATAATTGTTTTTGGAGTACGCACACTCGTTTACACGAAACCCTTACAGAGTTACGAGTGAATACCGATTGTGCAAGAGCCCAAATCGTTCAATTTCATAATGGTGGTGAATTTCTTGATGGGATTTCAATGAAAAAAATGTCACTCACTCATGAGTCATTGGACAAAGGTGTTTCATCAGAAATGAGTGTAAAACAAGATATTCTAATGTCTATGTGTATTGATGGACTTAATCTGTTATTAGAAGATGAACCAAAAATACATATAGTAGAAGACCTCAAAGATTCGTGGTGTAAGCAATTTTATCAAACAAGTAATGTTATTGCGTTTTCTTTCTTGCCGATTAAAAAGTATGGTCAAGCAATTGGATTTGTAATGATTCAGTGGTGCAGTTGGGCAAAGACAGACGGTGTGGAAGAGGAAAACACCCAATTTCATCTTGAAACTGCGCGGAAACTTATTGAAGTTCAGTTAGATATACTCAAAAAGAAGAAACATGGCAAAAAATAAGAACCCAAAAAATGTAACTCGACTAAAAGAACCAGCAGTTTCTGATGGTTCTTGGAAACGATATAAAACATCGACTACGGGGACAGATACTCAAACAGGATTTGAAGACCCATTAATGGGTTATCCGTATAATAGTGGCAGAAAACTTATCAGTTTTATGCAATGGACTAACGAACAAACGCCAAAAAAGAATACATAATAGGTATAAAAGGAGATTATATGAAAACATATAAAGATTTACAAGAAAAAATTGAAGTCGTACTAGAGAGCGAAGTGGTCACTGGTGGTGCATCTCGGAGTGCCCATAGTGATTTCGGAGTTCATAGAATCGAAACAGATAGTGAAGTAGGAAGAATGAATGCATTTCTAAATGCATTTTGTCAACGAGAGTTCCTAGACCCTAAGTCTGCGGTTGCACAAATTCGTCATAAATTCAACCAAGCAGGTTTAGATTTTGAATGGAACAATACTTCTACTTTCACCAAAGAATCTATGAGTCTTCCACTTTCAAGGTGGGGCGGTTCATTTGGAACAATTCCAACTCACAATTTGATGAAGGACGGTTTCTATAAGAGTGATAATATCAGTGAGTTTAACGAAGGTAAAGGTCTTTCATTGAAAATTGAGTCTAAGCAAGATGATGGTGGACTATTCCAAATCAATGCAAAAATTGTCCAAGCCAAAGGATAATATAACTTATTTTATATTATGGACTTCAAGAGGTTAAATAATAATAACTTTGAAATGTATACAATGAAAATGTATACAAATCCTCAATGTGAGAATATGGAAGAATTCCAAGAAGATATGAATAGAATAAAATACATCAAACGACTTCTAGGAAAATACGAAAAGAGTGGTTCTCTTCGTACTCTTTTAATAATGAATCACTTAAAAGTCATTAATAATGTATTCGGTTCGGAAGCGTGCTGTAGAATATTATTCTATAAAATTGAAGAGAATTTTCATTCTTATTTAAAATCATTTTTATCATATTTGCAATATCTGCCATATGATATACCCGAAGTAGATTTATCAAAAATTCCATTAGACCACAAAATAACATTAGCATTAGGAAAAATGAAATGATAAATGAGGCAAAATCTGATTTTAGTAAAGTCATACGCGCATTCACCGTATATAAATTTATTAAACTTTTATCATCCCCATTCAATCAAATGGATGCATTCAGATATGGTGTCATAGATAAGAATGGAAAATATTTGAAAGATGTTGATAATTTAAAAGGACAAGAAAAGAAGTCGGTAGATGCTTTTCATAGAATGATAATCGGTATGAAAAAAATTATTAACACTCATCAAAATCCTACTATTCGTGCAAAGATGAAACAACTTCCTACTGCACTAATGATTCTTCAAGATGAAGCAGAAAAAGTTGGTGCAAATGGTATGGAAGTCATTACAGAAATTCGTACATACCTCAAAGAAGAATATGATATTGAAGTGAACGATGGATATGAAACTGATGCACTCAATGAAATGTTCGATGATGAAATAGGAGAATAACATGCCAGAAATTCCAGAAGAATTCTTAAATGGTGACTATGATTTTGGTTTCACCGCAGCCGATGAGGACGAACTCAATTCGTTGGTTCAATTTGATGACCAAACAACTCCAGATGAAATTAAAGAAATGCAGGATAAGTTGGATTTAATTCTCCAGATGAATTCTACATGCGAAGGTAGTGTTGCAGTTAAAGACCAATATGATATATTATTGAAAGCAAAGATGGAAGAAATTGAAAAAGCAACTTTACCACTTTTACTGAATTTAAAAAAGAATAAACAGAAAGACTATCTCTATTGGCCGGGAGGTGAAAGAGATGCCAAATGTGATTTGCAAATACAAAAGATATTAAATATTACTAGGAGTTCGTAATGGGTTGTGGTTGTGGTAAGAACAAAGATAAGAATAAAAATATGAAATCATCTAGGATGCCTTCTAATGATCCACCTAAAAAAATTGGAAATATTTCTGTTCCTAATAATATGAACTACCAAGAACGTAAAGCAACTATTATTAAAATTAGAAATGACGAACAAGCAACCAAACGCAAATCAAATGTAATGGATTATTTAAGAGAGCAACGACACAAAAGGAATATATAACATATGAAATCTTTTAATCAATTAATTTCCGAAATAATGACATCGACAGATGGTAGTGTTGCAGGAATGCATCTGGGTCGACCCGCGGACAGTTTACCTCAAATTGCAGGAAGGGAAGCAGGCAGATTAGCAATTCGTCCAAGACGAAATCGGGGTAAAAAGAAAAACAAAAAAAGTAGAGACTCGTATCTGGATAGAGAACTCGCAAAAATATTGGGAACAAAGAAACCGAAATCTGGACCGAAATCAAAGTATCCAGCCGGTGACCATCCAGGTCTAGACCCAGACCTAGAACTGGAATCCGTTGAAATGGATGAAGCACTTCGCCGTCCTCCAAGACCAAGTTGGGACGAAATCGCGACAAGGGTGGCCAAGAGTAATAAAAATCAAAAACCAGAATCAGATGAAAGTAAACAGAAACGATGGGACAAAGCGGGATTGAATCTTCATAACATTTCAGACAAAAGCCCAAACTATGTCCACCGTAACAATCTAAAATTTGACCCCAATACAGGGAAAATTAAAGAAGAAGAAATAGATGAAGGTGCAAAGATTTCCAGAGACCCACAACTCGTAATTGGTTTGGGTAAGGGAAGGCCAGCAGGAAGAATCGAAAAGAAAGTAAAAGAACTTGCACCAGAAGAACTTGCAATATCACCAGAAAGATTAGCAGACACTAGAGAGAATATAAAAAAATATCTTGAGTCCAAGAAGAAGAAGACATGAAAGCATATAAGATTGAAAAGATGTCATGATGAAAATAATATTAGCATTGGTAATTAGTTTAATATGTGTGAGTGCATATGGAGATTTGGAGGTAAATAATGAAAAACATAATAATAACCGCAGTAATGTTCGCAACAATGTTGATAACAACAAACGGATGCGAAGTGTTCCAAGAGGTGAACAAAGAAGTACCAGCGAACACTTCAACCACAGTCGTGGATTCCGTAAGGGAGCAGAGAGAACAGACGGACGAGATAACGAACGCATCAGAGGTGATTGGGAACGACTTGGAAAAGATAGACGACCAAGCAAATTCAATTCTGAACGACATCGCACTCGTACCAGAGGACAAAAACTACAACATCGACCCGACTCTAAAAAGCATAGAGGATTCCGCAGAGGGAATCAAAGAAACGGTAGACGATGCACAGAAAGAACAAATTCGGATAGACGAATCCTTAGAA
>Ga0080013_1002865_pt1 | contig 19312 bp, 27 predicted proteins | sample ETNvirenome_6_85_FD_69236 | JGI IMG/M metagenome (GOLD analysis project Ga0080013, IMG submission 69236) | Marine viral communities from the Pacific Ocean - ETNP_6_85 (SPADES assembly) (version 2) | ecosystem: Environmental > Aquatic > Marine > Oceanic | place: Pacific Ocean | collected 2013-06-19 | reverse complement strand
TCGTAACCATGGTATTCCTGTTAGGATTGCCCGTTATCACAATATCTTTGGGGTTGAAGGAACCTGGGACGGTGGAAGAGAAAAAGCACCAGCTGCAATCTGCCGTAAGGTCGCCAAACTTCCAGTAACAGGAGGAACTATTGATGTATGGGGTGATGGTGAGCAGACTCGTTCATTTCTCTTTATAGATGAATGTATCGAAGCAACCTATAGAATGATGCAGTCAGATTTCTTGGGACCAGTTAACATTGGTTCAGAAGAGATGGTAACTATCAATCAGTTAGTAGATACTGCTGCAAAAGTTTCTGGTAAAGTTGTAGAAAAGAACCATATTGATGGACCACTAGGAGTTCGTGGTCGTAATTCTAATAATGATCTTGTAAGAGAGAAGTTGGGATGGGATTATTCCCAAACTCTTGAGGAAGGTATTCGTATCACTTATGATTGGATTTGTGGGCAAATTAGTGCAAAGTCAACTTGACATTTGTCATCTTTTTTTGTATGCTATATAATATGAATTATTTTTGAGTATATGTCTGAATTGTTTGAAAAGGAGTTTGTTAATGCTTATACTAATCCTAGTGACATGTATGAGCATGTGAAATATCTTAAGTCACTTTGTGATGATGAAGATGTTAATCATGTCACTGAAATGGGCACTCGCACAGGAGTAAGCACTCGTGCATGGTTGAACAGTGATGTCACATTGAGAGCTTGTGATCTGAAGTTTGATCCTAGTATTAAACAGTTAATGGACATTGCTATTGAAGAAGGAAAAGATGTCTCATATTATGAGGGCAATTGTCTAGAAGTAGAGATTGAAGAAACAGATCTTCTTTTCTTGGATACTTGGCATGTTTATGATCAAGTTATTGCAGAACTAAATTTACATGCTTCAAAAGCTAAAAAGTATATTGTATTTCATGACACTATTACTTTTGGTTTTGTTGATGAGCAGAATAAAGTTAGATTTGGAATTTCTGAAGTTGATGATAAACTGAAGGATGGTACTAAGAATGTTGGTATCTTCAATGCCATTATTCAATTTATGGTAAAAAATCCTGAATGGAGATTTAAAGCACATAGAACAAATAATAATGGTTTAACTGTTATTGAAAGAATCTGATATTAATTAAAGCAGATTAATAATGAAAGTATCTATTTTAGGATCTGTAGGACAGATCGGTGCATACTTGAAAGAGTATCTAACGGATAAGGGACATGAGGTTACAGGTGTTGATATTATTGATGGTCCTCAGAATGATCTGAGAGTAACACCCAATACTTATGTTGAAAGTGTCATTCAGAAATCAGATTTTGTTTTCTTTCTTGCCTTTGATGTCGGTGGTTCTCGATATCTAAAGAAGTATCAGCATACTTTTGAGTTCATCAATAACAATACTCGCATGATGGCAAATACTTTTGCCTTATTGAAGAAGTATAATAAGAGATTTGTTTTTGCATCTTCACAGATGAGCAATATGTCTTATTCACCTTATGGTGTAATGAAACGTGTCGGTGAACTTCACACTACCGCACTTAAAGGACTGACTGTTAAGTTCTGGAATGTGTATGGTATTGAAAAAGATATGGAGAAAGCACATGTTATTACTGACTTTATCCGCAAAGGATTTGAAGAAGGTGAGTTTGAGATGATGACAGACGGCACAGAGGAACGTCAGTTTCTTTATGCTGAAGACTGCTGTGAGGCACTGGAAACAGTCATGGAAAACTTCACTGACTTCAAACCAGAAGACCCATTGCATATCACATCATTCCGTTCAACTTCTATTAAGGAGGTTGCTCACATTATTCAGGGATGCTTCAATAGAATAGAAAAGTATGATGTAAAAATCAAACCAGGTCTTGCAAAAGATAGTGTTCAAATGGACAAGAGGAATGAGGCAGATACTTATATCACTTCTTGGTGGTTACCAAAGACTGATATTGATGTAGGTATTTCAAAAGTATTTGATTCTATGGAAAAAGATTACGTTGGAGAATCTAAATGAAAACAGCAATTTTAATTAGTGGTATTGGTAGATCAATTGAATATACTTTTGAAAATCTTAAAAGTAATTTGATTGACTGTTGGGAAGATAGGGATGTATATGTCTTTCTTGGTAAGAGTGATGTATCTGAGAAAGCAAGAGAATTATTCAGCACTCTTGATAGATGTGAGGTTTTAGTAAAAGAAGAAGAAAGAATGGATGAGGAAGGAATTGTTCTTCACCCCTCTTTGTTTGGACCTGGACATTTCTGCACTCCGCAATCTACACTGAAGATGTACAAAGCTAGGTCTTTGGTTTGTGATATGATGAATAATTCTGGAAAAAAATATGATAGGGTTATTCTTTCTAGAGAAGATGTAATTTATAGTGAACCAGTAAATCTTTCTATTGAATCATTGGATATGAGTAAGATGTGGTTGCCGGATTGGCATCACTGGTTGAATGGATATCATGATAGATTTGTTGTAACTAATCAGGATTATATCAGCACATATGTTAAGATGACTGATCATCTCCGAGAGTATCAAAAGGAGAAAGGATACGTTCATAGTGAAACCACTCTTCGACAGCACCTTGATAAAAACATTGGGACTAAAAATATTAAAACATTTTTTATTGAGTTTCATAGAATTAGAAAAAACGGAGAAGTTCTTTCAGAAGGGATGCCAAATCCTCAAGAAAGGAGGTACATGTGATTGATCTTAAGATAAATGATGAATTAAATTCACTTGTATCTGGAAAAGATATTTCTATTGTTGGACCTGCCCCTTATCTGATAGGAAGAGATAGAGGACCTGAATTTGATAGTAGTGATATTATTGTCAGACCAAATGAAATAATACCTCTAAAGAAATTGAGAAAAGATTATGGGAGTAGAACTGATATCTATTTCTGTAACTTTGGTGATGTTTGGATGGATGGTATCAAGAGAAAAATATCAACTGATGATCATGATGAATACTTTAAAAAATTAAAGTTGGTAGTTGGTAGTGCCATAAGAGGTTTTCATTCAGATAATATTTTTGCTAGTCAATATAAAAGTTCTGTACCCCAGAACTTTCAAAATATAAATGTGCATAATCTTCCATTCTATTGGATTGGTAATGAAGATTATATGAAACTGTATCGGTTAATAGGAGCAGAATATAATACAGGTATTGCTGCCATATCCATTCTTTTAAATTATCCAATCAAGAGTTTGAAGATATCTGGATTCACTTTCCACACAGGAGGTTCTAGTTATAATGAACTATATTGTGATGGACACATGGATGAGATAGACACAAGAGGAAGATCTTTTGGGCATGGTACTGGACCAACAATTGGATATATGAGAAAACTTGTTGAGGTATATGGAGATAAACTTACCTTAGACGATGAACTGATTAATATAATATCATGAATGTAAATGTATTCAATAGTGAAAAGATAAAATTACAGGGCATATCATATTATACTGACTGTTATAATTTTTGGGATTTGAATCACTGTAAAGATAACTTTGCCTCTCAAAAGTATAATAATATTATCAATTCTATAAAGAATAACAATCATAGATTATATGGTAGAGAAATCATGGCTGCGATAAATCTGCAGAACTATGATAGTTTTGATGATTATAAAAATAGTCTTTCAAAAAATATTCAGAGAGATATTCTTACCACGACCAAGAATAAATTTTATTTCAAGGAGTTTGATTTCAACAATCATGTTTTTGATTTTGCTGAAATCAATCATTCTCAGAGCAAGAAAAAGAATGGTATAAATCCTTGGTATCTTCAAGACCCTAAGAAATACTTGGGTTCTCAGAACACTGAAAGACATTACTGGGAAGATGATACTCATTATTCAAAGTGGTTTGGTTTATTCAAATACTATAAAAATTATAAGCAAGGAGATCTAACAACTAACGAAAAATTATTTGCGTATTGTAAACTGCATGTTGATGGTGAGATGGCATCAATAGGGTTAATATGGTCACACGCAGATTACCTAAAAGATGGTTTGATGTTTTCTCTCATAACTTCATTGGTAAAAGAATCTATGAAAGATAAAAATATAAAACTCTTTGTTTATTATGGATTTAATCAATATCCTGCTTGGAAGAAAAGAATGTTATTTGAACCCATGCACATCAACGTAGTGTTGACATAAGGCAATATATAATGTATAATTGCCTCAAGGGGAAATAGTTTAATTGGTAAAATATTTGTGTGTGTTATGATTTAAAAGATGGGGGTTCAAATCCCTTTTAGTAGTTTAACGGAAAAACATTTAAATCGCATACAAAAGTTATAGGTTCAAATCCTTTTTTCTCCATTTAATTGAATGAATTGTATTTTTATCTCGGTTAGAAATTCTTCTACCAGACTTCCTGATAAAGCAGTATTAGATCTGTGTGGTAAACCTACCATTCAGTATTTGATTGAAAATATGATGCACAGTAAGTGTGCTGATAAAATTATACTGTGTACCAGTGAGAGAGAAGAAGACGATGTTTTATGTGATATCGCATCACGTTGTGGAGTAGAATATTTTAGAGGATCACTGGATGATAAATTGATTAGATGGAGAGATGCTTGTAAAAAATATAATGTAGACTTTTTTGTCAATGTCGATGGTGATGATTTATTCTTTGATGTTGATCTAGCAGACATTGTATTTGATCAGTATGAAAATAATTCTTGTGAATTTATAGATGGTCATGGTCTCTATAATGATGTCTATGGAATAAAAACAACTGCCTTAAATAAAGTGTGTGAAATCAAAGATAGTGATTCTACAGAATATATCAGACTATATTTTACAGAAACGAAAATGTTTTATGTTGAAAAAATAAAAACAATTCCTTCCAAATACATTAAACGTGATATTAGAATGACTTTGGATTATCCAAAAGACTTAGAATTTTTTGAAATGGTTATAAAGGGTCTTTCTTCAAAACCATTGACGTTTGACAATGTATTAGAATTCATTTATAATAATCCTGAGATCCCTCAAATAAATTTTTTTCTTGATCAAGATTGGAAAATTAATCAAGAAAAAATAAAACATTTCAAAATCAAATGACATGAAAAATACTGAAGAAATTAGAAGTCTTATTGATAAAGTATTTGAAAGCAATAAGCAGAAGAACGTGGTGCAGGAATTTGAAGAAAAATTTTCTGAAAAATTTGGTGTAAAATATTCTGTATCAGTTAACTCTGGAACTTCTGGTCTTCATGCTGCCCTGTATGCTGCTGGAGTGGGTCCTGGTGATGAAGTTATTTCACCCGCAGTAACTGTTGTTATGGACTCATATGTAACTCTTTACATGGATGCCACACCAGTATTTGTTGATATTAATCCAGATACTTGGAATATTGATGTAGATGAAATTGAAAAAAATATTACGGAAAAAACAAAAGCAATCATTGTTGTTTCTCTATATGGTCTTCCCGTTGACATTGATCCAATTATGGAATTGGCAAGGAAGCACAATATTGTAGTCATTGATGATTCTGCCGAAACTGTATTGTCTGATTATAAAGGAAAAGTTGCTGGCACTTGTGCTGACATCGGTGTTTATAGTTTTGAGAAAAAGAAGCATATGACCACTGGCAGTGAGGGTGGTATGATAGTTACTAACAATGAGACTTTTGCCGAAAGGGCTAGGAAGTTTGCTGGTATTGGATTCAAGAACCTTACTGCAACTGCCGGTAGAACTCATTTTGCTTCTTCTGTATTCCAAGATCCAGACTATGAAAGGTTTGATTGTATAGGATACAATTACAGAATGAATGTAATGACTGCTGCTTGTGGTATTGCTCAACTTGAAATTCTTGATGAATTAGTTGACAAGAGAAAGAAGATTGGAAAAATGTTCCTTGAAGCAGTTGAAGGATGTTCTTGGATAGAAACTCAAAAAGTATACGACTATTGCGAACACAGTCATTATACTTTTGGATTACTTTATAATGGAGATATCCCCTGGAAAGAGTTTTACAACAGGTATCTGGAGATGGGTGGAGATGGATTTTATGGTTGTTGGAAACCTCCATATCTAGAACCATCTTTGAGAGGAAGAAACTTTGATGGTAGAGAATATCCTGAGGGTTCTTTTCCAGTAGCAGAAGAGTATCAGAAAAAGATAATGGCGTTCAAGACAAACTATAAGTCTCTTGATGTTGCTCAAGAAAAAGTTTCTATACTCAGTAATCTCATAGATCAAATTGGTAGAAACTAAATGTTTGGTACGTTTCAGGGAAGATTATCCAAACCTCCGGGTAATCAATTACAATGGTTTCCCCAAGATTGTTGGCAGGAAGAATTCTACAAGTGTGAAAAATTAAATTTGGATTTTATTGAGTTGTTAGATGAGAGATTTTACAACCCAAACAATCCCATATCGTCCTCTTCTGGGAGAGATGAGATAAAGAATGTTGCATTAGAAACGAATAGGGTAATTTATTCTTCTTGCACAAATTATACTATTGATAACTCTCTACTACATGAGAGAACATTGGATCATGTTTTCAACTATCTTGAAGTTAGTGAAGATCTTGGATGTAAGATTGCAGTTCTTGCTCTAATAGAGAAGAGTTCTATAACAAAAAGTAATTTTGATAATTATGTTTCTGTTATTAAACACCTATGTAATTTCACAAGTCTCACAATTTGTTTAGAGTCTTTTCGAGACCATAAATTAATTGGAAATCTTATTGATGAGGTAAATGTTGATAATCTGAAGTGTGTATTTGATACTGGTAATAGATCAGTAAGTAAAAACTTATCCGAAGAGATATTATTCTTGGGAGATAGAATCGGACATATTCATCTTAAAGATAAAAACAAAAAAGGAGAGAATGTTTATCTTGGAACTGGTAAAGTAAATTTTTATGAGGTCTTTGAATCCCTAGCAAAAATTAATTACAAAGAATCTTTCGCATTTGAATCTGTTAGGGGAACTGATCCAGAGAAAACAATGAGTTATAATATGGTATTCTCTAATTTCTTTAAGAGTGAGATTGACAAAATAACAAACATAAATTAAACTGTATAGTATTGATCTATTCTTTATGTACATAATAGCAGAAATTGGAATCAATCATAATGGTTCTATGCATCATGCAAAAAAATTAATTGAGCAAGCTTATGAATCTAAATGTAATGCGGTAAAATTTCAGAAGAGAGATATTGAGTCCGTATATACTCAAGAAGAACTTGAAAGGTATAGAGAGTCTCCTTGGGGAACTACTAATAGAGAACAGAAAGAAGGTTTAGAGTTTTCTATTGAGGAATATCAAGAACTGTATTCCTATACCAAGAAACTTGGAATGGATTTTATTGTCTCTTGTTGGGATAAGAAAAGCATTAAACTGATAGAAGATAACCTTAATGTTGATTATCATAAGGTTGCCTCTCCTCTTGTTACAGATGAAGAGTTTTTAAAATGTCTTGTAGATACTGGAAAACCAATTATTCTTTCAACTGGAATGTCTACAGAGGCACAGGTTGATAAGGCAGTGGATATACTCTCTGATAACCTTGAATACATTCTTGCTTGTACCAGTACATATCCTACAGTGGTAGAAGAATTGAACTTGAGATATATTCAAACACTTAAGGAACAATATTCACAATATAAGATTGGATTCTCTAATCATTACAGTGGATTTGAATCTAGTTTTGGTGCTACTGCTCTTGGTGTGGAGTGTATTGAATTTCATATTACAAATGATAGAACTGCTTATGGTTCTGATCAGTCGGCATCTATTGAAAATGCTTCTGTTCTTGTTGATGGTATCTTTGCGATGGAAAAAATGTTGGGAGATGGTATTAAGAAAGTATATGATAGTGAACTTCCGATTATGCAAAAACTGAGAAAGGTTTGAGATGTTTGATCTTTCTGATAAAGTTGTATTAGTTACTGGTGGTGCAGGACTTTTAGGAGAAATGCACTCTCAGGCAATTGTAGAAAATGGTGGCAAGGTTATTATTGGTGATATAAATCTTGATGCAACTAAGAAAGTATGTGATGCTATTAATAGCAAGTATCCTGGTAAAGCACATCCAGTATATTTGAATGTTCTTGATAAGACTTCTATACAGAATGTTTTAGAAACTCATTCAGATATTAATGTTTTAATTAACAACGCTGCCATTGATCCTAAAGTTACTAATTCAAGTGGTCCTTCGGGGTCATTTGAATTTTTGTCATTGGATGAGTGGGATTTGTCTATTGATATCATGATGAAAGGCACATTCTTGTGCTCCCAAGTTTTTTGTCCTCACTTTAAAAACAATGGTGGTGGAGTGGTTGTTAATATTTCTTCTGATCTTGGAGTCATTGCTCCAGATCAAAGGATATATGAAGGGTCAAAGAAACCAATTACATATTCTGCGGCAAAGCATGGTATCGTTGGTATGACTAAGTACTTGGCAACATATTATGCTGATTCTAATGTAAGAGTAAACTCTCTATCTCCGGGTGGAGTGTATGTCAATCAACCAGAAGACTTTGTAGAAAGATTGACTAATCTAATTCCTGTGGGAAGAATGGCTAAGAAGGATGAGTATAAAGGATCTATTGTATTTCTTTGCTCCGATGCTAGTACATATATGACCGGACATAATTTAATTGTTGATGGAGGTAGAACTGTATGGTAAATGTTGTTTTTACTGGATTGTATTCCGAGAATTGTGTCCTTCCTCCCCAAGAAAAAGTAAATCTTATAAGGTCTTGTGGGATAGAAAATATCTATTGGGTTGTCTGGAAAGGATATGTTGATTATAAAGTTGCAGATTATGGTGTAAAGATTATTGAAATTGAAGAACCTTATCCGCACGTCAGCAGTAGTATCCGAGGTAGACAAAGACAAATATTTAATACTGAGGCAGCATTAAAGAATTTTTCCGATGATGATATTGTTTTTAAACTGAGATGGGATGTAGACATTAACAAAGAGATATTAGAAAATATCCAAAAGAAAAATTTCTTCAATAAGATTGAAAACGGAATCATTGATAATAAAGTATGGGTAGGATTCTATGCTATACATGAATTGTTTAGTCCGTCAGATTTTTCTTTTGCTGGATATAAAAAAGATTTGAATACTCTAGTAAACTTTGAATATACTATCAACAATCACTCTGCAAATAATTATGTTTGTCATGATGGAATGATGTTGTCTCCAAAGTTTATAGAAAATAATAAGAGAGTATCTGATCTGCTATACAGAGAAAAACCTGATCCTTGGGCACCAGGTTTTAAAGAGTCACATTATGATAATGAAGACTACTTATATGCATGGGCATATAATTTCTATATTTTCTGGAAGTATTTTAAGACGGGTCCTTTGGGTTCATGTTATTTCAAGAGAGGAGATGTTTATAGATGGCCAACTGCAATAGTTGACTATGATAAGTTCTCTTATAACTTTGATACAATGTGTGGTAGAGCTTCAAAACTAGGACCACATCCTATGTATAGGGTTTATGATGATATTTTTGTGAATAGATTGATTGAGGGAGAATATAAGGATGCTTTTGCGAATAAATTGTACAATATAATTCAATCAAATCTAAATGAGTGGTGATGAATAATCTTTTGATCACAATGTCTGGGGGAACAACCTCAGTAATAAATTCTACATTATCGGGGTTGATTAGTAGAGCACAAAAATCAAATCTAATAGACAGAATCTATGTTGGATTTCCTGGGATAGAGGGATTTTTATCTGATAAAGTTTTAAATCTGACTAATATTAATTGTGAAGAATTATCTGTTTTAAAAAGATCTCCTGGTTCTGCATCTATAGGAACTACTAGAGCAAAAATATTTGATGATAAAACTTTAGATCTTCTTAGTAAAAAATTTGAAGAATATCAGATAAAATATTTTGTTAATATTGGTGGTAACGGAACAATAAAACAATCAAAATTAATTTCTAGTAAGATTGATAATGTTTCTGTTGCTGCTGCTCCTAAAACCGTAGATAATGATCTTGGTGATGGTGAATTTGAACTACTCTGGTACACTCCAGGATTTCCCAGTTGTGTTAATTACTGGTATCATAAGATGATTATGATTAACAATGAAAACTATGGGGCACATTCTCATGACAAAATACTTGTTTCTCAAACGTTTGGTAGAGAGACTGGTTTTCTTGTAGGTTCTATGAGAATGTTTGATGTTAATCGTAAGACACCATTACTATTACTTATACCTGAAGATAATCAATCACCACAAAAAGTTTTAGATGCAGTTGATAATAAACTATCAGAACACGGTAGAGTTCTTATTGGAATCTGTGAGGGTTATAACGTAGGACAATATGATTCTAGATTTGATCATACAGGACAAAAAATGTATGGGAGTAGTTCTTCTACATCTATGCAGGAGATGATTAATCTTTTGAATGACAACGGAATGCAGAGCAGAGGATATAATCCAACTGTAGATCAACGTCAAAATTTTGAATATACTTTGGATAGTGACATTGAAATAAGTTATCAAACAGGAGAAAAGATTATTGAAAACTTTGAGGATGGAAATGAAAATTTTTTCCAGTCATATTCTAGGTCTGGATTTGTAAGTGTACCGATTGATAAAATCAATAACTTCTCCAGAAAGATGAGAGATGAATGGATTGATCATGGTGAATTTGATGTGACTGATGAGTATATTAAATACTTAAATGAGTTTGTGGATGTATCCAAACCTAAAGATCTTTTTCTTGGTGGAAAATTGTATGAAGTATGATAATCTTAACGTTGTTGTTTTAGCATATTCAAGATTTGAATTGTTTGAAAAAGTATTCAAACAATGTGAAAAAAAATTAAACACAATAACAGTATCAATAGATTATAGTGAGGATCTTTCTATTTTAGATCAACAGGAAAAGATATTAAATCTGATTATAGAATCGGAATTGAATGTAAATGTGATAAGTAGGAATCATAATCATGGTCTTGTAAATTCTATTTTAAGATCTATTGAGTATGGATGTTCTGTCTCCGATCATGTTATAATTCTAGAAGATGATTGTGTTCCGAGTGATGAGTTTTTCTCCTATATGGATGAAAGTCTTAAGACTTATAAGGACGATGAATCTGTAGTTTCTATTTGTGGAACCAAAACTAAATGTAAGTTTAATCCATGGGGTTGGGCAACTTGGAAAAATAAGTGGAAGTATGAGGAACTTTCAAGAGAACAAATTCTTGAGGTGCAAAACTTGGATGAAAGTTTAAAAACATTCTTGCTAAACAATCAAGTAGAAAAATCTATATGGTCTTTGAATTGGTTGGTCTATCATGATCAGCACAATGTTAGATCTATATTCCCACCAAAAAATCTGATTGATAATGTTGGAATAGATAGTGAAGAAGGAGTACATTCGTCAAAGGTAGGTTACACACAATGGATAACATCTCAGATATTGAAAGACTGATTAGAGTTAAGATTGATACTCCATATCAAATTGATACATCTCATAGAGAAATTGTATTGATCCTTTTGAGTGGATCTTTTAAAGTAGGTGAAACTACTTTTTCTAGATCAGATGTCTTTACTGGAGAGGCAGATGGATTTTGTATATCAAACTCTGGTATGGTTTCAATTGATCCTGACGGAGAGTGTGAAATCTGTGTTATAAAAAGTGCATGTGTAGTTAATAAGATTATTCCTTTAACTAGATTTGATAAAAAATCTTTTCAAACAAACTTAGTTGGTAGTGGTAATTATTATAGATTTGTCAAATCAATAATTGATAGTAGATCAAATCTTTCAAATCTCATAGTAGGAGAAACCACTCAGGACTGTGGTAATTGGTCTTCTTGGCCTCCTCATAAGCATGATACTTATATTGAAGATTGTGAATCCAATCACAAAGAGATTTACTTATACAAATTTGAAAATAAATCTGGGTTCGGAATTCAGATGGTGTATAAAGAATTGGATAATCCTGATTTAATCTTGGTCAGAGATAATGACACTGTAAATATTGATTCTGGATATCATCCAGTAGTATCATCACCATTATCCAAGATGTATTATCTCTGGGTGTTGTTTGGTGAGAATAAATTCTTTAAAGTTAGTTATGAATCATGAATTGGATTTTTCCTATCGCCGGATTTGGCACCAGAACATCTAAACTGGGAGAATATAAACCATTAATAGAAGTATTTGAAAACCAGAGTATCTTAAAAATATGTCTCTCGGGACTAAAGACAATGTTTAATTCTGAAGATGTATTTATTTTTATCTGCTCAGAAGAACAGAGTTTTAAATTTGATGTCAGAGAAAAGATTTCTACTATCTTTGATGATCTGAAACTAAATGTAAATTGGAACCTGATTGAGATAGACTCAACTCCAAATGGTCAGGCACTAACATTAAAGAAAGCAGTATCAAAGATAAAATTGTCCGGAAACACGATTGTAATTAATTCAGATCAATTTATATACTTTGATTATGATTCAATAGATCTTGATTCTAGTGGTGTTGGTCTTTACTTTAACGACAATTCTTCATCTTGTTTTTATGACCTGGATATAGAGAACAGAAAAGTATTAGATATTCAAGAAAAGATTTCTATAAGTCATTATGCTTCTGCAGGAGTTTATTACTTTTCTGAGTATGGTGATATACTGAAATGTATTGAGTGGGGGATTGATACTGAACAGTATTATAGTGATGAACTATACCTGGGTCCTTGTATGAAATATTTTGAAGATTTGAAATACTTTAAGATGGATATGAAATTTGATTTGGGAACGGTTAGTAATATTGACAGATTTAAAAATTTTTGGTATAGTGGGATTCAATCAGTAAAATAGCATGATAAAAGATCTGGTCTTTCATCACCATACATCTTTAGGTGATCACTATATTTGTAACGGTATTGCACACAACTATGCAAAGGAATGTGAGACCCTGCATATACCTTGCTCTGAAGGAAATTATGAAACTGTAAATTGTTTATATTCTGATTTTGATAATATTATTGTTCATCCAATGACATTTCAATCTCCTGTAAGTAAGCATGAGGTTGATGCACTAGCAGCAAAGGAAGGATGGGAAGTAACTCGAATTGGATTTGAAAAGGTTTATTATCGTAAATTTCATAGAGTAAACTCTCCAGGTATAGAGGGTATTTCTGTAAATTTTGATAGGCAATTTTATGAGGAAGCAAATCTTCTCTATCGAAAAAGGTATGAAGACTTTCATCTTCCGAAAGAAATTCCTAATGTTGATAAAGTATATGATGAACTAGTTGGTGATGCGGATGAATATATTATTCTGCATAAAAACTCCAGTCTCAGGGATGATTATCCAGTGGAACTCTGGTCATGGCGTCCAGGAAAGTTTAATAAAAATATTAAAATTGTAGAAATTGAAAAGGGACAGACTTCCAATATGCTTTCTTATATGAAAGTTATTGAAAATGCAAAGGAGATTCACTGTATTGATAGTTCATTCTTCTGTTTGGTTGATAGTGTATCTTCTAAACTTAAAGGTGAATTGTTCTATCATGATATGCGTGTAAATAGTCATGTTCAAGTTCATTGTAATTTTTCTGTTCCGAAATGGAATATTATGAGTTATGATTTTGTAATCTGAAATGAAGATATCTTTTGTGAATGGTTGCTTTGATGTTTTACATCCAGGACATATTGAAATGTTAAAATATGCCAGATCTTCTGGTGATTATTTAATCGTTGCTATTGATTCTGATAGAAAAGTTGTGGAGATGAAAGGTCCTGAGAGACCTATTTTTCCTCAACACGATAGAGTACTGATGCTTAAAGCAATCAGATATGTTGATGTCGTTCATATATTTGATACAAAAGAAGGATTGGAACAATTACTTGAATCTATTCAACCTGATATAATGGTAATAGGTTCCGATTGGAAAGGAAAAGAAGTAGTAGGTTCTCAATATGCGAAGTCGATTCGGTTTTTCGATAGAATCGGAGGATACTCCACCACAAAAACAATTCAAGGTTCTTCTTATCGGTGATACCTGCATTGATGAATACATCTATGGAGTGTGTGAACGTCTTAATCCAGAGGCACCTGTTCCTATTCTTAGGTACAATAAAACTGAAAGAAAAAATGGAATGGCATGGAATGTTAAAGAAAATCTTCAATCATTTGGTATAGATATTTGTATTATTACTCATAAAGAAAATATTGTAAAACGTAGATATATTGATCAGAGATATAATCAGCAAATGTTGAGAGTTGATTTTGAAGATCATGTAGAACCAATGCATCATGAGATTTCGGATGAAAGATATGATGCTATAGTCATATCTGATTATGATAAGGGATTTCTAACATCTCAAAAGATCGATGAGATAGTTACTAATTCAAAAATTCCTGTGTTCATTGACAGTAAAAAAACATCCCTTCCAAAGTCAAATTGTTTTATAAAAATAAATGACTCCGAATCAAAACTATTAAGTGGTTCTTACGACAATATTATTGTTACCAGGGGTCCTAAAGGTGCAGATTATCGGGGTAAGAACTATTCTGGATTTGAGGTTGGAGTCTTTGATGTTTGTGGTGCTGGGGATACATTTTTATCTACACTGGTTTACTTTTATCTGAGATGTGGTAAAATAGAGAAAGCAATACCCTATGCAAACAAGGCAGCATCTATTGCTGTTTCTAACTTTGGAACTTATGTTTTGACTAAAAATGATATTAAGGAAATCAATGCTTACAATTTATAAACCAGAGTATCCTGGTTATGCTGAAAATCCTACTTATGAAAATAATTGTAGGGAAATGATGGGTATTTGGAGAGAGAATGGCTGGGTAGACTTTTCTTTTATCTCTGGTGATTATCTCTGGGCAGATAAGGAACAAACATTTCTTTTATGGGATAGGGCAAGAATTGATGATCGACCTGTTCCACCTTTTACATCAGGATTGTTTGCTAACACGGTTCCAGAACACGGTCAAATACATGCATGGACATTCTTTTCTAGACATCCACGAAAAGTATGTGAACAGATTGATAAAGGTGTTAAATCTTATGATGACAGACCAATCAAATCAATCTTTATGGGGAAGGTAGAAAATCAAGTTCAAGCAAATGGAAGATTGAACTATGATTGGTCTCAAGGAATAGAAGAATTTGTCATGCCTATTCAGGGAGGAGGTCCACATGCCTATCCATATACACAAGAACAATATCAAGAAAGGTTAGCATCATCTAAGTTTGGATTGCTTCTTCCTGGTTATGGACCTAAATGTAATAGGGATGTTGAATGTATGGCGCATGGAACTGTACCAATTGTTGTACAGGGATGTGATGTTAAAAATTATCATGAACCCTGGATTGAAGGAGTTCACTATGTGAGTGTAAAAACTCCACAAGAAGTTGATGAAAAATTGAATTCAATATCTAAGAACGAATGGGAATACATGCATAATGCATGTAGGAGTTGGTATGAGAGAAATGCATCTCCTCTGGGATCATTTAAACTTACTGAAATGTTAATCGAAAAATGGAGTTAAGTGTTATGGATTTAATGTGTATGGGAAGTGAATACGGTAAATGGTGTTTTGTTGATCATCAAGACTTGTATAATTCTGTTGTTATCAGTGGTGGAGTAGGAGAAGACATTTCTTTTGATGTAGATTTTGCATCAGAATACAATGCAAAGATTTTTTTATACGATCCCACACCTAGAGCAATTCAGCATTTTAAGACAGTATCTGAAAACTTTGGTAGTGCTTCTACTATTGATTATGTCGATGGTGGTGATCAACCAATTGAAACCTATGACCTATCAAATCTGACATCCGATAATTTTGTTTATGTTCCATATGCTTTGTGGAATGAAGAAACAACAGTTAAATTTTTCAAACCCTTAAAAGATGAATGGGTCAGTCATTCAATTTCAAATATCAATAGAGGATATGACAAAAAATCTAAAGAGTATATTGAAGTTGAAACGATAAAACTTTCTGACCAAATTAAAGAAATGGATAAATTTCCATCTCTTCTTAAACTTGACATTGAAGGTGCTGTTATGGAAGTGTTGAAGGATTTGTTTGAAAATAAAATTTTCATAAATCAACTTTGTGTAGAATTTGAAGAACTTCAAAATCTAAATGCAGTAAACAAATCTAGAGTTGGTGAAGTTGAAAGATTGTTAAAAGGTAATAATTATACTTGTGTTCATACTGACGGATGGAACGGATGTAATAGACTGTATCTTAAAAATGATTTCCTAAATTCTATTTGATTATGAAAAGATATTGCTTTGACATTGACGGAACTATCTGTAATAATACTTGGGGTAAGTATGAGGAAGCACTTCCATATAAAGATAGGATAGAATATGTTAATCAACTCTATGAATCTGGGAACCACATCACATACTTCACTGCTAGGGGTATGGGAACCTGCAATGGTAATATTGACAAAGTTTATGAGAAATGGGGAGAATTTACCAAAATTCAATTATCATTATGGGGATGTAAATTTCACGAACTCCGTCTTGGAAAACCAAATGCAGATTACTACATAGATGATAAAGGTATTACCGATGAAGACTACTTTGGAAAAATTTGTCCCTAAAGGTTGGGGATATGAAAAATGGATTGTTAACAATGAAGACTACTGTGGTAAAATACTTTTCTTTGTTAAGGGATTGAAATGCTCCTGGCATTATCATAAAATAAAAAGAGAAACTTTTTACTTACAATCTGGATCTATAAAACTGTTTTATTCATTTAAAGACTCTCTAGAGAGTGCTGATGTTATCACACTACATAAAGGGGACAAATTTGAAGTTCCTGTAGGTCTTCGGCATCAAATGATTGCTCTTGAAGATACAGAATTGTTTGAATTTTCTACACAACACATGGATGAAGACTCTTATAGAATAGTAAAAGGAGATTAATGTTGAATCTTATTATTGAATATTTTCAGTCAAGAAATCATACTAGAAATGGAGAATATCTATATTGTCTTCATGAAAACATTGGTATAGATAAAATTGATAATATCTATATTTTTGTAGAGGAAGGTAGTGATTTAAACTTTGACTCTCCAAAAATTAAAAAAATAATTACTAAAGAAAGACCAACGTATCAGAATCTTTTTGAATATTGTAATGAGAATATGAAAGATGAGATTTGTATAGTATCAAATGCTGATATTATTTTTGATGATACTCTTCGATTCTTTAACAGTGTTAATATGGACAAACAATTTTATGGTCTGAGTAGATGGGAGACATCTACCAGGGACGGTAAGAATTGGGAGATTGAACCATATGATAACTCTGCATCACAGGATTGTTGGGTCTTCAAAACTCCTGTAGCAACCTCTGACAAAATGAATTATACAATGGGTAAACCTGGTTGTGATAATAAAATTTTCTATCATATGAGAGAACTGGGATATACTTGTCGTAATCCTGGTAAGAAGGTCATCACCATTCACTTTCATATTTCTAATTTTAGAACCTATGACTTTAATGCGGACAGAGTTCCTGGACCCTATCTCTTAGTTGCACCCGTGGATAATTTCACTGGAGACCCGGTTCATGTAGATATTGATGGGTTTGATGAGAAAGGACAGGCGTATATTATACAAAAAAGTAGCAATTGATACTCATTAAGGATTGACAAGGTTGTTACATTACTATATATTATGTAACAGTTCTTCATAAAGAAACTACGAGAACACACCAAGTGATAACACTAAGTTTTTCCTAGAACTAGGGGGTTGACAATGACTGCATCATTGTTTATAATGACTAGTATTGCTTTCATGGCATACCTCATATAAAACCTTTTCATCTAAAACTTGCTAATGGACTTTAACGTTACCTTCCGCACTCCTGTCGGTGTCGAAACAACTATCACCTGTCGGGATGACCAATATTTTTTTGATGCTGCTGAAGAAGCAGGTGTTGATATGAACTATTCCTGCCGTGCTGGTGCCTGTTCATCTTGTGCAGGTAAAATTGTATCTGGCACGGTAGACCAGAGTGATCAATCATTTTTGGATGATGATCAAATTGAAGAAGGATTTGTGCTCACTTGTGTTGCATATCCAACTTCTGATGTTATAATTGAAACTGAACAAGAAGAGAATTTATATTGAATGTCTAATACAAATCAATTCTATGAAGACATGCAAAAACTTAATGACCTTTATGAGGAACTTTGTTGGGCCCATGATGACGAATTAGAATTCCAAATAGAATACTTGACAAATAAAGGTAGAATTGTTATTAAAAATAAAACTCAGGAGAAAACAAATGAATGAGCAGAAATTGGGATAAATAATATAATCTTAATATAACTTAAGAATGTCTGATATTCAATTAACTTTGCTGTTTCCTTATATCCCATTCTTGATTTTGGTTATAGCTTTTGCTCTTGTAGAATTAATTACAGATAGTAATGATGAAGATGATGATATGGGTAGTGGTGGTATGCTGATACCAACACAAAATCCAATTTAAAAAAAATGATAAAAAAGACTCTACTCAGTATATTGTATGTCAAGTAATCAATTAAATAGGGATGAACTGATGTGTTACATTCTTAAACTCAAAAACGAAGTTGATACAGAGCCAAAGACTGTTTGGCAAGGAGAAAAAAATATGGCGCACAAGTATCTTAATCGAGTATTAGATTTAATTCAACAAAATCGGTATTATAATCCTGATCGACATTAGGAATCTAAAAACGTCTTTTATAATAATGTCTATTATCCATAAATATTTACATAATATTTTGAATCTATGAACTTCCTTCCAGATGTCTTTGACGATAGAGCTAAATACAAACCATGGTTATGGGAGAAGTATGGAAGTACTTTTGATACCCCTAAGTATAAAAAGAGAAGGGAAGATGCAGAGAAGGCAAATACGGAACGTAATCTTCGTATGAAGTATGGTAAAAAAAGGTGGAAAGATTTTACTAAGGATGCTCTTGCTGCTAAGGATAAAGAAAAAACTAGACTGAGACCTGGTGAAGTTAAGAAATTAGTTAATGGTAAGTGGGTTAGCAATAAGGATTGATATAATTTTTATTAAATTATTTAACACAAGATTATGACTGATTTAGCGAAACAATTAAAAGAAGGGACTAAAGTATCCCACTCAGCAGCAGAGAATACTAAGTTTGTTGCATCATTTTTACGTGGTGCATTAGATCCTACTGAGTATCGTAAACTTATTACAAACTTCTATTATGTCTATGACACAATGGAACAGCGGATAAGAGAAACAGAAGATCCTCTTGTTAAGCAGATACATTATCCTGTACTTGAACGTAAGGA
>Ga0080013_1002864_pt1 | contig 19313 bp, 31 predicted proteins | sample ETNvirenome_6_85_FD_69236 | JGI IMG/M metagenome (GOLD analysis project Ga0080013, IMG submission 69236) | Marine viral communities from the Pacific Ocean - ETNP_6_85 (SPADES assembly) (version 2) | ecosystem: Environmental > Aquatic > Marine > Oceanic | place: Pacific Ocean | collected 2013-06-19 | reverse complement strand
AGCAAAGATGAATAAGTTAATGGCTGGACTAATAGGTGCGATAGATAACTTCATGCCGGGGTACAAGACGTATGTCGTTTGGGTTGTTGCAATGGGTATGATGGTTTGCCAGATGATGGGATATCATGTGTTCACCCCTGAGATGTGGGGGGCTGTTGGTATTACAGGCATGGGTACATGGAAGATGGGTCAGGACAGAAAGGGTAAGTAGATGTTCCAGATTTTTAGGACGCTATTCAATATCCTGTTCTGGTTCTTAAAACGTAAGAAAGCTAAATCGCATGAAGATTTCCATACCGACATTAAAGGTTTTAACAAAGCACTGGCTGATGGTGATGACGATGCTCTCACTATTGCTTTTGACAAACTGCGCTTGGAAGGAAGTAGTGGTGATTCCAGATGGCAGACAAGTGGTATGCCCCGAAGACAAGACAAAACCTTGTCAGGTGAGTAGAGCTTTTCTGCTCGAGCGATACGAGACAGAGCGTGGCTTGCTTAAACAATTGGAAGAGTGTAAGGAGCGATAGGGGAGTGTGAACTCCCCCACAGCCGGTGGTTTCATTATAGTGGTAGCTCTTTATGGCCTCGAGGACGAGAGCGTGGGACACTAAAAATATCAATTAACAGGTACGCCCCGTCAAAAATATCTTTGATGTTGTTTTCAAGTCCGCCTTTTTTGCGACTGGCCCTATCCCAAATCTCTTTGGTTATCGGGTAGTATTTACCTTTTGTGTATTTTGATCGTGCAACAATAAACCGCTTGTCTGTACTTGATCGTTTGCAGTCAAGCCCAATTGCTTTTAATTCTTTTACTAGGTATTTCATTTTGTTTCTCCTTAAAGGTTAGAGGATCTCAAACGAATCAGGGAACTCCGGGTTTACACCGTAGTGCCTGAACTCAAACGTGACTTTATTCCCATAGAGTTCGATCTGATCCTTGTAGTACTTGACTGCTTTGCGGGAGTCTGAGAAACCAGCAGACATTCCAAGTTCCTCACCCTGCTCATACAGTTCACTGTTGCAACACCAGATTTGGAAAGGGTTTTCTTTGTTACTAAACATAATGTTTCTCCTTAAATGTGAAAGAACTATTTACTTACACTACTATTATAGCAAACGGCTTTTTGAGAATGGGCGAATGGGCCAGTATTGGTGAGGATTTCAGGCTTACAGGTATCAGGGATGCATGAAAAATAAAACTTGACAACGGTGGGACAAGGGGAAACGGGTGTCCAAAGTTTAAAAGCAACGACAAAACATTTAACTGACGCACTGAGGTGCAGAAAAAATAAAATAAAAAAAGTTTTATTGTAAATCTAATCCTTTTTGAGAATGGGGGCAGTTATAATGGTAATAGTTTATTTATCTGTTGCGCTTGTTTTTGTGTTTTGGGCGTACCTAGCCATAACAGATCTTTCGTGGGACGAACCTACTGAAAAAAGGGGCGCCCCAGATTTTTAAAAATATTATTTGACAATGTGAAGCGTCCTGTGTATTCTGAAAAAACTTAAAACGTCAAAAACGTCAAAAACGAAATAAACGAAATAAACGAAATAAACGAAATAGACGATGAACACAGTCAGGAAAAGCAAGGCGAAAATTCAAAGAATCGAAGGGACCGGTGTTAATGGGTACGCCTTGCCCTTCCTGACTCCGCCCCTTCAGTAGCCATGCGGTCACTTAATGTGATTGCATGGCTTTTTATTTGCGAGACGTAATGAAAAAAATTGTCAGGGAACAAATAAAAAAATTAAAAAAGCTCGACATCATTCTGGTGGAGTGGGTGGACGCGGAAGAAGACCGCTCTACCGGGTGGACGGACGTCGACTCGATGATACCAAGTCGGGGGAATTTTGTCACCGCGCAAACTGTAGGGTTTTATGCAGGGCATAGTAGAACCCTGCTAAGGACTTTCGCAAATTACGATCCGTCTAACAACATGGGGACGGGGAGAGACGACATACCTCTCATAAACATCAAAGAAATAAAAATTATGGCGGTGGGCGCCGACAGATGCTAAATGATAATACTAATAGAAGTACTCGCTTCACTCATAACATTGTGGAGCATCTATTATTTCAAAAAGGACGAAAACTACAGAGGCGCATTGGTCGGGCTGGTAAGCCAGCCTTTCTGGTTCGCGTCAATATTTTATCGCGGATCTTACGGCATCCTGATAGTTGAAGTCTTGGCTTGCTACTGGTACGCTGAAAGGACTTGGAAGGGGGTAAAAAATGGAGAGAGAATTTATAAAAGCCGGTAATCGTGAGATACATAACATAGTTATCCATTGTTCGGACTCCGAATGGGGTACGAGAGACGCCATTGACGAATGGCACAAGCAACGGGGGTGGGATGGCATCGGCTATCATTTTTGTATAACAAACGGTGTAGTGGCGTCATGCCACAAATATCGTAAAGAAGACGACGGCGTTATTCAAGAAGGGAGAGATATATCAATACAGGGGGCGCACGTCAAAGGCCACAACGCTCACAGCATTGGAATCTGCCTTATTGGCAAAGAGAAATTCACTGGTAGGCAGTTATATGACGCTCTCCCAATGTTGCTCCAGCTTTTAATGACAGCGTATAAACTTACGCCGGGTGACGTGTACGGGCACAACGAATATAACCCAAACAAGACGTGCCCGAACTTTAATGTGGACGATCTGCGAAAACTTTTGAAAGGAGACTGCAATGTACCCCGTTAAAATTTTCGACGGCAAAGGCAACCTCAAGCAGACGATGACAGCGGAAGAATTATCAGCACAACACTGGACGGGTTTCAAGTGTAACGTGACTTCGTTCATTATAGAGGGTAGCACCCCGCATAGGGGGAAGACCCGGAAGAAGAAGATGAAGGATCTGATGTGTGTCGTATGTGGCGCACCCTTCCAGTCCACTCACATCAAGGCGAAATACTGCAACCATGTATGTGCGACTACCGCAGGGCGGGAGAAGCATAGAATCCGACAGCGGGCGGGCGGGTTACAGTCAAACCTCGACCGAAAGATAAACAAAAACTCATGGAAGGTAGTCTGCCAGTGGAGGAAGTGTGGCAAAGAAACCATAGCCCACTCACCGATGGCTCGATATTGTAACGAGAAACATAAATACTTCGAGAAGACGGCCCGGGAAAAGGAACACGTTCGGAAATGCTAATCGAGATGATAGCACAGGTTTTGATACTGATTCCCGCCCCAGAGAGGTATGAAAAATGGACAATAAATGAGATCCCAACCCAAGTGGAACTAATCCACAAGTCAGGGATCTCGGTATCATACGACGCAGAACAAGCACCGTGTAACGCTATCCCGAAATCGGGGCAGATGTTGATGAAGGAAGACTCTTCATTCGATCAAAGGTGTTACATGATTTTAGACAAGCAAGACCCGCAGTTCGTACGGAGAAATCCACAATACTGGTTGCGGATTAAAAACTCTATTCCGAAAAAGGACTTAGAATAAAATGGGAACCAAGGCGAAAAAGGAAGTCAAGGCTAAAGCAAAACCTAAAACAAAGAAGTGTGACAGCAGAACAGAAGAGATGGAAGACCGTATGGTCACCGCGTTCTATATGGTGGCTAAAGTTGTGGAGCAGAACACCATGATGTATGACGCTCTCATCACAGCACTCACAGAGGCATCTACCCCACAGGCACCCGCTCAACCTCACGAAGAGGCTCTCCCCGCCCCCCTCGCCAAAGCGAGGATCACCCAAGACCACGTCAAAAAAGTACTGGTCGCAGTCCACAAGACTTGCGGACCACAACAGGCGAAAGAGTGGTTGTTTTCATACGGGGTACAGAAAGTGAGCGAACTCCCAGAAAACATCTATTCAAAATTCATCAGAGACGGCAATGACCTCATAGACGGAGCGAAAAATGAATAGCCACACAGAACGCGCACACGCGAAGCTATCAGCCTCCGGTTCTCACCGTTGGCTTGCCTGTCCCGGCTCTGTGATAGTGGAAGAAGGGATTCCATACACCACTTCCGAGTTCGCAGAGTACGGTACTGCCGGACACGAGCTTGCGGAGTTATGTTTGAGCCTCGGGCAACCCGCGTCCAAGTATACAGGGACAACATTCAACCAGAGCAAGAACTACCCGGAAGGGTTCGTGGCAGATAACGAAATGTGCGACGCCGTACAGACCTACATCGACTACTGTAACGATCTGCCCGGTGACGACCTGTTCATCGAACAGCGGGTGGACTTTTCACCGTGGGTGGCGGACGGGTTTGGTACTGCTGACTACATTAAGATAGGTAAGAATAATAGCGGGATACCAAACTCTACCTACCACATCCATTGTGTCGATCTCAAAATGGGCAAGGGTGTTAAGGTCTACGCCGAGCGCAACTCACAAGGTATGCTGTACGCTCTCGGAGTCCTCAACGACCTCGGCATGGCATACGAGTTCACCGAAAACGATCGAGTCACGGTATCTATTGTTCAACCACGATTGGATCACATTGATGAGTGGACTACCACCGTCGGTGAACTGTGGGATTGGGCTTACCAAGTTGTGAAGCCCATGGCAGAGAAGTGTATCGAGGGAACCCCGGAGTTCAACCCCGGCGAGAAGCAATGCAAATTTTGTAAAGCACAGTCCACTTGTAAAGCACTGGCGAAACATTCACTGAACGTAGTGGTGGGAGATTTTGATGACATCCCTGATAAGTTGGACACGCGGGATGTTCACCTGTTGAATAACGAAGAACTGGGCAGACTTCTGGAACACGTCAACACAATAGTGAACTGGGCTAAGTCTCTCGAAGCCACTGCTTTATCGAAGCTGGAGCTTGGTGAGAAAGTACCGGGATACAAGATGGTGAAGGGGCGAGCGGGCAACCGCAAATGGAAAAGCCCAGAAGAAGTTGAACAGTTTATGCACGATCAGAAAATAGAGTGCCCAGAAATGTACCAGCCAGTGAAACTTTTAACCCCTCCCAATATGGTGAAGCTATTTAAGACCAACGGTATTAATGTAGATGATTTAGAAAACCTCTGGATTCAACCAGAGGGGAAACCAACGATCGCAATTGAGTCAGACAAGCGGGAGGAAATAGTTCCTGCCGACACGTCTGGTTTCGACGAGATCAACTAACGACAGGAGTGGCACCATGCCAGAATTAAACGAAGAACAGAAGGCGTTACTGACCGTGGTTACAGGCGACCACACAAACCCCGCGCGTATTTCATACGCCAAGGTCTTCACACCGGAGAAGAACGATCTATCCGGTAAAGAAGAGTACTCCGCGATGTTTCTGATTCCAAAGTCAGACACAAAAACGGTGGAAGCAATTAAGACCGCCATCAAAACTGCGGTCACAGGGAAGTGGGGCGAGAAAGCACCCGTGGGTTTGCGTATCCCACTTCGCGATGGAGACAAAGCCGGTGACGGTGGAGTGCCCTCCAGTGCGACCGCAGGGGAAGAGCCTTATGCGGGGCACCTCTTCATCAATGCGAGGAACACCCGGCCTCCCGGCTTGGTGGATCAGAAGCGTAACCCGATGATGGACTCCAGCCAGATGGTGTCCGGCGATTATGTCCGCGCCAGTCTCAGCGCCTTCGCGTATGACAACAAGTCCAAGGGTGTGTCCTTTGGCCTCAATGGAATACAGTTGGTGAGGAAAGGTGAGCCTCTTGGCTCCGGCTTTAACACCGACAAAACCTTTGGAGATATCCCAATGGCGGTAGACGTATCGGATAAAGAAGACGATATGTTTAGCTAAACCTCTGCCCCCTGCTGGCAGTGTGGATTAAATCCAGTGAGTGTATATCCGCAACGATCAGTAGGGGGTAATTTTTTAACGCAAATATAGCCCTACCCTCTAAACATAAACTATTTTTCGGACAGGAAGCTAGTGATGTTTCGTATCTTGTGTCACCTTATACAGGAGGGTGGGGCTTTTAAAATAATAAACGACCAGAGATGACTAAAGTTCACTTCGATTTCGAGACGTACAGCGAGTGCAACATCTTCGACGCAGGAGCGTGGGCTTACGCGGAACACCCTTCAACGAGGGTGCTGTGCATGGCGTACACTTACGGTGAAGATGACCCGAAGCTGTGGTTGCCGGGAGACAAACTGCCGTGCTTTATGAAAGACGGGGCTACTGATTACGAGCTACACGCATGGAACTGTTTCTTCGAGTGGGTTATATGGACTCACGTTATGAAGATACCCACACCCCCGCTGTCGAAGTGGCATGACACTGCGGCTCTGGCTTCAGCCATGGCACTTCCCCGCGCTCTCGGTAACTGCGGAGAAGCCCTCGGTATGGGAGAGGGTGTATCCAAAAACAAACGGGGTAAAGAATTAATTAAGCTCCTATCAATACCAAACAAAAAGAACGGCGACCCGACATTGCTTCGCGAGATGTATGAATACTGCAAGCAGGACGTCGTAGCAGAACGAGCGATTTCTAAAGTTCTGCTCCCGCTCAACGAGACGGAACGCAGGGTGTTCATCCTCGATCAGATTGTTAATATCCGAGGCATTGGCGCGGACGTCAAGACAGTAAGCAAAGGAATCAACTTGTATGAACAAGCGCAGAGAGAGACACGGGATAAATTAAAACAGATTACCGGGCTGGATAACCCCGGATCACAGAAACAATTCCTCGATTGGATGGTAGATAAAGGACTCATCATAGATAACTGTCAGAAAGCTACCCTGCAAGCTGTATTGGGGGTAAATGATGCTAAAGGGGTGCATGAAGCAATCAGACTCCGGCTAAAACTCGCGAAGACGGCGCCTAAGAAGTTTCAATCTATACAAACTCGGGTAGGTGGGGGATCTCGTTTACATGGTAATGTGATGTATCATGGAGCCAGTACCGGAAGGTGGTCTTCGACAGGAGTCAATCTTCAGAATATAGCCCGCCCTACGTTGGACGCAGACCTATGTATTGATATGATCCAACAGGAGACGCTCGCCCTGTTCGATTACGCAGACACTTGCCCCATTGAGGCTCTCAGTAGCTCAGTGAGGGGTATGTTAGTGCCGAGCGAAGGTAAGAAGTTCATCGTAGGTGATTACGCAAGCATTGAATCCCGCGCTCTGGCATGGTTGGCGGGGCAGGAAGACAAATTGGAGGTATTCCGTGGTCACGGTAAGATGTACGAACACGCCGCCTCGAAGATATTCCACATCCCTATCGACGAAGTTACAAAAGACCAGAGGTTTCTCGGGAAAATTTCGGAGCTTGCCTGTGGCTACGGAGGGGGCGCAGGGGCGTTCAATATCATGGCGACCGCCTACGGGACGGAAATAAGCCATGGGGACGCTGAAAAGATTAAACAGGAGTGGAGGCTTGCTAACGCCAAAATAGTAGCCTTCTGGTACGAAATAGAACAAGCCTCGAAAGACGCTATTCTGGAAGGCGGAGAATTCAAAGCACAGGGGATTAGTTTCACCGTTAAGAATAATTTTCTATGGTGCAAACTTCCTTCCGGGCGGTTACTGGCTTACCATAGGCCGAAAGTAACATTTAAGAAAGTTTGGTGTTACAAAACGCTTGAAACCGATACATCCCCTCAAATGATGTTTCTATACAACCCACTCGACTATAAATGTGAAGCTGATTTCCTAAGAGACGCCGAACAGGCTGGTGTGAAGCCTTATCACTTCACAGCGGTCAACATTGACTTTTGGGGGGTGAATTCAAAAAATAGGAAGTGGTCTAATCTCCAAACTTATGGCGGGAAACTTGTTGAGAACATTACCCAAGCTGTGGCCCGTGATTTAATGGCAGAATCTATGTTGCTTCTGGAAGAAGCGGGGTTTAAAATCGTTCTTACAGTTCACGATGAAATCATAACGGAGGTTGACATAGATGATAAAAACCGGACAGCCGAACGATTTACCACCATCATGGAACGCCCCCCAAAATGGGCCTCCGGGTTGCCAATCAAAGTCGAAGCCTATGAAGCCACGCGATACAGGAAGTAACTGGGGTGGTGAAGATGTCGGCCCCATATATAATGTTCACGGGGTCGGGGATGGATGCGGAAGAAAAGGTTATAAAAAATTTACGAGGCGATTTAACGGATACACATGAGAGAGTCTTACATTGAGAAAAAAGTAACGGAGTATGCCAAACGTCAGGGGTGGCTATCCTATAAGTGGGTGTCACCTTCTCAACGCTTTGTGCCGGATCGTTTGTATTTTAAAGACGGGGATCTGGTCATCGTGGAGTTCAAAGCACCGGGGAAAAAACCAACGAAAGGCCAAGCGATCCTTCACAAGATCCTGACAGGTGCTGGATTCCCGGTGTATGTTGTGGACGACATAGAAAACGGAAAACTTCTACTCAAGTGAGGAGGCTGAAGAATGATGGCAGACCCAAACGCAAGAAAAAGAATAAAAGCCCTTTTGGACGCCGCCCGAATTGACATAGAAAAGGGCGACGAATTTGAGATAATGATTTTTCTTGCGGATGAACTCCAACTAATATACGATGAATTCTTTAGCGACGAAAACGAGGAGATGGAAGCGGATGAGATCATCAACCTTGAATGTTGTGAAATTTGCAAAAAGAAATTTGAAGAAAAGTTGCCAGAGACAGTTCTGGAGGAAATTAGAAAAAGATCGAAATATCTTGGAGGCATCGTACCCCTACGAATATGCCCCAAATGCCACAATGCACTTGACGCGAGGAGCGAATACAAAGCGAGTCTAAACTAAACCAAAAAGGTAACATGGAGGACGTGATGAAATCCATAACAAGAAAAGAAGCTGTAGAATTTATGTCCCCGAGGCATTACGCGGGGAGAACACCCTCGATATCCTATTCGTTTGGATGGTATCAATCCGGTAAGTTGGTTGCCGTTTGTACTTTCGGTAAACCTGCGTCAAATAACTTATGTGAGGGAGTGTGCGGGAAAGACTACAGCCCGGACGTATACGAATTGAACAGATTAGTCGCAGACGGGGCAGACGGGGCGTTATCCAGCTTCGTCTCTTTTTGTTTGAAACAACTAACAAATAAAATCATAGTATCTTACGCCGACACGGGGATGGGCCACACAGGTACTATATACCGAGCGTGTAATTTTCTTTACACCGGGGCGACAAAACAGCGGACAGACCAATACACCGAAGGCAACAAACACTCCCGACACTATAAGGGAGAAGACGCTCACTTGAGAAAAGTCCGCACAGCTAAACACCGCTACATTTTCTTTTGCGGGAGCAAGAGGTTTAAAAAACGTATGAAAAAAAAGTTAGCTTACGACGTAGTCCCGGCCCCTACAGAAACAAGTTCACGATACACACTGGGCGAGACACAGAAAACAAAAATTTTAAACAGACTGACCGGGGAATACTACAACGTCTAACTAAACCAAAAAGGTAACAGGATGACAAGGCGATATAAAGATCTTCATAAGTACCAGATCCGCATGATTGATTGGATCTTGGCAAATGAGAAATGCGCTCTATGGGCCGGAGTAGGCTTGGGCAAGACGGTTACCACTCTCACCGCGCTATCACATCTCAAACAACAAAACAAAATTAAAAAAACTTTGGTCATTGCACCTCTGCGCGTGGTGAAATTCGTGTGGCCTAAAGAGCCAGAAGAGTGGGATCACCTTGACGAGTTGACAACCACGGTTCTGCATGGTACTAAGCGCGAAAGAACTCGGCTTTTAAGAGAAAACACCGACATCCACATCATTAATAAAGAGATGGTTCAATGGCTGGTCGACGTCCACGCAGAAAAGGGAATCTGGCCTTACGATTGTGTCGTAATAGACGAATCGACCTGCATGAAAAACCCCCGCTCCAAAAGAGTGAAATCCCTCCGAAGGGCAAGGCATCACATCAAGCGAATGATCCAGTTGACCGGCACTCCTGCTCCTAATGGTCTTCTCGATGTGTGGTCGCAGATCCAACTTCTCGATGCCGGAGAGCGGTTGGGTCGCACCTTCACGCGCTACAAAGAGACGTACTTCAATTCAGATTACATGGGCTACACTTTTACTCCGAAACCCGGAGCGAAGGAACAGGTCTACGAAAAAATACAGGATTTATGTCTGACGATGACCGCAGAAGACTATCTGGAATTACCCCCGTGCAACCAGAACGTCATCCAGATTGATATGGATGAGAGCTTCAAAGGTCGCTACAAGGAACTGGAAGATGAGTTTGTTCTCATACTGGAAGATGAAATGGTTATGGCATCTCACGCGGCGGTATTGAGTAACAAACTCCTCCAGTTCTGTGGTGGCGCGGTGTATACAACCCCCGAAGGGGAGATTGATTTTCACAGTACGCACCCAAACAAGGAATGGAAGCAAGTTTCCACCCTCAAACTAGAGGTCTTGGAAGAGATGGTTGAAGAGATGTCGGGGGAGCCTCTAATGGTAGCTTACAATTACCAACATGAGCTTGAAAGGCTCCAGACTCATTTCAAAGATGGTAAAGTCTTACATACTCAAGGGGACGTGGACGCATGGAACCGGGGACAAATTCCCCTCTTGTTTGTCCACCCGGCTTCATGCGGTCATGGCCTCAACCTCCAATATGGTGGTGCCAATCTTGTTTGGTTCGGCCTGACTTGGGATCTGGAGTTGTATGACCAGATGAATGGCAGACTAGACAGGCAGGGGCAAAAGGCTCCTGTATTTATCCATCATCTAGTGATGAAGGATTCTATCGAGGAACGTGTAATGTTAAGGTTACAGAATAAGGCATTGACACAGCGTGAATTATTGGAAGCGATGAAGAAAGATGTCTGACCCTCTCCGCCAAGTATGGCAGACCGCCTTAATAGGGGCGTCACTCGCCGTGGGACTGCAACTGGTCGGGGGGTGCCAACGAGAAATGAATACGCGAAAATCAGAAGCTAGAAATATGGAGGGGGATAAGTTTGAGTGCAAGCAATTATACAAAATCCCTCCCGTGTGGCGGTGTGGTTTCTCCAGACACCCTCTAAAAGTTTACGTTACTACTAACGAATACCAAATCACGCGGAGGCGATAACTATGTACATAAAAATAGTTGTGAGCGAAGAATACAAGGACGACCCGGCAACCCTCACATGGGCAAAATCCGCCGAAGAAATATTGAACTCACAAATAACGGAGGACGAAATGAAAATGGCTATAGAAGATTTTGTAACCCACGGTACAACCCGTATACATTTGGAGGGGGCCAAAAGTTCGTCTCACACAGGAGATAATAAAACCATAATGTGATTCCCGTACGGCGCGGTGTGGCGGAGTACACACGAGGGGACTCATATCCCCTCAAACACATACCCGTAACTTTTGACCTGACCAAACATCAGGGGTTTTGTAAGCGGGACGTGTAGCAGGTTCGACTCCTGCCGTCGTACACAATCTTTAAACGGATGTTCAACTTTAGGAAAATATGATTGAAACTGCAATCTTTGGGACCAGTTGAGTGCCCCACTTGCGGGCGGATGAATACGCCAGAGGCGATGGTAACCATATTCTACACTTCGTTCCTGTGGTTTGTCTGCGTTGGGTGTAATGACGCTTATGTGTTGTCGCAATATGGAGAGTGGTTAGAATCAAATAATTATCAGGAGTACATCAAGACACTTAGACCTAAGTGATCGTCACGAATCAAGAAACCTAAAGGAGAAAAGAAATGACGGACGAGGAAGGTGTGGATTGGGACAAAGAGTTTATTAACGAGGTGTATGGCAAGCGCATAGAAACAAAATACACAAAAGCAAAATTCAAAAAAGATCTAAACAATATTAATTGGGATGCCGAGTTGGGAGGCTTAAATGAACGAGCGGACGATAACATTCAAAGGTGATATAACTCAGATCAGACGGTTACGCGACAGCTTCTGGAACATGGAGCTTAACGAAGCAATCCCGGTCAACATTTGCGAACAACTGGATGAATTGGATGAGGTGTTGGTCACTATTATAGAGGCGGACGACAATGACACTACAAAATCAAGTGGAGAAGCCATATGACAACTAATTACTTGCGGGACTATGGCCCCCGCTTAATCACAAACGGTTATAAGATCATACCTATCAAACGGGGATGCAAAGCCCCCCTCGGCGTGAGAGGCTGGACAGAGATAGTAGCAGACCTCAACCAACTTGGAATATGGGCTTCAGCGGGATTTGAGGGCGTCGGAATTTTGTGTAAAGACAACCCGGCGGTCGATATCGACGTTTTAGACCGAGAAGTCTCCTCCCGAATGGAGAGCATTGTAAAAGGAATGTTTCCTGATGCTCTCTCACGAGTAGGCAAATTCCCTAAAACTTTGCTCCCTTTCCGTACAGAAACCCCGTTTAAAAAAGTAAGAAGTGCCACTTATGAAGATATGTTCGGAGATCGTCACGCTGTGGAAATTCTCGGTGACGGACAGCAATATGTGGCATACGCCGAACACCCAGACACTCTTCGCCCTTACGAGTGGACGACCGTAGGGATATCAGAATTTTTATCCGACGACCTTCCGACAATCACCCACGGGGATGCAACAACAATTGTCAAGAGGTTTGAAGAAATAGCAGAAACCACCGACGGGTGGGTTAAGGTAGCGGACGGAACCTCTGGAAGTGAAACAGCATCCTACGCCGATGATGGCGACACTGCGGGCGACAGCGTACTCGCCGACTTCTCCAACCTCCGTCCGCGCCTTAACATCTCTAATGAAGAGGTCTTGCGTGACCTAGCAACACTATCCGCCGATGAGTACGAACGATGGGTTCAAGTAGGTATGGCGTTGTACCACCAGTACAACGGAACACAGGAGGGGTTAGAGATCTGGCTACAGTGGTCACGGACGAGTGATAACTTCACTGATGAACGTAGTTGCCGTACCCGATGGCGTGGGTTCGCGCCCCGTGGTAACAGTAGACAGATTACTTTCGCCTCTGTACGACGTTGGGCTAGGGATGGGAGGATGGAAGATGACCCATTGGGGGAGTTTAATGATCGGTATGTATACGTTGCAAACGGCGATTATGTACACGATCTGGGTGCGCTACCACACGACGCTCCGTTTGAGATGAAAGAGTTCCGCAACTGGACAGCCCATAACCGGGTGACAGTCGAAGTCCCTGCTCCAACCGCACAATTACCTGACAGGACAGTCGAGAAGATCGTCCCGGTTCATAAACTCTGGATCGTAGACCCGGAACATAAAAAGGCACGGGCTTTTAACTACAAACCCGGTAAGCCGAAAATACTGAGGGACGCCAATGGAGAGGAATTCATTAACACTTTCCATATGCCCCAATTCGTCAACCCCTGCCCCGAGACTCCGGGCACAAAGAGCGGTCTATCCGTCCCCTCTGTGAACGCAGAATGCGAGGCCAATCTGCTTGGGGTCTTCTTCCGCCACATGGAGTATATAATCCCCGTAGAAGCGGAGCGAAACTGGTTCTATAACTGGATGGCGTATAATATTCAATACCCCGGACTGCGTTGTAAAGTAACCCCGCTACTGATTGCCACAGACCACGGGACAGGGAGGGGATGGATCTCCCAAGTGATGTCCAATCTGCTTGGCTCTTGGAACTGTACGAAGACAAAAATGTCTGTACTGAATGGAGAATCATCCGCCGGGGTCTACCAAGATTTTATGAATGACTCACTCTTGTGCTGTATCGAGGAGGTGCATGACTCTGATAAACCGTATGGAGTAGAGGCCAAAATTAGAGACTACCTAACGGAGAATGTCTTAGAAATCAATGTCAAGTATGGGGCAAAGACGACTAAAGAGGTGTACACAAACTTCATGTTCCAGAGCAACCACACAGACGCTTTGGTGCTTAAACCGGAAGACAGGCGCATTAACGTATTCCTAACCGTGGATGCACCAAAAGGAGCAGACTACTATGAAAGACTTTATCAATGGTTGGCAGTTGAGGATGGGGCGGGCAGTGCGACGCCCGGTGTGGGTCAGGTGGCCCCTGATGGTTCTAGCATCCACGATCGTGTCAATAATGATGGTGGTGGCAATCCTGATAGAGACAGGGGGGAGAATCCGGGCGACATACAGGGGGTGGATCAGGAGGATTTGGACGTAGAAGAAGAGATGTTCGACCGAGCAGGGGCCAGAGTGTCGCCGGGGGTTGCGTGTCTGTGGCACTGGCTTAGTAGAAGAGATTTGACGGGGTTTAACCACACGACTTCAATTAAAAACAAAGCGAGGGCGGATTTAATACAAAACTCCCAGACGGATGTCGAGGAAATCTTCATGGAGTTAATCAGAAATCCACCCTTCGAGGTGATGTCGTTACAAGAAATTTGTACCCTAATTGAGAATGAGAAGTGTTCCAATAGTGGAATTATGGAACTCCTTTCGGACTCCGAAAGAAGGCAAATTAAGAAAATTGTACAGCAAAGAATGAAGCGTTTTGATGCCCAAATAAAGGTGTCAAAAAGACAGGTTTTGGACAAGGAAACGGGGGAATGGAAAACAGAGAAAAGGGAGAAGGTCATCAAGATTCGGCCTTGGGCCTTCGACAAAAAGCAGGATTTCACGGTTTCAGAACTCCGTGAAATGTACGAAAAAAGGAAATTGTGATATTTAGGACTCACTACCCCCCTTTTGGACTCACTAAATCGACGAGTGAGTCCTCTAGTGAGTCCTAAAAAAAATGTTTAGAATCGTATATTTAGACCCTTTAGGACTCAAGGACTCAGTAAAATTGATATATTACTATACATATTTCAGTATTTTGTTTTTATAATATATCTTTTAAGAGGTGTGAGTCCGAGTCCCTGAGTCCTAAAGGAAAAACCCAACTAAAAAAGGACAGCGAAAAAACATGGAAAATGACGACAGTAAATTGCGAAAATTTAAGAGTGGGGGAACAAGATCGGCGGATGCGGATGAGGAGAGATTCGACTTGATTTCTCCCTTCGCCATTTTGAGAATAGCGAAGGTGATGAGAGAGGGTTGTAAAAGTCACGGGGAAGCAAATTGGGAGAGAGGTATTCCGGTAGACGTTACGTTGAATCATTTGGAACGCCATCTACAGTTGTGGAAGTGTGAAGTAAAATCTGGTAAGAAGATCGGAGAGGACGACCATCTGGCGAAAGTAGCTTGGGGAGTGATGGCCATTCTTCATTATCAGGAGGTAGGGCCGTTGGATATGGGCATATTAGTGCCTTATGCAGACCTACCCCCTAATAAGAAGAAATAACCCGTCAGAATCAATCTGAGAGCTTCTCTTGACGTTGTAGATGGATGGGTTCGAGTTCTTCTTTATTGAACTGTTCCAACGCTTCGATTCTAAGGGTTTCAAACATCCCCGATAAATCGCTGAACACGTCAGCCTTCCAGAGGCCGTTTTGTTTAGTGATTTCCTTGGGTATTATGAGGTTGCCACATACTTCCCCACTGTCGAAGTCGATTATTGCGCTAAAATCAATCTGTTTTCTGTGACCGTTTACTATGTATCGCCCTAGTTGATTGATTTCATTCTCTGTAAGTTTTTCAGACAGGTCTTCGAGGGCTTCAAACAGTTTGTCTTTCATACCTTTTCTCCTTTTATTTTACTACTATTCTTAAGATAATCCCCAAATATTTCCTGAAATATTTCGTTAACAATTTCAATATAAGTATTTTGATCCTTTGAATAATGCTTAATACTAATTTCACTGATTATGTGTTTACATCTAATAATATCTTGTTGTAATTTATGAGTACTCATAATTTTCCTCCATAGGCTCTGGCCTGTATTTTTAATTGAGTGAGGGATCGTCTGTACGCCATTCGCCAACCTCCTCGTCGTCATTTTTGACAGGGGGGCCACCGTGGTTACCTTCCGGGGTATCTTCTTGGCCCGCCTTTCCATTCTGGTCAATGTAGTGGTGAACTAGGTCATCTGCACCTTTCAGTGCTGTGCCGATGACTGCTACTACTGCTTGTGCTTGTTCCCTATCGACGAGGGAACAGAAGATGAATGTCTTGATGATGTCAGCGATTGCATGAGGCAGTAAATCGACCATCAAATCGCGTTGGCCTGAGCCTTCTGTGAATGTGTCGTTGAAGGTTCCCTTTAAACCTTTGAGGTTGATTGATCCTTTGATCTCTTCGTTTTCAATCGGGATTTTCATTGTAACTCCTTAAATTTCATTGTTGATGTAGGATCGTACTGTTTCTAGTTCTTCTGCGATGTACTGTGCCGGAGTCGCGGGCATATCCTGATGTGGGTTGCTATAGGTTCTCATCAACTCCAAATTGTGGTCGATAGCCAACAAAAGATCCCTGACTTTCGTCCTGAGCCTTCTGTGGCGGTAATAAACCGCATCGTCCCCTTCCATTCGGCGCCCACATTTTCCACAAGATTCAAATTCTGCGTTTATATTTACAGCTATGTCTTGGATCATTGTAAATTCTCCTGTTTAGGTTGATATCCGAGTAATACTTTTGTTTCTTCTGATATTACGGGTTTGCCCCCGTCTATGTGCTGTTGTCGTAAAATCTTTATGAACTTTTGAGGGTTATTCTTGCGCGTCTCCGGAATGTCTTTCATATAACGAGCGTCTTCCCGTGGCACTTTATGTATTCGGGCAGGTCTATCAAGAGTAATAATTTTGATGTACGTCCTGCCCTCCGAAATCCAGAGACAAGCTCTGGTTCCGGTGGACGAGTGGTACTTGACGAGTTTCATCTTTTCCCTCCAATTACCCAACGTAAGGAAGCTAACTCTCCCTTCTGCCAGTATAAGTTAGGCCCATCTTGGTATGTAAGACCACTTTCGATATGTTTGATTCTGTCGTGTATCTCTTGCACTGTTACTCCAATGCCAGTGTTTACCCCGGTGCCAGTGTTTACCCCAGTGCCGGTGTTGTCGTGTTGCCCCTCTTCATAGACGGGGGGCAGAATCTTCTTTTCTTCCTTCTTTGGGTTTGGAAATCCGATTGGTGAATGTGAAATGGTTAGATTTTGCATTTTTTGCTCCTTTGTAAAGATTGTAGTAAACTCCGTAGTAAACTCTGTAGTAAACTCTGTAGTAAACTCTGTAGTAAACTCTGTAGTAACATATAGCAGGATTCGTGCCAAATGAAATAGGGTGTTTTAGAGCTTGTTTTGGTGTTTTTGGTGTCCCATTTCCGGGATTCGGAATCCCGATTATTTAAGGAAAAGTAAGCAAAAGTAAGCAAATACGCTACTACCGGAAAGGGTCGGTAGTAGCGTAGTGGCTATTGTTCTGGAGTGTGTTTCCACACAACCAGTTGAGCCATTTTGATTTGCTCTTGCGCCCACTCAAAATGACGCTTGACGGCTTCTTTGTCGCCCCTCTTGGCGAACTCAACCGCTAGTTGAGCGAACGAATTAGCTCGATCAAAATGAGTTTTGATTTCTTCGTTCATCGAGGTATCACCTCCTTTCGTGTTTAAATTTCTGCTACTAACTCTCTTGTGAGGTTGTTGCTTCCCCCCGTTTTGTAAATAGTTATAACATCTTCGCCAGTTTCACTGTTGTAAGTGAGCCAGACTTCAACTCCCTTGCTCCACCCTCTAGCGTGAGCGGTCATACCACTGTTTTTGGTTCCGCATCTGGAAGTTTCCCCCCGACTACCTTTTGCTGTAATATAGAAATGAGCCATTGTAAATCTCCCTTCAAAACAGGTTAGTAAACTCTGTAGTAAACTCTGTAGTAAACTCTGTAGTAAACTCTGTAGTAAACTCTGTAGTAAACTCTGTAGTAAACTCTGTAGTAAACTCTGTAGTAAACTCTGTAGTAAACTCTGTAGTAAACTCTGTAGTAAACTCTGTAGTAAACTCTGTAGTAAACTCTGTTATAATATGAATGGCGGGAAATGAGCTACGCACTTGTATTAATTTCCCTTTAATGATTCTTGCCTAGGACTACTCGTAATCAACCATTCTCTAGTTATAAGATTAATCTGTAGTAAACTCTGTAGTAAACTCTGTAGTAAACTCTGTAGTAAACTCTGTAGTAAACTCTGTAGTAAATGAAGCGGGAGACTGTGAAAGCCCTCCCTGTTTCATTTTACCTCCATTACCCACGATAGTGGGCTTTTGTGGAACAGGGTTTAGCGACAGCGTTGGTCTACCTGTTCCGCTAACAGAATTTAAAAACAAAAACAGGTACTTGGGGTAAACTTTCTACCCCTTTCCCTGTTTCGTTAACGCGATTTTATGGTAGCAGGTTTCGTTTGATTCGCATAAAGTATCGAATAAACCTGCCTCGAGAATTTTTGCCACTTCCCGTAGTTCGTCGCACGAATGGCCTCCCAATACGGCGGGGTTTTTTAATGTTGGGCGTTCCCCTTTGTAGAAAAAGTCCACCGCGTCGCGGATAACCGATAAATTATAACCAGAAATGATATATTCCGATTCCCTATTTACGTTAATCATGGTATTTCTCCAAAAACAAGATGCAGTCAGGAGCCTGTCCTAGCACTCCCGACCGCAATTCGTGGTTAGTCAATGTCTCCTGAAAGAGTAAAGGAACCAATAGCTGTATTGGGATAAACAACGTGCCATGAATCAAGGATTATGTCCTTGTGTTCACGTCCCGTATGTGAAACTTTACCCTTTACAAATTTCTCACCCTCTCTCTCGATAAATGATTCCACCCGATTCGGTCTATTGTTTCCGGCCCTTAATTCTCCGGATTTAGCACCTTCCGGCGGTACGATAGAACTCAAACGGTCAAGCTCAACCTCATCAAAACCGAGAAGTTTTGCCGCTTTCATGGCTCCCGATTCTTCTTGACTCCACCGGCCTTTCAGTAGTTTGGCAAGTTCAAGCTCCCGTTCGCTGTATTGCGGTAAATCAGCTTCTGGGTTTTGCTCTGTTGGGATAAAAAACCATTCACCTTGGCGTTTGACATCTTTCCCGTTTTGGATTGCCATTTTTACTACTTCCGGCATTAGAGAATCATAGGCTTCCTCTACTGTGGAAACGGCGGTAGGAATTTGAACTAGAAACGGGTTAAAAATCTTATGTTTCAGTTCATTCCTGTCAACGTCGAAAAGAAAATAGCTGTCCTCTATCCGGAAAATTTGTGATCCGATAAAATGGGCCGTTTCCTCTATCGTTTTAGGGTGTTCATATTCCTTTCCGTTTGCATCTGCCGTTTGTGCTTCGTACCTGTCAAACTTAGGATTCGGTACATCACGAACTACAGTTTCAGATTCATTCCTTGCAACGATCTGGAATTTATCAATGTCAAGATCAGCTTGCTGAAAAACATTGAACGGAACCATTTGAAAACGGTCGTCGGTTTCCATTAAAGATTGAACTACGGTCTGCCTATAGTTGGGAGTTGTGTTACCCCATGCTGACCTTTGACCTACCAATGGCAAAATGGAAGCATT
>Ga0080013_1002863_pt1 | contig 19318 bp, 5 predicted proteins | sample ETNvirenome_6_85_FD_69236 | JGI IMG/M metagenome (GOLD analysis project Ga0080013, IMG submission 69236) | Marine viral communities from the Pacific Ocean - ETNP_6_85 (SPADES assembly) (version 2) | ecosystem: Environmental > Aquatic > Marine > Oceanic | place: Pacific Ocean | collected 2013-06-19 | reverse complement strand
AAGGTTATAATCCTCCTGATTATAATAAAAATTTAAAAACAGACGACGCACTGTATGAAAAATACACATTAAAAGCCTCAACATCAGATGAGGAAACTGCTGATATTGATGTTAGGTTCCGAGCATATAAAGAATCGGTAAATTTATATATTAATCCTAACGACTTATTGAGCACACTGTTAGATATGTTCCCAGATGAGATGGGATGGATTGGTTTTTTTACAGATTTAACTACTGGGGTTTTAAGCAAGTGCACCGCCGGCCATTCAGGCATTATTAAAACTAAAATAGCTTTAAATCCGTGCAAAAGAATAAATATGCCAAAATTACCAGAGGCCTCTGGTGGTGATTCTTCAGTATTTTCCTCTCTTGCAACAATTGTAGTGGAAGAAATAAAAAATATAATTATTGGACTCATTGTCCGATTGATAACATCTACTATGTCTCAATTATTTCAAATTATATCGGCCGGCGTTTCGGGAGATACCGATTATTTTAAGAGAGGCGGATACATTCCAGATTTATTTCAAAATGAAAATTTTATGCACGATGCCTTTTATAAAGTTGCAAATAATAAGAAAGAAGAGAGTTCCGAAGTTAATGAGTGTGTCAGACAAATAATATATGATGCTAGAGAACCCGCAAATATAACACAGGAATTGAGTCTTGAAGAAGTTGATTCTTTTTTAAAAATAATTTCAGTGTCTTTGGGTGAATATGAAAAGATAAAATTATTTAAAGGTGAAGCCGGAGGAACAACCTACGAAAAAGTAAGACAGTTGGTTGCTGATACCCCCCTCGAAGTTTATTTAAAAAATTATTCTGATATAGAGCAAATATTCTTGGAAATTGGAAAACTTCTGGATGTTTCAAAGATGGAAGCAGACTATTTTAATAATCTATATAATGCGTCTCTTCCCGTAGAATTTTGTATAATAGAAACAGATATGCTGGACAGGGCATATATTCAGAACAAGCCCGGCATAACAGAAGAACAAATTGCCAGGATGGAGGATGTCTTAAAGAATATCCAGAAAGATAAACTATGTTTTTCAGCAAGCACTATGGGGAATGCTCAGGCGCCCATTTTTGGTCAAGCTATGGAAAGTATATTGGATCCAGACGGACCAGTATACGGAAAAATCAAAGAAAAACAAGCTGAATATTTTGTAGAAGGAATAAATAAGCAGTTGGAAATATTTTATAAAAGTTATCATAATGATTTATATAAAAACAAGGGATTTTTTGATGTTATACTGGGAAACAATGGTGTTCCCTTTGTGGGCTATAATAATCAAAAGTTTTTGGCCCTCCTGCCTTTCGATCCAACCGCACTTTTGTCACCGGCGCCGTCATTGACTGTATTGGAAGCTTTCAAAACCCGCGCCAACCGCTTAAAAGATGTGGGATATGACTCAGAAATTAACGGTGATAATTTTCAAATGTCATTATATCAGCCTAAGATAGCATCTTCACAGAAATCAAGTGGAAATATGAGTGTCTCTTTTAACAAGGAAAATATTTTAAGTTATAAAGTGCCTCCGACAACTAATTTGGAATCTGGGGCCCATAAAATTTCTGAATTGTTAGAAGGTTCTCTTTCTCCAGTCGCAAGCCTGAGAAATAAAATAAAAACTGGATTTTTAGTTTCAACTCCGTTCGGAGAGCGGCCTTCTCCCTTGCAAACTCATGTATTTCGATACCAGAATGTAATAAAAGATAAAATATTGCCCACTTCGGGCAAAACAGCATATGATAAGTCTTATTGGACAAATTTATATGATAAACTTGAGGATAATTCTAGTGTTTTGGTGGGAAGCCCTGATATAGAGAAACAAGTGGGAGATTTATATAAAAAAGCAAATTTAAATTTAGAAGGCTCTTTATATGTGCCATTTAATATGGCAACATCGTCCGAAGAATTGACCACCAACTATGCCGGTTTGATTTTATTGACCAATATAATAATTTCTGAGATTATTTTAAGGGGTACTTCAATTTTTGCTGGTTTTAATCCCGAAACACTTGAAACTAAAAAAATGTTATCCGAATTGGTGAAAAATAATTTATCACAAATATTTGGCAGTGAAAAACTGAATTTTTATGAAACAATTTGTCAAATTTATTTAAAATTGGTCGAGACTGGAATTGTTGAAAATACAGATGACAACCTGGAAGAGATAACGGAAAATTTTAATGAAGTCATAAGAAGTTGGATAAGGGGAGAAATATCTAATAGGAGCGATGTTTTGAACGACAATAAAGATGACATCGATTATATAGTTTCATTGTTTGTGGCCGAAAGAATATCGGAATATTTTAATAGTACCAGTTACGCGATAATCAAAGGTTTAATTCAGATTGGAGGTCTATATAATATCAAAACACTATCACTTGGCGCTACTCTCAACAATGGAGAGGTCAAGAATGTGTGGGGAAATGTTGATTCTTTTGATCGTACTACAGAGATCCCTTATCTAAGAGTGGAGAAATATATTAATGTAGGCCCTTCAACCGCCGAGAGCATTCCAAGTGGGATTCAACGACTTGCGGATTTGGAATCCTATATTAGTTCGACAACAGCCGTTCACAATAAAATATCAGACTCGTGGCCAGATGGTTGGAAATATGGAATTAGAATATCTTCGGTGTACCCATTTTCTATGTCGGGCGTTAAAGAATCCGATTTTGATCCCACAGATCATCCTGATTTAAATTCAGAAAGATATAAAAATAAAGCCTTTTTATTAAAGGGTGGCACAATGGGGTCCTCTTTTTTATTGCCAATTATATCTTTTGAAGAGGAGATCCCCGATCAAACAATTGATAAATTAATAATAGGTTCATATGATGATAATGAGATGATAAACAATTTAATAAATTCAGAAAAATTTGTTGATTTTTATTATGCCGGTATGAATATAGAAAATTTATTGACTTTGGTAACTATTTATAATTATGAATTATTGGGAAATATCGCACCGCCTCCGAATTGGAGTAAAAAATTGTTCGAAGACTCACAAAATTTTGCAATGCAATTGATAAAGGAAAGCTAATATGTCGTCTTATGGATTTTCTCCAAAGCTACCATTAAAATATGATGATACAGATGGGCCGTATTTGTCGTTAAAAACTATTAAGGATGTGGGAAAGCAGAATTTAAAAATGATAATATTAACCAATCCTGGAGAAAGGGTAATGGATCCGACTTTTGGAGTTGGTATAAGCAGATATCTCTTTAATCAGGGGGGATTTTTTGATGCGGGGATTATTGAACAAAATATCTTATCTCAAGTAGCTAAATATATTCCATATGTGAACATAACAAATATACAAATTGAGTCTGACGAACTTAATAATAATACTAAGCGCCTAAAAATATCATATTTTATTCCATCATTCGCATCGAAAGAGGTACTTTATTTAGATATTGACTCAAACGATACAGATTTTATTTAAGGAAAAACATTAAATGGCCAAGAAAAAAGTTTCAATAGATTATACTGCTAGGGATTTTAATTCTATTAAAAGATCTTTAGTTGATTATGCGCAAAGATATTATCCCCAAGTTTATCAAGATTTTAATGACGCTTCGTTTGGTTCCTTGATGATAGATACAGTTTCATATGTTGGCGATATAATGTCTTACTTTATTGATTATCAGGTCAATGAATCTTTCTTGGATACGGCGTTTGAAACATCTAACATAATTAAGCTATCTAGGCAGCTTGGATATAAATATCAGAATGTGGCCTCGTCGCTAGGAGAAATATCCCTGTATGCACTAATCCCAACCAATGAACTAGGCGTTGGCCCTGATTCTAATTATTATCTTATAATAAAACAAGGATCCACATTTTCTACAACAAATGGTAATAGCTTCACAACTGTAGAAGATATTAGATTTGATAATCCCGCTAATGAAATTGTTGTAGGTCGAGTAGACGGTACAACAGGTCTTCCAACCTCTTACGCAGTAAAAGCAAAGGGGGCGGTAATATCTGGAGAGATCAAGCAAGGCTTATACACAGTTGGAGATTATATTAGATTTAGAAAAATTGACTTAGATGATACAGATGTTGTCGAAATTATGTCAGTAGAAGATTCAGACGGAAATGAATATTTTCAAGTAGACAATTTAACACAAAATACAATATATAAATCTTTTTCAAATTTGGGTCAAAATACAGATACAGTAAAAGAATATTTAAGACCAGTAATTGTTCCCAGGAGATTCACTTTTGATTATGATGGTGATAATTATTTCTTGCAATTTGGTTATGGCTCCGAGGATGAAATAAAAATAAATCCGATTGCAGACCCTTCTTCGGTTGCTATACAATTATATGGTCGTGACTATGTTTCAGATGTAAATTTGGATCCATCTAAATTGTTGACCAGTGATAAATTAGGAGTTTCTCCCTCAAATACAACGCTGACAATAACTTATAGAAAAAACTCAAATGCTAATTCAAATGCAAAAACAGGAACAGTTAGAAACATAACAAATATAATATCCGCCTTTGATGACATAACAACTCTAAATTCTTCAAAAATTCTATCAGTAAGAAGATCTTTGGAGTGTACTAACGAGAACCCTATTGTAGGAAGCTCTGTTTCGCCATCTGGTGAAGAAATAAAACAACGAGCTTTATCACATTTTGCAACACAAAAAAGAGCAGTTACAAGTAATGATTATGAATCAATGGTATACTCGATGCCTGCACAGTATGGCGCCATCGCGCGCTGCAATGTTATTTTAGATCAGGATTCTTTTAAAAGAAATTTAAATTTATACGTCCTATCTTCTGATCAAAATGGAAAACTTATCTCATCCAATAATACACAAAAAGAAAATCTTAGGTTTTGGATATCTGATTATAAAATGATCAATGATACAGTTGATATTATAAACGGAAAAATTGTTAATATTGAAATTAATTTTGAGATCATTGGAGATCCAGATTATAATGCATCCGACGTATATGCTAAATGTATAAATATTTTAGCAGAAAGATACAATAGAGCACTACAAATGGGAGAACCGCTTTATTTAACAGATATTTATTATGAACTTAATCGTGTTCGAGGCGTCGTTGATACACAAAATGTTTTTCTGGTAAATAAAAGCGGCGCAAGGTACTCTGATTTATCTTTTTCCATAGAAGAAAATATGTCAGCAGATGGTAGATATCTGGCATGTCCGTCCAATGTTTGTTTTGAGATCAAGTTTCCAACGGTAGATATCCGAGGAGTCGTTAGGTAATGGCTATAAAAAAATATTACGCCGATAAAGATAATACTATAACAAATGCCTTCGAGGCAAACTTGCAAACTCGCGGCACGGGTGCAAATATGGGACTTTCGGATGTCCTTGAAACATTTTCAATTTATGCACAGCAATCATCTGGCTCAACTGAACTGGAAAGAATACTGATAGAATTTCCAGTTAGTCAAATTACGACAGACCGGGCAAGCAACACCATCCCGGCCTCGGGAAGCGTGAGCTTCTATCTAAATATGTATAATGCACGAAGTAACCAAACATTGCCTCGGGAACTCAACTTAGTCGTTCTCCCTATTTCACAATCCTGGCAGGAAGGAACTGGTCTCGATATGGAAGAATATCAAGATGTAACAAAGGGAAATATTGGTTCCAACTGGATTAATGCAGGACAGAGCGCCCCTTGGACAAGAGAGGGGGGTGATTATTTAACTTCTCCGGTTTATTCTCAAACCTTTCCAATTGGAAACGAAGATTTAGAAATTGATATAACTCCACTTGTTGAGGACTGGATTGCTGGGACAATTACAAATTATGGTGTCGGTGTTCATCTAACATCGAGCCAGGAAGCTTATTTTTCAAGCTCTGCTGATACTGGAAGCCAGTTAATAAATCTAGTGGGAGCAACAGAAACTTATTATACAAAGAAGTTTTTCGGAAGAGGAACAGAATTCTTTTTCTCAAAACCGACAATTCAGGCCCGATGGGATTCCTCAATAAAAGACGACAGGGGAAATTTCTATGCCAGTAGCTCCTTGGTGTCCGCAGTGGATAATACGAGAACACTTTATCTTTACAATGTGATTGGGGGAAGATTAAGAAATATTCCAGCAGTTGGAACAGGGGAAATTTATGTCAAAGTATATACATCGGCATCAGCAGGAACAGATTTAACCCCGACTCCCATAACAGGGGGCTATGTTTCACTTGGTATTTATTCGGCATCTTTTGCTCTAGACACGACCGTCAGCACAGTATATGATAGGTGGTATAGCTCTGGATTGTCAGATGTTTATCACACCGGAACTTTTGATGTAAAACAATATGCAGCAAGCACACACAATCCCTATGGTAATTTAGTGACGACACTTACAAATCTCAGGTCGGTTTACACCACTTCTGAAACGGCAAGATTCAGATTTTATGAACGACAAAAAGATTGGAGCCCGACTATTTATACAGTAGCTACTACAATAACAGATACACTTGTCAATGAAAGTGCGTCTTATCAAGTTCATAGGGTAATCGATGATTTAGTTGTAATTCCATATAATACGGGAAGTGATAGAGGGACGCAAATGTCTTTTGATGTGAGTGGAAATTATTTTGATTTGGAAATGGATCTTCTAGAACCTGGGTATTCTTATGGGATTAAGATAGCTTATTACAACGAAACAGTTGATAGTTATGTTGGGCAGCCTTATGAGTGGAAATTCAGGGTAGAAGAAGTATGAGTATAAGAAACCTTTTTGATGGCGACAACCCATCCCAAATATTTTCAGAAACACCCGAAAATATACGAAAGGATGGAGAATCTCTAGAAAATATTACAGAGACTTGGAAAAATAAAAATCGATTTATTCCCCAAGTAGACTTTTCAAATCCAGAAAACTTCGCCAGATATGGATCTGCTGAACAATATTATCAAGATGCCATAACAAGAATTTATGAAGAATATCCTTATGACGGATCCTCAAAAGAAAAACAAGAATTCCTAAATGAGTCAACATATATCGACCTATGGTTATTGGATAACAAATATCCAAGAAGAAATGGATATATAAACCACGGAGAGGGTGGTTATGCAGGAATTGGCTACCACGACGACGGCGCCTTCAAATTCTGGCCAACATCAGTACCCCTAGAATACATTCATTTATACGCGGGCCCCCACACTGCTTCCCAAGGAATGATTGGAAAGCCGATTCATGAAACCTTCGATGATTCAAACATTTACGACACAGATATTTATGATAATGTTGGATTTACGGGGAAAGGAACGAGAGAGAGTAATCTCAAATGTGATCCGGACAATGGTGTAACAGTAGAATTTTGGTTAAAGAAGCCGACATGGGCCCCTCCTGCGTCTGCACTTCCAATATATCACACTTATGAGACGATTTTTGATTTAAGCGGCTCAAATGACGGAAGATTTAATATATCGTTGGCCCGCGACCGGGATGGCACAACAGCTTATCTTGATTGCCTATTTAGGGGCGACGGCGTTGATAACATCTTCTTTGAAGACATAACTTCTTATTTTGCCACGACAAGTGGATCGTGGAATCATTTTGCAGTATCTTATGCAAATACTGGCTCTGATGCCCTGTGGAGGCTATATTTAAACGGAAATTTAGTAGAAACAGATCTTATTGTTGGATCCCAGCCCGTTGAGATAACTGGATCTCTGGAAGCCAACCTGGGAGCCCTGGTTGCTAATTATCCTGGCACAAACACAATTCTTGGCGATGGTAAATTAACCGGATCCCTTGACGAATTCCGCTATTGGAAAACCCAGAGAACTTCGGAAGACATTAGTCGATATTGGTTCACACAAGTTTACGGAGGAACCAATACAGATATAGCAAATACAACTCTTGGTGTTTATTACAAATTTAATGAAGGAATCTCCGGAATTAATTCAATCGATTCTAGCGTCCTCGATTATTCTGGCCGCGTTTCAAATGGATCATGGACAGGTTATACCACAAATTCCAGAACAACAGATTCAGCGATGGTAGAGGCAAACGCGGCAGCATCCGAATTCAAAGATCCGATTATCTATCCCGAAAATCCAGCAGTTCAAACCGTTTTGACAGAAATGTTGGCATCTGGCTCATATCATGATTATAATAATACAACATCTCTATATAATGGTTTCCCAAATTGGATTATAGATGGTGACAACGACAGCGATGGAGAATTAAAGCGCCTAACTCAAATTATGTCCAGCTATTTTGACACTCTTCATTTGCAGATAGAGCAAATGAATAAAATTAAGAACATTTCTTATGTAAGTTCCAGCGATAAGCCAATACCTTTCGCTGGAGAGTTGTTGGAAGGCGTCGGTCTCGTCGCACCAGAAATATTCGTAGATTCATCTGTGATAAATCAGATCTTTAATAGAGACGAAGAGAAAGAGTTCGCGGACAGCTTGTTTGATACAAAGAATATGATTTATAAAAATATCTATAATAATATAGTTGATATTTATAAATCGAAGGGTACTTCAAGATCTTTTAAGCAACTAATCCGTTGTTACGGCGTAGATGAAAATTTAATAAAAATTAACGCATATGCCAACAATCTTGTTTATAATCTAAATGAAAATTATGATTTTTCGTCGACAAAGAAAAAATTCATAGACTTTTATAAGCCTGATAACTTCGCAGGCACGATTTATCAACAGACTGCTTCTGGAAACCCAGATTCGGTATCTTTTATATCAGCATCTGGAGGAACTTTAGAAACTTATACTTCTTTTACCTATGAAACAGAAGTTATATTTCCCAAAAAGAAGATTATTAGCAATAATGTATATTATCCCACTCCGTTTATCACATCTTCAATCTTTGGATTCCATTCGGCAGACTCTACAGCCCCAACTGACTTTACTTGGCCAGCAACCGATTATGATTTGCAAGTATATGCCATAAGGCCCGCCACAAATAGCAATATTAAGGACGGCCACCTTATGATTACGAGTTCTTTTTTCGGAATTGAAGAAAGAAGCTCGATCATAAAGGATCTTTATGATAATAAGAAGTGGAATCTGGCCCTAAGAGTATCTCCAGAGAAAACAGACGCGGATCTTGTGTCTGGTTCTACAATAACAAACTATCTTGTAGAGTTATATGCACTTAATACCATAGTTGATGTTGTCCAAGAAGAAAGAATATTAACTTCTTCAATCGCAGTCGACGGTGACAAGCTGTTGACGACACCCAAAAGGGTGTATATGGGGGCACATAGGCAAAATTTCACGGGCTCTCTTATCCAGAGTTCAGATCTTAAGTTTTCATCCACGAGATATTGGATGAGTTACCTTAATAATTCTGTCATTAAGTCGCATGCCCGCGACAATGATAATTTTGGAGTATATTCTCCTTATCAAAATACATATAATTTTGTTACATCAATTGGAAATGTAGAAATACCACAAATGGAGACGTTGGCTCTCCACTGGAGCTTCGATCAGATAACAACTACTGATGCCGGCGGAGGAGTGCCAACTGTGCCAGATGCTGGCTTTAATATAGTTGATTTCTCCTCTGGATCTGCGATTACACGCCAAAGATATGATTGGTTGGGAAATGTTTTAGGATCTCAACATACTGGGCGAGGAGATCTCTTTTATCCCAATGATACGAGTATTATAAACATGGAATTTGTTCCAGTTGCCCAGCAAACAACTCCGGAAATTGTTAATTCTTACGATACGGTCAAAGTTTTTAATATTGAGGATGATCAACTTTTTACAAAGCAGACAAGGCCATCCAGTTTCTACTTTATGGTAGAAAAAAGCATGTATCGCGCGATAACTCAACAAATTATCAATTATTTCGCAACAATTTTAGATTTTAATAATTTAATCGGCAACCCGGTTAACAGATATCGTCAAGAATATAAAGATCTCCAAAAATTAAGACATTTATTTTTTGAAAAAGTTCAAAATGAGCCCGATATAGAGAGATATATCGAGTATTATAAGTGGATTGATAGCTCTTTGGGCCAAATGATAATGGATTTGTTCCCTGCCAGTGTTGTTAAGCAGGATGGAATAAGAACCGTTGTCGAAAGTCACATTTTAGAGCGAAATAAATATTGGAATAAATATCCAACTGTTGATTTAAAGCAAGATGATCCTGAAGCCGCCGCGCGCGGAATCAACGAGATGTTATATAACTGGGAATATGGACACCACCCAGTTTCTGATGCTCAAAATGAGTCATGTTTTTGGTGGAAAGAAAAAGCAGAGAGAAATAAAGCACCATTAGCTACTGGCGATGCAGGAGTTGATGCCGATAAAGAACAAATCCTATCAGTCACACTTTCAGCTTTGAATAGAAAACTTTCTACACCCCTTAAATTAAATATTATAAGATCTAATGATATCCACGGCGGCCTAACTTCGAATAATAATAATATCAGAACGAATGTAAAAAGTGCTATCCAATTTGGAAATTCTTCCGGAGTCATCATCCGAGAATCTCAGGTAAAGGGACTTAAAGACTGTAACGATGTTTTAGATCCTCATTTAAAGAAGAAATTTTCTTTTGAGGCTACAAATACGGCTGATGAATCTGGCTATGCGACTGGCGAAGGTGATTTCCTAGCCCCATTCGTCCCAGTTAGTTCATCCGTTACGACGGGGTACAATAGCAAGATAAATACAGACTTCAAACCAGGATTTGGAGTAAATAACCTGCATATTGATTCTTATGAAGATTATGAGGTGCCGTTACAGGGCCCATTTACTGAGAAGTGGGTTGGCGGAAACCAACACAGACATATTCCTCTTAATCAGGGTACGGATACTGTCACAGACCGACCAGAAGCATGGGCATTAGAATTTCAGACCGGTCCAACAGCGATGAAATTTGTACATCAGCCTGTGAATTTGCCCCGAGCCGTGTTTTATCGAGATTTGGTAGCAAAAAGATCTCTCAATATTAAGAATATCAAAGATAACATGACCACAGGAGAGCTTGGAAACTATAGTCAAGATTATCAAATTGTCCAAACTTGTGGAAGAACCGAGAACAATTCTGCCTTTGTGAAGGCGGGAGGCTTTGAAATTTCAGAAATTCCATCTCCTTTTGTCGCCGGATTGGATGATTATGCAAAACTACAAAGAGGAAGATCAGCATGGGTCTTTGTGAATCGGTTTTCTTGTCCGGGAGATGCCTCTACGGCGGGCGATTCTGATGGCGGTCCTGGTTTGGACCCAGAGGCTGCTGAATTTTCGGTGTATAATGATATTAATTACAGAAATTTCGCCGTAAGAGATCCTTATAGGCTTTTGCTGGCATCGCATGTAAACCAATTTGGGTATTATGCCGATACATTTAACATCGGTGTTGGCTCTTCTTCAGTTAATTCATTAAATTATGACGGAACCGGCAGTATATATCAGGTTAATCGCAACCCGATCAAACAAATGAAGGATTCTGGAGCAACAACGGTTACAGCATCGGTCTATGACAATTTTTATGTCCAGCACCCAATTCCAAGAACAGACTTGCAGTATGCTTGGATAACAGCTTCGGCTATTTCCTATGATACATTTGGGTATCTTCCTTATAGCGGAGAGGGTGATCTGGTGACATTCTCTTCTGCGAGTGATTATGTATCATTTAAAAATATAATTGGCTCATTCTCGCATAGTACTGCATTTGGAAAAGACAAAAAAGAATTAATATTTCACCCATTTCCGCCACCCTCCTATTCTTTTAAGGAAGTAATCCCAACAGTCTATAATTGGTTAAATTATAATGTCTATGAGCCGCTGGAATATTTGAATTCTTTTATAGGATTCAGTCCAGAAGATGTGGACATTTCAAGTTCTTTTAATGGTGATTTAATTCCCCTTGGTTTAACTGGCTCCGGAAAGCCCTCTTTATTGAACGCCACTCTCCTCAAAAGAAATGGCCCATATCAACACCCCTCTTGGAAACAAACCCGAGGCTATGAAAATCCATTGGTTAAAAAGTGGAATAGCTCGAACATAACTGCATATAATTTGGAAAATGACAGCTTTAAATTGAGAGAAGATCCTCCCATCATTTCCAAATACAAGCCACTAAGACATATATTAACAACGGCAACTCCAAACTTAACCTCGGGGCCCTATACCCCTTCTTTAACAACCATAAGAATCAATAGTTCCTACGGAAGTGAAAAAACATTTTTTGCTAATCGCGCGATTTCGACAGACTTAAACATAACAAATGACAATGTTACGACCTCCTATGAACGCATTCTATCTTTGTATACAAATGGCGCCCTGCTTAATATAAATAACCCTATACAGGGAATTGATTATTTTGCCTATGGAGAACAAATATACCCAGCAGCCATTAATTGTTACAGCACCAGAAATAGAGCAAGGGTTGGATATCAAAATACTTTTTGGAGAGATTCCAGATTAGATAGAACAACCCTTGGCGAATCTAAATTCGGAGGAGGAGAAAACTCACAAGGATTTGTGGTTTCCCAAAGCGCTTGGTCCATTGACACTGCCGAGCAATTTGGAACAGGTCTTTCGACATATATAGCCGAAAGTGCATCTATTGGCGCCGCAGGAGAGCTTCAAAATGACTATACATTTGCATATAGGCTCGTTGACAGCACTAAAGGCGATGATTCCGCATTGCATCCAGGGCCAATATATGCTAGAAAACACACCATGGGAAGTCTTTATTCGGTTGTTTCTCCAACTGGGCCTCTGGCATTGAGGCAGGAGCTTGTTTCTCCAACTTTTTTAACTTCTTCTGAATTGACTGGCAACGACTGGCCAACTATTTCTACTTTTAATCAGCTTGGTCATGTTTCTATCTTTGGGGGAAATGCTAAATTTGAAGCCCACACATTGGCTGGTTATGTTGAAGACGGATCTTTTGTTTCTTCTCCATCAACACCATTTTATGATAAATATGAATTATACAATCTTAATATGAGATTAAAAAACAAAGATATGTCCTTAATCCCAGAATTTAGAATGAGTGATCATATTCAGAAATATATATCAGACGGTTTTAATTCAAATAACTCCGCGTCATTTTCAATTTTTGGAGTCAATGAGGACAATATTCAAACAGTCTTATATACCACCACAGGTGGAAATGGCGCCTCATATGCTATCCAAACATCAGATAACACCCCACAGAATAGTTCTGAAGCTGATTTTTACAAAATTTACTCCTTTTCTGATTTTATGGAACATTTTGAAATTATTTCCGATGAGCATGATCAATTTACGGGTTTGCCAAAGAATCTAACTCTTTCTTGCAAGGCTTTGATGAAATTTATTCCTTATGATGGCTTTTATCCAGCCGAAAGAACATTATCACTCGCCAATGCATTTTCTAGTAGTTATTCACCATTCGCTGTTGGCCAAACATACTCAAAAACTATACCGGGTCTTGGCCCTAGTAGCACTATAGTTGGTGATATAGACGTTTTAAAAATGAGACCACTTATGGCACCATTTTTCGCTCCTGGAATTATGTATAATACTATTAAATCAGGAATAGCGGTAGATTATCCTATCTCTACCTCTTCTTATGAGACAGTGAGATATTTTAATTATAGCGGCTCAGGCGCCCCCGTAGCAGCCGATTACAGTGATTACTATGCCATTGGAACCTCTTCGGGTGGTGGTACATTGAATCTTCATAGGGTTTCTTTTGAATCTATTTTAGATCCGGTACCGAATATCGGGGATATGTCCATTTATGATATGGAGCCACACCCATCTGCGTCTCTTCCTATTCTTGCAAAACTTCAAAGTTCAGACGACACAGATCCTTCCTTGAATAACTATAAACTTATGATTAATAACTTTTTCGGAGAAATTCCTAAATTTTTTCTAAAAGACGAAGCACTCACATCTATTATTTCAAAAAATGAGGAAGAAGGGTTTGTGGTTAAAAAGGGTGTTTATTATGGAATGCGTGTTACTTTAAAAGGGAGAAGATCAACAAATTCTATTGGTATCCCCTCTGCTGGCTCGGTACCCCAACAGTTTGGAAAAGGTCAAATAGGTGTCCCCTCTTTCGCATTTAACGAGCCAGAATTAATGACAATGTATAGTAGACCTTCTGCTTTTGGTCCCCCGATGGCAGGAACCGGTTCTTTTTCCGGCTCCATGGCACCTGTGTCCTCCATCTTCGGAGACTTTCTTTTGAATGATGCAGTAAATGGATATTATACTCCGTATACTCCCCCTTACTATATTGGAGAAGCGTGGGCTGATATTATGTATTCTGCTAGCATAGATGGAAATGTTACTTTAGATGAAATTTTTGCAAACGCATCCGTAAGATATTGGAGAGTATTTAATCAGTACATCAATGGATCCGGCGATCCAAATGGTACCTGGCCCAGTGGTGGTGACGATACTTATCCCATGCATCAGAAAAATATCAATATTAACGCAATGCAAATATCGTCTTCTGTTAATTTATTTCTTAAAGAGTATACTTCAAGTAATGATTTAACAAAACTTACACCTCGTTGGGTAATCCAAACTAAATTTGAAACTCCGATTTTGAATTTTGGAGATCAAAAAATTTCTCCTTTAAATTTCGGAAATATTACCACCCCGACTACGAGCAGCGACCCGTGGCTTGGTTATTGCGGCAAAACAACAACGCCCATCGGAATGTGGCACCAGTTTGGGACAATACCAGAAGAAAATGATGGTATTTTTTTACAAACTGGTGAAATATCTCCTCAATGGCGCGCCCACGCTGAAAATGCCGGCTCCATCACCGGAGGAACACCATTTTCTCCCGATGATCGAGCTTTTTATAATGACGGAGATTTTGAGTCGCTCGCAAAAGTTGTCGGCTTTAACAAGTCTGCATTGGGAATTCCCACCTCTAAAGTTTCGAAAATTGGCCAACTCTCAGATTCAAAGACAGTTTATGAGGCAATTGTAGCTATTCCATTTATTGAGAGAATAAATTTGGTCAAAACTTCTCGCAAAACAAAAGACAAAAATATCAGAAATAGACTCTTTTTTGAATTGAAGACTGATGATTCTTTTCCCACATTCTGGGAGAAACATGTTCCGATCATTGAGAACCGAGATCCAAGAACTATTTTTCCGTGGTATCCGACAGGTAATTCTATTCTCGAAATGGCTGATAAGGTTAAGAACAGGTATGTTTTTCCACCTGAATTTGATTTCATTAGAAATTTAAGTACAAAACCCGTCGCCATGTATATTTTTGAATTTGAGCACACATTTGATCAGAATGATTTATCTTACATATGGCAAAACATTGCTCCAAAATTTGGAACACAATTTAAGGAATCAACTGCAACAATATCTCACCCACTTTTTGAGTCGCTCGCAAGCAGTTTGGATAAAAAAGAATTGTTAGATGATTTAAAAGATAAAGTAAAGTGGATGGTATTTAAAGTAAAGCAGAGAGCGGAAACTAATTATTATAATGCAGTTGTTGGTTCTGTTGTGGAAGGGGAAAAACAATTCGGCTACAACTGGCCTTATGATTATTTCTCAATGGTTGAATTTGCCAAAATAGATGCAACTGTTTCTTATGGAGATGATGGTTTGGCAGCACTCGCAAAAACAGCACCGGTTTCCACCACTGGCCTCCCACCAGACTTAAACACAGATGTTGGCCAAGCAAATGCCTCATCCGCCGCGCAGAATAAGAACTCCGCCGCTGCCGTACAAGCGGGAGTGGTAGCAAATATAGATATACAGAAAAGAGACATTGGTCCTAGTTCGGGCTTCACTCCGACAATACCACCATCGGAGGAGGATTAAAATAAATGCTTTTTATGAATAAAAAAGAAGAAGTTTTGGACATCGAATTAACTCCATATGGTAAATATTTACTTTCGAAGGGTAAATTTAGACCAGCTTACTATGCATTTTTTGATGATAATATGCTTTATGACTCTCAATATGGCGGCACAACCGAAAATCAAAATGAAATTGACAATAGAATAAGGAGCACAACTCCCCAATTACAAACTCAATACAAGTTTACAGGAAAATTTCAAGAAGGAATTGAAGTTGATTTTGGAGGAGGAGATAAAATAGTTCCCACCGCTCCATCTAAGAGGGATTCTTTAAGTCGAGACTTGGGAACATCTCAGGTATCCAATGACAAATATCCAGCAATTGTGATGAAATTCTTGAAGGGGGGCGTAGATTCTTATGATTTGACTTATGAGACTAAATTTGGTAAAAAAATAATTCCTCAATTGAGTGCATCGGTAGATTATAAAATATATGTTCAAGAATCTCTTTTTACGTCTGGAGATGGTTTGCCTATGGATTTTGATGATAATTTGAGCCCCACCGATGAGAATCAGGTAGCTGAATTAGCCGATTCCTATATCACATCACAACTTGCAGATGATGGTAGTTTTTTATTCATAAAAAATGATTATATTTTAGCTGATATTTTAGAAGAAAATACTAATTTTAAAATGGAGAACTTTGATATTGAGGTTTTTAAAATAGATTCTAGCGACAGCGGAGAAGAAGAGTTGATTCCTTTGACTTTTGCTAAAAAACAGAAAAAGCAGAAAATTGTCAATAATATTTTGCTTGACGAGGATGACGCGGAGGATGACGAAGAAATTATCTTAGAGACGACAAATGTTGAATATTACTTCGATATATATTGCGACTCTAACATCGATAAAGAAATAATAGCAAATTCTATCAGCGAAATCAAATCAAAAGGGTTTTATACTGATAACGGCTACTCATCTGATCGCGCACCTAATGTAATAAAGGCAGTTGCAGATATTTACGGCACAAATGTAACTTCTGCTGATGTGGAGGACTGTAGCTGATGGGGTTTCTTAACGGTGCATTAAAAATTGATAAAACATCCATTACTAATATAACATCTTCTGATTCTACCGAAGAAGAATATGCCATAGGCGTGAATATTTCCATCAACACCAGACTCATAGCAGAGGAAAATAAATTGATACCAGATTTGGATCTATCTTTGGGCCTCCCGCTGTATGTTAAGGTGATATATAATTATGGAGACCCAATATCCACGAGCGCTACTGATTTTATCTCGTCGGTCGAAAAACCACCAGACCATTTTATAATTCAGACAAGAAAATTAGAATATCAAACATTTATAGGTGCTAATAAACTAAATCCAAGCCTATATACCATTAAAAAAGAAGACTTAAGGTCGGGTACAGTAATAAAATATCCTTTCTTATTTAAAACAACATTAAATAAGAGTGAAAATTTACAAATTATTGTTTTGCCGTATTTGGAATCAATTTTAGGAGAGCAGGGAGAGGTAGAGAGGCGTGGATTTGACCAAGCATCGGCAGCAACATTCTCAAGCAGAGAATATGATATTGCGATCTCCCAGACAGTCATAGAAAAGGGATCTCTGGCGCCAAAAAAATCAAGCATTGAAGATTTGAGGCAAAATTATTACAATAATTTGTTCAATTTCAACTTGTTTCGTGAAAAGCCTATTAAAAAGGCTAATATTTCTGACCTTATGTCCTCTTATGGCAAGAAAAATGAAATTAAGTCGATGTTTGTTTTTGATAAATTAAATTTTTTGAGAGATAACAGCACATTTGGCAAGATATTAAGTAATCCTAAAATAAAGCCAAAAATCAAAGATGAAATTATGTCAAGTTCATGCTTAAATAGCATTCGAATCTATAGGCAAAAACAAAAGAACACAAGAGATTTTAAAAACAACACGATAGCAGCCTCTAAAAACGAGATAAAAGAGCTTCTCATTGAAACGTTCGAGAATAACAACAAAATACAAGATGCCACGAGGACCTTTAGCACTTCAAATCTTCCAATGTCAAGAATTGGAGAAATAAGTCTGGGATTTCCTGAAAAATATTACAAGGTGATCGCTTTTAATGATTATGATACAGCCAACGATGGTAAATATGCATATTTTGTCGGGTTAAAGATGGAAGATGGTATTTTATTGTGGTTATTGAACTCATTAGAAAAACTTGTCGATGCACAAAATACCTTTAAAAATTATTATCTAGTAAAATATATAAATTTAAGTGCAAAGAGTGGTTCCACCGACTTCGACTTTTTTGGCACCGCCGCCGCCGTATCCGCCACGGCCACCACCACGACCGCCACCGCCACCAAAAAGACCACAGCCGCCGCCGCTACCAAAAAGACCACAGCCGCCGCCGCTACCGCCGCCGCCACGATATTCACCGCCGCCGCCAGGACCGGCGCCACGACGATATCCACCGCCCCCGCATCAACCGCCGCAACCGCCACGATATCCACCGCCCCCGCCGCAACCGCCGCAACCGCCACGATATCCACCGCCGCCGCCGCTACCGCCGCCGCCGAAGTTGCCCTGATCAGCCAAAACATCGCCGCCATCAATACTCTGGTGGATATCTTAAGTACACTAAATTCTAATATTGATGTAACACTTGAATTACAATATGAGTTCCTAAATCTTTTAGTTTATGAAAAAACCACCCTAGAACTAATGAGATATGTGGATAATTTTGTAAATAAAATCTCTGTCTTCATTGGTTCATCGGCTCTAACTTCTCAAATAAATTTTTCATTATCTACTGGTTATGCAAAAGATAATGCACATTTATTCTTTTTGGAATTTCAAACAAAGTTTAATACAATTGTGAACTTTGATGAATTAAGAAATTTAAATTATGATTATATTAATATTACGGCGAACGATGACCTTGGAATTTCTTCAATGTCCGAGATAGATTTTGTCGATAGGTGTGGTTTTGAGTTTGGAAAATTAATAAAAAACCGCCCAGAATCATTTCGCGACTTATCAATTGAAATATATGGGGATACATTCTTCTCCTCACCGGGTCCATCCAATGAGTTGGGAAATTCATATTTTAATTTTGATCAAACTCGCTATTCCTATTTGGCTCCCAAAATAATAAGTGGTGTCGAGCTTACAAAGTTTAATATATTTAATAATGAAGTATTAAACAATATACATTATCAAAATAAACATAGTACGCTTATGGACCCCGACTTGTCTGTTTCTTATTTTATGCAACAACTTGGAATATCACTTCAAGCAAGATCTTTTTATGAACTAGAATCTAAAGCGGATCCAAAAAAAGAAGAAACCTATACTAACGCAACAAGTCTAGATGGGGTTGAAATGACTTCCTACGAATCAGAACCTGTGGAGTTGATAAAAGGTGAATTCGAAGGACCAACAGATACGAGAGATAGATATAGATTATTTATAAACGCCATCTTAAAGCAAGAAGAAGATTGGAATTTGAGCAAGGAATTTT